>Ga0306871_1000695_pt1 | contig 12640 bp, 6 predicted proteins | sample AntRauMeHopE1497_FD_190447 | JGI IMG/M metagenome (GOLD analysis project Ga0306871, IMG submission 190447) | Saline lake microbial communities from Rauer Islands, Antarctica - Metagenome Hop E1 #497 (v2) (version 2) | ecosystem: Environmental > Aquatic > Non-marine Saline and Alkaline > Saline ... | reverse complement strand
TGAACCCGGTGCTCTTCTCGTCGAGCCGCACCAGCTCCGGGTCGAGCTTGTAGCCCTTCGCGCCAGCCATGACCTTCTCGTACACCTTCTCAAAGTTGAACGGAAACGCGGCGGCCAGGAGCACGGTCACCGTCACCCCCGTCGCAAACACGTCCGAGGCCGTGCTGTAGTCACACTCGCCGCCCATCCACTCAGGCGGGGCATAGCCCGGAGTGCCACCGGTGGCAATGAGGCCCTTGCCGCGCTCATCGATGATCAGGCTGGTACCGTAGTCCGCGATCACGATCGACGGGGGCGAGCCGCCGTCCATCAGGAGCAAGTTGTCAGGCTTGATGTCATGGTGGACACACCCGAGCTGATGCATCGTGCGCAGGCCGAGCAGGATGCTCTCGGCAACACAGGCCACATCGCCCTCCTTCCAGCTCTCCCCCGCCCTGATCGATCCGCCGGCGCAGTACCTCAGCACGAGGTACAGCCGTCGCTCATAGAGATACGCCGCGAAGAGCGGAAGAGTGCTCGTCGACGGCGACGGCGTCTTGGCGAGCTGCGGACACGCCAAGTCAAGGGATGAGGGAGGATAGCGAGTCGGGCAGCGCCCTCACGGCACACGAGAGAGCAGCGCGCGCGCCAACACGAGGGCACTGTGCCAAAGCGCTCGCAGGAGGCGGCCTTGCGCTTCAGGGAGGGCGGCCAAGCCTGTGCTCACCATGCGCATGACGGCAACCTCGCGCCACAGCTTGTTCATGTCTTCCTCTGTCACGCCCTCTTGGTTGATGATCTTGATTGCCACCTCCCCGTCAGTGGATGGGGCGGCCGTGGAGACCGACCGAACGCGGTGCAGCAAGGCGGCTTGCATTGGCTTGCACTGGCGGGCCTTGTAAACGGACGCAAAGCCGCCCCTCCCGACCATGTCCACCGACTCATCCCATTCGTAGTCGTCCCTGGGGTTCGCCCGCTTCACCCCGAGGTGCGTGTACATCGCCTCCGTCACTGGCTGCGTCCCGTTGACGATGTTCCGGAGCAAGAGGAACTGGCCCCGCTCCGCGTGGCCTTGGCCATGCGACGATGGACGGGCGGCGATCGAGTCCGATGCGCTCGCCTCGTCGGCCATCAGGTCAGCCGCTCGAGTGGAGCGCGGAGCCAGGCGGCTTGACGAACTCCCGATCTACCCGTGGGCCAACGCGCGACAAATGCAGGCATACCTGGCGCATGAGCGGCACATTACAGGCGCATGGATGCGCCCGCTGCTCTGGATGGATGCGACGGCGTGCTTCTCCCAAGAGGCGCGCAATCACGCGCCCATGAACCGAATGCAGGTGTACACGCTCATGCCAAACTGAGCAAAGGTGCAAAGCGTGGTGACCAGCACTGGGATCTTCCTCCCCTCTGGCCCGTGCTTGCGGTACATGCACCCGTACGCGATCCTGGCGAAGAACGTGACGAAGCCCACCACGGCGGCCGGGACTGGCAGCGTGAGCCCGGCAACGATGGTGAGCGTGACGACGGTAGCGATGCTCTCCAGGGCGTTGTGGTGCGCCCGCTGCGCACGGGCCAGGCGGTGCCAGTGCTCATAGGGCAGGAGGCGGCCGTAGATACCGTCGCCCATGTCGGGGTAGCCGTCCGTGTTCCACGCGATGCCATCGAGGCTCGACGACGTAGCAGGGACGCCTGCGGCCTCACCCTCATGCGGCGCTACTGCTGACGCGTGCTTGGCACGAAGTGCCACGACCTCTGGGCGAGCCTGGAATTCCGCGCTGCCAAACGCTGCCTCCCGGGCCGAGCTGACACACGCACCCTCGGCGAGGCACTCAAAGGCCAGAAGGATGACGGCCAGGACTGCGGTCGAAGGGCGGTCGGGATCCGTGACCTGGCAGTTGACACCTGGCGGGTCGCCAGGAAACACTCGGGAATCCGGCCTCTTGTCGCGCCGGCTCACGTACGGCACCGAACGCCGGGTCTGACAGCAGCGCATCGATCGAGATCTGAGCCATGGCGTGTCTGCAGGGACGAAAGACGAGGCTGGCTCGCGGGACGAGAGTGCATGCGATGGGGCGCCCTGCCGCGAAGTCTGGGAGTGAACGTCGCGGGCGACCGGCAGCGCTGCCCGCTGCGTGTGCTTTTGCTCGCAGGTACAGCGCGACCCAGACTCAGGCGCCGGCGATCTTGACGCCGGTGTAGATGGACATGCCGAGCTGGGCGAGGAGGCCGAGGTCCACGAGGATGACGCCGACGAGGCGGCCGGACGGGCCCTGCCCGCGGTAGCCGCAGCCGTAGAGGATACGCCCAAGGAAGATCCCGAAGCCAAACGCGGCGGCCGGGATGGGGAGGGAGAGTCCCGCGAGCAGCGTGAGCGTGATGGCGGTCGCGACTCCCTCGACCGCGTTGTAGTGAGCGCGCTGCGCCCGGGCCAGGCGGTGCCAGTCCTCGTACGAGAGGAGACGGCCGACAGGGCCGTTCCCCATGTCAGGGTAGCCGTTCTTCTCCCACTTGACGCCGGAGAGGCTGCTGGCCTTGTCGTGAAGAATGCCGTCGCCGCCGTGGCGAGCCTTGAGGGCCTGGACCTCCTCCTTCTCCTGGAACGAGGGTGACGCGAACGTTGAACCCCTGGCAGCGCTGACGCAGAAGCCCTCGATAATGACCTCGAACGCAATGAGCGCAGCGGCAATCACTGCGGCCCGAGCAGTCAGGCAAGGGCAACCATGGTTGAGGTGCACACGGATCCACAGCGATGGCTCGCGCGCAAGAACGGACAGCGGGGTGCGGGGAGGGTCACACGGCGCCAGCTGCTGCTTTCTCGGCCTGGCACCACGGGTCCGAGCGGGAAGTTTGCACGGCCCCCGGCTCACCGACGATGCCGAACTCATTGTCAACTGTGAGCGCTCCAATCTGAGAAGACATCGCCTGCGCCCGTCTGGGTACGACAGTGGCGGTGTGGCGAGGCCAGCAGCCGCGAGGGCCGCCTGCTGACGACGACTGCTGCGACATGCGTGCTCTGTCAGCGTCCGCACGTTTTGTGTGATGACCAATATCTAACAGAGCCCTTGTTGTTGCCGCACGGGGCGATTGCGCCCCCGCGCCGTCTTCTGACGCCCAGGCAGAGGCCCGCAGTCCCTCACACATCATCCTGTCTCGTGGCCGCGTCGCCTCCCGGCGGTGCTCACGCCTTGTGCGTCCCGCTCTCGCGCTGGCGCCGCCGCACCTCGGCGTTTGCCCGCCTCGCAAATGCCTGCGCCTCCCCCATGCTGCCAGCCCGTGCGTCCACGCGCGACTTGGCCCGATGCACGCGCTTGTGCGCCCCGGCGGTGCGGGCGGCGTGCTTCGCGGCCGTGGATGCCATCCCGTCCTCGAGCGCCGCCCGGTCCGCCTGCTCCTGCTGCCGCGCCTGCTCGGCTCGGTGCTCGGCGTCCGCCCGCGCCGCCCGCGTGGCCGCTGCCCGCTGCGTCCGCGCCACGGCCACGCGCTCCCGGCGCTCCTGCTCGGCAGATGCGCCGCGGAAGGGCATCGGCGCCGTGGCGCCCGCCCCCCCAGCCGCGGCAGCCCTGCCCGGGCGCCCGGACCCCTCGCCCGTGACGGCCACGACCGCGGTGGCGGGGCCGCCCGGCTCGCCCGGCTCGCCCCACGGCCCCACGGCGGTGAGCGACTTTGACGACTCGTAGCGAACGCCCGGCGCCTGCCGGAGCGGTGCCGTGCGCCGGCCCGACGACGTCCCCGATCGGACCGGCGAGGCGGGGCCCGGCCGGCCGCGGCCCGCCGACGACCGGAGCGTCGACCTCGCCTCTGCCCCGGGCGCGGGGTGCCGGCCCGCCGACGCCGACGCGCCCCGGTCGCTCTGCTTGCGGGGCGCCCGGTGGCGCTGCGCCCCCGCCGCGCCGCTCGCCGCCGTCCCCGGCCTCCCGCCCGCCGCGCCGGACGGCCACTCGATGCCGCCTCCGTCCCGCCCCCACATCTCCGTCGCCTCTCGTGCCTTCCTCGCGTCGAGCGTCGCCATGGGGCGGAACACGCCGTCGCCGCCGGATGACGTCACGGCCACCCGCCCGAGGCGCGCGAGCGACACGTCAGACGGCGCTGCGCCGCGGGCCGTGAAAGCCCGGAGGGGCGTGGCCGGCGGAAGCCGCCAGGCAGCGCCCGGCCCGCTGCCTCCGAGGCGCACCCTCGGCCCGGAGCCGCGCGCGCCGCCAGAGCCCGCAGCGGCGGCCGAGCCGCTTGCCCAGCGCGACGCCGCCTCTGTCAGTCTCGCCTGGTCCGCGGGTAGTGGCCTGTGTGGGCGCCGCGCCCGCCCGCCGGCCGCGCCCGCCGCCCCGCCGCCGCCCGTCCCGGGGCCGACCCCCACGGGCTGCCGACCGAGGACCACGTCCCTGGCCCGGGGCCACGCGGCGGCGCATGCCAGCGCCCACTGCGACGGCGGGGTGGCGTCGTTCTTGGACGACGTGAGCGGCGGCGCGGCGGCGGCCTTGGCCGCCTCGCTCCCGTCCGCTGCCACGGCGGCCCATGCCTGCCAGAGCTGCGTGGCGGTCCACATCTTCGCCCCGGCCCCCAGCGGGGAGCTCCACGTCGTCGCCAGGAGGACGCAGGCCCGGGAACGGGCCTCGGTCACGGACGAGAAGGTCACGGCGAGCAGCGGCACCCCCCTGGAGTGCCACTCAGGCACGTCCACGCTCTCCAGCTCCTGCCCCCGCGTGGAGGTGAATCGGCGGGGGCCGTGCCCGAGCCGCGACGCCGCCGCCCGCTCCGGCCGAACGTTCATCACCGACCACAGCTCCGGGTGCGGCCCGGCGCCCCGCACGTGCCGGAAGCCGTGGCGCACCACCTCGATGCCCGCGTCCACGCACAGGGCCGGCACGGCCGTCACGGGGTACCCGAACGCGCGCGCGGACGGGGACGCCGGCGGAATCAGCGGCGACGACCAAGACGACTCGCCGCGTCGGGTGTTGATCCGCCGCGTCACCGAGCCGCCGCCGTCGAGCCAGCGAGTGGACCACCCCAGCCAGTCCGGGAGCCCAACCCGGCGGTCGGCCCACGCCGCCGGGAGCGTCGGCGGCGTCGCCACGCCCAGGGCATAGCGGTCCCCCCGGCCGCCGCCCCCTCGGCGGCCCCTGGCCTCGGCCTCGTGGACGTCGGTCCCCGCGTCCGGGGAGTCCGCGCCCGCGTCCGGCGGCCCGCCCCCGCCGCTGTCCGCCCCGTCGCTCGACGCCTCGTCCTCCTTGTCCTCCTCGGCCGGCCCGGCGCGACCGGCGGCGTCGCCGGTTCCGAACTCACGGCGCAAGAACAGGCCCCGCGACGCGCTGTCCCGCCTCCCGCCCGCCGCGGCGCTCGCCTTGCCGCGGCCCCCGACCCGCCGGAACGCGATCTCCAGGAGGTGCTCCGGCAGCGGGTGCCTCGCCCAGGGGCTGCGCGCCGCCAGCCACGTCCGCTCCTCCACGCCGCCGCCGTGGGGCCCCTGGCCGGACCCCGCCATGCCCCTGGCCAGGGCCTCGACGGTGGGGACCTCGATGAACAGCGTGGGGGAGTTGTCCGCGAGGACCTCGATTGCGAGCCGGCGCACCGCGCGGAGCAGGCCGAGGCGACGCCGGAACTGACGGGCGCGGACGGCACGCTGGACGCAGACCACGGCACGGCGCTCGAGGAGCCGGTGGGGGGCCACGGGCCGAAGGGAGAGCCTTGCGCTGACGGAGCGCCATGCCGACTGGATGGTGACGGCGGCAGCGAGCTGGGCCGCCTGCCAGCCGAAGAGGCCGACGGCGGGGGGGCCGCCGACGCACAGCCACCGGTGCCACCGGGGCACGGGGGACTCGAGGGCGACGGTGATGGAGGAACGGCGGCGGTGGCGGGAGCGGGAGGCAGAGGCCCCCGACCCCGTGGAGGCACTGCTCGCCGACGCCACATGCCGCCCGGGCCCGGCCCGGCGGGCGTCGTCGGCGCTCGCGCGGAGCTGGCGCATCTGGTGGACCAGGAGCGACGCCGGCTCGGGCCGCTCGCCGCCCAAGGCCCCGGCGTGCGAGAGGCGGATGACCGCCCGCGTCAGCAGGGCGACGGGCCGCGCCGAGCCGCCGGGCGGCGGCAGCACGGCTCGGCCCGGCGGGCCCGCGCTGCCCGCACGCACCGAGGACACGGAAAAGGGCGTCCGACCCGTCGCGCGGACGCTGGTGATCGCCCCGTCAGAGGCGGCCGACGGCGCCAGCTCGCGCCCCGCCTTGGATCCGGCGAGCACGGCCGCCCCCCGCGGCGCGGGGAGGACGCCACGACGCTGCAGGTGCCACCGCAGCCTGTGAATAGTGCGCGCGAGGAGGAGCGGCGTGGGCATGACGACTCGGTGGAGGACGCGGCCGCCCTCGCACCCCGGCGCGTCGGCACCCGAGGCGAGGACGCGCGCGGCGCGCGCTGCCCTGGCGAACTCCCGCCGGTAGATCCCCACGATCCTGGACGAGGGGGCCCCCGCGCGGTTCCCCAGCAGGGCGAGCTTCCGCCCCAGCGCCGTGGTGAGCCCGAACCAGCGGTGGGCGCCTCGCACGCGCGGCAGGCCCCCGGCCACGAGGGGCATGGCGTGCAGCGGGGGCGGCGGGTGGGAGCCCCGCCCCGCGGCGCCGGCGGCCGCGGCGGTCGGGTCCCCTCCGCCGTGCGGCGGGATGGGGAGGTGAGGGACGGCCCAGCGCCCCCCCGGGAGGGGTGTGGCACCGGCGGACGCCAGCGATGGCGTGAGGATGTCGTCCTCCTCGGCCCCCGCGTCGCCGCCGCCCGCTGTGAAGACGGACAGACCGTCCGCCGTCGCCTCGCGCAGCCTCGCCGCTCGCCGCTCCGCCCTTCGCCTCCGCCTCGCCAGCGCCTCCGCCACCGACGGGAGCCGCCGGATGACCCCGTCGCACGCCAGCTGCATCCCGCCGCGCCTCCGCCGGAAGTGGAGCGGGTTCACCATCACCACCGCCAGCTCTGCCGCGGCTGCCCGGTCCTCCGCGTCCTCCTCCGCCCACCGCGCCCGGAGCCCCAGCATCTCGCGCTTCATCTGGGCGAGGAGCTTGCGGGAGAGGCGGCCCCCGGCGAGCGCCTCCTGGGCGACGCGCCGCCGCTCCCGCTGCCGCACCCGCTTCGCCCTCACGCCCTGCCGCACCGACTGCTTGTGCCGCAGGATCGCCTCCGCGCGCTCCTTCTGCTTGTAAGCGATGATGCCGTCGCCCTGCCTGACCCAGGCGTGGCGCACCGACCGCACCCGGCCGGGCCAGACGATGGGCGCGTACGCCGTCGGCCCCACCGCCCCGGACTCCCGCACCGCCTCCACCGCCGTCCCGAGGTCCTCGATGGGCGCGCCCCCCTCCGAGAAGGCCAGCACGGGGCGCCACCACCCGTCCATCGCGCTGCACGCCTCCTCACGGAGCAGGCTCGGCTCAGGCCGAGCGGCCTGGCCCCCGGCGCCGCCCGTGTCGACCGTGTCGCCCCCCGCAGTGCCCGCACTGATTCCCGACACCGGCCGCATCTGCCTCCCCGGCGGCCCCTGCACCGTCACGGGGCCCGCCGTGGCCGTTATTCCGAGCCGTACGGGCGCCGCCCGCGCTCCCATGGCCGACGGAGCGGCGCGCAGGGGCCGGGATTCCTGCCGCCGGACCTCCCGCTTCCACTGCCACGCCGCCGGGCGCACCGTCGCCGCCGAGAGGCCGCCCTGCACGAGGATCGCTTCGGCGGCCGCCCGCTCCAGCGCCGCGAGGATGGCGGGCGTGCCCGGGACCAGGAAGTCGAAACCGGGGCTCGCGACCCGCCTCCCCTTGCCCGGGCCGGGCTTCGCCGCGGGGGCCCGGTGCGCCGCCTCCCGCCGCCGAGAGGCCCGGGCGGCGGCGGAGCCGCTACCCGCAGCGGGTGGCATCGCACTGGCCTGGCGAGCGCGCGCCGCCGCCCTGCGGCCCGCGAGCGTGCCAATGCCCGGCCCGCCCTCGTCGCTCGACGACCCGAGCAGCGATGCGTCATCAGCTCCGCCGTAGGGCTCCGGGCCGGACTGGAACGGGGGACCGCCGGCCCCCTCCGCTGCGAGCCTCAGTGGCGACGCCGGCGAGGACATCCGACGCCGAGGGCTGTCCCCGTCCTCCGGCCGCGGCCTGGGCTCGCCCCAGCCGCCGCGCCGGTCCGACTCCCGCCACCCCTCCCCGCACTCCCGCCACGCCATCTCGATAGCCCGCGCGAGGCAGCGCACCCTCGCCACGTAGCACCGCCACGCCCGCTGCACCGTGGCCGCCCCGCGCACCCTGCGGATCACGACCACCTTGGCCCGCCAGTACTTCTGCACCAGCTTGGCCGCCCAGTGCTCCTGCCGCGCCCAGTACGACTCCGCCATGCCCTTGCGCGAGCCCCCCAGCACGCCGTCCACGCCCCCCGCCGAGTCCAGGGCCACGTCCTCCCGGAGCCAGCGGTCCAGCCGGCCGCGCACCTTCCTCCGCCACAGGAAGAGCCGCACCCCGCACTGGATCGACTGCACCGCGCCCAGCACCCGGCTCTCGTGCTCCACCCTCTGGTGGCCCGTCCGCCCGGCCGCCTTGGCCCGCGACGACGACGCGCCCCCCGGGCCGGACAGCGAGGCCTTGCGCCACTTGGAGGAGAAGCCACTCACCGCGAGGGAGGCGCCCGCTGCGGCGCCCAGCCCTGCGCCGGCGGCGGGGGTCGCGGCAAGGCGCCGAGAGAGCTTCGCCAGCACGCGAACGTGGGCCTGGGCGTCCGTCTCGTCGGGCCGCACCCGCAGATCCGGGGGGAAGGCCTGCTGGCTGGTGACGAGGAGGGCGTCGGCCGGCTGGAGAAGCTCGAACGACGGGACGGAGCCGTCGGGGCCGTCGAGGAAGCGGAGGCCGAGGAGCGCCGCGACGGCGTTTGCACGGCCGCCCGCGGTCTCGGGCGTGACCAGTGAGCTGGACGTGGCCGCGGTGCGCCCCAGGATGCCGCTGCTGGCGACGGCGAGCGCCCTGGCCGCCTGCGGGACGAGCGCCGCCTGGCTCCCTCGCGCCCCCGCCGCCACGTCCGCGAGCTGCTCGGTCAGGCTGCGCCTGCGCCCGGCCGCCCGCCTCCCTCCGGCCTTGAGGCGCGCCGCGTGCTCGTCCAGCAGCGAGTTGGTGATGCCGGCGCCTTGCAGCGAGACCAGCAGCGGCTCCGGGTCGTCCACCCGCTGCTCCGCGGGGCCGAAGCCAAGGCACAGCGGCACCAGGGGTGCAACGTGGGCCACGGCCGCCGCCAGCGCGACGAGGACCCCGTCTTGGGCGGCCAGCGGCACCAGGTACGTTGCGGGCGGGCCCGCGGTGGGCGGCAGGACGAGGCCAAGCGTTGCCTTGTAGGCGTCAACGGCTCTCTGGAGCTGCACCGCCGCCGCGCGCAGACGGAAGGAAGGGTCCGTGCGGCGGATGGGCGGCGCCGGGGGCAGCCTGAGGTGCGGGGAGAGTGGCACGGCGGAGGCGCCGCCCACGGCCTCGGCCCGCCGCCCGGTGGCGTCAGAGTCGAGGACCACGAAGGGCATGGCCGCGCCCTCGGCGCCCGCGGTGGCCCGGAGCTCAGGCAGGACCTGCGACGCCGCGGCGGACGTGCCGGAGCGCAGCGATTCGGCGGACTGCGGGTGGCCGGCGGGCCGCTCGGCGGGCACCACCAGGAAGTGGTCTAGCACGACGACGCTGGACGGCAGCAGCTGCAGGGCCCTCAGACGGTACTCCTTGTGCGCCGCAAAGAGGCGCGCAAGGCCATCATGCGTCCCGGGGGCCGGCGGGAGCCTCGCCGGGGTGGCGGCGCCTGGCCCCTGCTTTCGCCCCGTGATCGCGGGCTGCGGCGCAACCCCGGCGCCCCTGCCCTGGGACCTGCCGCTCGACGAGCCCGGGCGGCTCGGTGGCCGCCTGGGGGCGGTGTGGCCGACGAAACCGCCCGCGACGGACTGCCGCCGGTGCTCGCCCGGGGCTCCGGTGTCGGTGCTGCCGCGGCGAGAAGTCCGGCCGGGCAACCCCACGGCAGACGCCCTCCGCGAATGGCCGGGCGGGCTTCGCCCCGATGCCACGGCCCCCATGATCGCGGGGGCCGTCTCGGGGGAGGTGGGATCGACGGGGTTCCCCTCCAGGGTGAGCACACGGAGGCAGTGCGCGCCGCCGAGACCCGCAAAGTCGTCGAACGACGCGATCCGGTTGTTGTCCAGCCGCAGCATGGAGAGGAACGGAAGCGCGGCCCATGCCTTGGCGGGAGGAACGGCCGACAAGTGGTTGGCACTCAGGTCCTGCGGCACGCCAGCGCGAGTACGCACAGCGCTTTGTACATTGCAAGTCTGGTGGGCACCAGAGGTACCGGTGCGGGGAATGAAGGCGCACAGCGGCGCAGCAAGCCTTCTCTCACAAGCGAGAGGAGCCCGCGGCAGCTGAGGATCGGGGACATCTCCGTAATGGCATTGCCGTGGAACGATGCGACCTGCGGAACCACACGCCACAGGACGGAAGCCTCGCTGCGCGGCTCCGGGGCGTCCAAGGCCAAGGCGCCGAGCGCAGCAACAGCGCTCACCATCGTGCACCGCTCCGTGAGCGCGTCATCGAGCCACTCCGACGGAAAATCCCGGAGGCCGGCGTTGTTGCAGACAAATACCCTCCAGTCGGGCCGGGCCATGGCCCGCGTGCCTGTCCGTCAGATGCTCCGCGGGGCCAGGTCCGTCAAGAAACGGCTACCGCTCTGCACCCCTCCGCCCCCCGGGCCGCTCCCCCGTCCGATAGTGTAGCCGCCCACTGCTTGTGCCATGGAGTGGGATCGCCCCGGGATCCCCGGTGCGAGCAGCTGGATTGGTCTTGGCATCCGGCCGACCCGCGGCCAGCCCTCGCCGACTTGTCGCACTGGAGCCTCTGACTGCGCGCATGGTCGTAGAACGCGCGTTTTCCTGGTTTTCGCCATGCTTTGGAGCCGAGAGCCGGAACCATGCACGCGTCACACCCAGCAGGAGGGATAAGCGGCCGCAAGCCCCCGCTCCAAGTCGTCGTGACCATCGCCTTGCCGCTGACTTGGCCGCCTCATGGCAATCGCACTTGTATTCCGTATTGCAACAGGCATAACGCAGAGCCTGCGAGATGGCGGGGCGTTTTTTCAGTCTGCCCTCCGCACACTTGAAGCCATGCTCGCCGGCCGCGTGATGTTTGTGACGGGTGGCAGCCGGGGGATCGGCCTTGCTATCGCAAAGCGGTGAGTCCATGTCATACTTGGCCCGTTGGCCGTCCTTGCGGGGGGCGCTTCCTGCGTGAACGGGCACGGCGACGCGGCGCGGTGACGTTGCCCCGCTTCGCAGGGCCGCCCAGGACGGGGCCAAGGTGATCATCGCGGCAAAGACCGCCGAGCCGCACCCCAAGCTTCCGGGCACAATCTACACGGCAGCCGAGGAGATCGAGAAGGCCGGCGGCCAGGCTTTGCCGATCATGCTTGACATCCGGGACGATGAGGCCGTCAAGGGTGCCATGGACGAAGCCGCGGCAAAGTTCGGCGGGATCGATATCCGTGAGCCCGTGTGCTTCTCATGCTTGCTCGTGGGCCGGGGGCGCCTCTCGTCCCTGAGCTTCCGCCCAAGCCTCCCCCCTTCCCCCCCCATCGTCCGCGCAGTGGTGAACAACGCGTCGGCCATCTCCAACACCCCGACCCTGGAGACCAGCAGCAAGAAGTACGACCTCATGCACTCGATCAACGTCCGCGGCACCTTCATGGTGACCCAGGCCGCGCTCCCCCACCTCCTCGACTCCAAGAGCAGCCCGCACGTGCTCACGCTGTCGCCCCCGATCAACCTCGACCCGGAGTGGATCGCCCTCGCGGGCCCGGCCTACACGGCGGCCAAGTACGACATGTCGCTCTTCACAATGGGCTGGTCCGAGGAGTTCCGCGGCAAGGTCGCCTTCAACGCGCTGTGGCCGCGCACCGCCATCGCAACGGCCGCGATCAAGATGCTGGCCGGCAACGTGGGCATGATGTCCAGCCGCAAGCCCGAGATCATGGCCGACGCTGCCCACGCCATCCTGAGCATGCCAGTGACCTACACGGGCAACCTGACCATCGACGACGAGGTCCTCCGCGAGCTCGCCGGTGCCACCGACGCGCAGATCAAGGCCTACGCCAACGGCCCGGTGCTGATGCCAGACTTTTACGTCGGCCCCGTGGACGACATCAAGCGCTGGCTCAAGGCCCAGAACCTGGTGTCCGATGTCGCATCCATGGTGTTTGGCGGGTCCAAGAAGAAGTGAGCGTCAGCTCTGGGCGGACATCAGGCCCTGGAGCCGAAGCAGGGGTGGCGCGGACGATTCTCCCCGCCGCCGTCGCCACCGCCGCCGCCACCACCACCACCACCAAGCGTCCGTGAGCTGGAAGGTTGTTCGGCCGTCTTTGAAACAATGGTGCCATTGCGCGCATGATGAGCCACACGCCTCAATGGCCGCTAGCATGTATTGGCCGAGTGGAGTGACACCTCGCTCGCAAGCCTCCCAGCCGGCGAGGCCTCCGCACACTCGCGGCGTGATGGGACCGTCGTCGGCATGGAAGGTTTTGCATGTCGATAGCAGCTCATCACTGGAACGGGCCGGCCGGCGCAGCGACGATGGCGGGTGCATGGCGTACGTGCGCAGGCATGGGAGCCTCGCGCTCATGGCCACCGTGTCCGCCGTGTCCCTTTCCGGGCCGTGGA
>Ga0306871_1000694_pt1 | contig 12650 bp, 9 predicted proteins | sample AntRauMeHopE1497_FD_190447 | JGI IMG/M metagenome (GOLD analysis project Ga0306871, IMG submission 190447) | Saline lake microbial communities from Rauer Islands, Antarctica - Metagenome Hop E1 #497 (v2) (version 2) | ecosystem: Environmental > Aquatic > Non-marine Saline and Alkaline > Saline ... | reverse complement strand
ATAGCGTCTTCTTTGGGTTTTTCGGCAGATTTGTCGGTATCCTTTTTTTTCTTTTTAAAGAGTTGGGCTTCCGTAGTTTGGTAACTGAACATAAAAAGCACCGTGAGTAGGGGAAAGAGTAGTTTTCTAGTCATTTTTCATTTTTGTTTGAGATTTCTCAAAGAACCGAAAAAATAACCTAAACCGTTGTTAACATAATCATAACCATAAGGATAGGAGATGAAATAACCTGACTATTTATTCGGGTTCTTTTGCTCGCCAACTGCGTCAAAAATACTCGCCTCAGCTATGGCTAGGTCTACGTTTTTCGCCTTGTCGGCAAACAAAATAACGTACCAAAATTTAGTCACTTTATTTCAAAACAGACCCTAAGTGCTGTTGGGGAGGGCTGGTGTGCCTCCTTTTTTAATTCAAAACAAACCCTTAGTAAATAATGGAGTCCGAAGGAATAGGTGGCAATTCGTAATTGCCATAATCGATTTTTATCTGTCCGTCTTTAAGGGATGTCGCTCCTTTGGCATCTACTTTTGTTCTATATAGAAAGACCCGTTGCAGTCTAGGGAAATTGGCTAGTTTTTGAAGGTGTGACACTTCAAATTGGGAACCTGTTAGATTGATGGATTTTAAATGTTCCAAGGACGACAGGACTTCGATGTTGTTACCGGTAACAGCCGTATTATCCAATTTTAAAACCGTTAAATTGGGAAGTTGGGCAAGTTTTTCTAGGATGGCATCGGTTACTTGTGTACCGCCAAGATCTAGTCGGGCAATATTGTTTTTAAGCGAAAGCAAACGTTCAAAATCACTATCTTGAAAAGAGGGTTTGTTGATTCCGGAAACGCTCAGGAAGTTCGATGATTTACTTATGAAATCCACATGAACGCCTGTTTCCTCTATGGCTGTAATACTGTCTTTGGAGGCTTCGGCAATTTCCTTGTCGGGATAATCGTAATCGTGTTTTGTTGGAAAAAAGGAAACAAAGAGTTCTTTTTCCATTCCTGCTTCCTTGATGGTTCCCATAAAGGGATGTCCGGCATCTATCCAAGCGCCTACCAATTGTATTTCTTCCTTTGTGGGTTGGGTCTTGCCGTCTGGAGGCATGTGTTTTTCGTCCTCCTTAGGTAGCGTCATTCTATGGTATAACTCGCTGTTGCTGGAATTTTTGGCCAATAGCACTTCCCCGTTCTCGCCTCCTTTTAAAATAGCCTCCTGATTATGTAAAAGGAGTCCGCCCTTGGTTTTCTTCGGATTGTGGCAACTGACACATTTATTATTTAGGATTGGATGGATAAGGTCTTCGTAAATCAGCGCCTCCTCCCAAGTAGCTTCGTTCAGCGCAATTTCCTTTTCCTCAAAAGTCTCAAAACCTAAGGCCGACTTAATGTTGTTAGGCAGGGGTTCTACCAAAAAATCCTCGCCGTGGGTAATGTTTGCGCCTTGATGGCCGGTGTAGGAAAGCAACATAAAAAACACGATGGAGAATGCGGCTACAGGAATCTTCTTAAAGGTGTCCACGGCCTTCAGTCCGGCCACCTTGGCATACATTAAAAAGGAAAACAAGGCCGTAGCGATGCCCGCCCATAAGTGCCATTTTATCGTATCAAAAGCATAGCCTTCGCCCAAGTATTGCAAATAGCCGGTAATACAAGCAAATACTGCACTGATACCTGCCCAGCGGTAAATCAGGGCAATTACTTTTTGGAATTCCTTTTTTTTACGGTCGTGCCATTGCAGCAGCAGCCCAAGGATGATAAAGCCAATGGGCAAGTGAACGATAAGCGGGTGCAAGCGACCCAAAAGTTGTTTTAAAATTTCCATTTATCAAGTACAAATACAAATACAAATTCAAGTGTCAAGTTCATAATTTGACTGTACAATTTCTGTTTTTCATGAAACTTGAAACAATAGAAACCTGAAACAAATTCAAATATCAAACTCAAACACAAAAATGGGCTTTTCGCCGTGCGCCTTTCGTTTTTTTACTTCTTATTTTTTTAATTTTTACCTAACACCTAACACCTAACACCTAACACCTAACACCTAACACCTAACACCTAACACCTAACACCTAGCACCTAGCACCTAGCACCTAGCACCTAACACCGAACACCTACCCTCTACCCACTAATTCATTCGCTCCCTCAATTTCGTCATCATATATACATTCGCCTTCCACTGATCTGCCACAGGTACGCGGGTGTACGGCAATGTGGGCATATAATCCGCAGGGCCGAATTCCGTAGTAATAGTAAACACGTCCTGGGTTTGCCATTTTTGACGGATGACTTTTCCCCAAATATCCAAATGACGGTCTAATGCTTTTTTCCATTCGGGTGCCTCTGGATCATTGACTTGCGGGCCTTCTGCGTGGCCTACGCGGGCGTGAATGTGATAGGTACGTTGCAAAACTTCTTCCAGTTCTGCGTTTTGATTTTCCAGCAAAGATTCGTGAACCACCATCCAATGACTGATATCCAAAGTCAATTTGAGGTCTGGAATGGATTGAATGTATTTTTTGGTATCAGGAAGGTTGTAACTGAACCGCCCTCTGTGCGTTTCATGATAAATGGGAATGTTGTTTTCCTTTGCGATTTTATTGGCCGCAACTATAAAAGCTTTGTTCTCTTCAAAAGTATAAAAGTCATTTCCTGTATGGCAATTTACGGCAACGGGGTTAAATTCTACCAAGCTCATTAAATTCTCGGTATAGCGGATTAAAGCCTCTTCAAATGGCAGCGTTTTATTGGTGCCGGCCAAAAAAATGACTTTTAGGCTGTATTGGTCAAGTGCTCTTTTTAAATCTAACTTGCTTTGTAGCTCGGCTGGCAACCAGACTTCAATTCCATCATAACCTGCTGCTTTCGTTTTTTCGCAAAAAGCATCCCATGAAGCTGTTCGGCCCCAATCGGTTTGGTAGAATTCCAGTTTTTTTTCTTGGGAATAGAAGGTAAGCGTGAAAAGGGAAAAGGTTAGGAGGAAGCGTATTCTCATTTCTTGGTTCTGGTTATTATTTTTTATGTTCCCCTTTTGTGGGGTAGGGGGCTTTTGAGCTATGGCTTGGGCTTTCAACCCCTCCGATTTTTCCACACTAAAGTGGAAAAACCACCTCCCCTCGTCTGAGTGGAGGAGCCTTTAAGGTTTCAATACTTCAATATTCTTTTCATTTTAATTCTTCCATTTATTCAAATATTTTACGTCCGAGTATTAAGTTCCCCTTTCGGGGGCTAGGGGGCTTACGTCAATATCTCCTTAATAATTTCCCCTTCCACATCGGTTAGCCTAAAAGGCCGTCCTTGAAATTCATGTGTGAATTTTTCATGGTCAAAACCTAGAAGGTGAAGGATGGTCGCATGCACATCATGTACCGATACCCGGCCTTCTATACCCGAAAAGCCGATATCATCTGTTTTTCCGTGTGATGCTCCTTTTTTGATGCCGCCACCGGCCATCCACATGGTAAACGCATCGCCATGGTGATCGCGGCCTTTGTAGGCCATTTTGGTATTACCGCGGTTTTCCTGCATGGGCGTTCTTCCGAATTCCCCTCCCCAAACAATGAGGGTGTCGTCCAATAATCCGCGTTGTTTTAAATCCATGATAAGCGCGGTTATCGGCCTATCTATTTCTCTACACTTATTTCGAAGTCCCATATCAATAGAGCCCGACCTTACGTTTCCATGGGTATCCCATCCCCAATCAAATAGCTGTACGAAACGCACGCCGTCCTCTACCAATTTTCTGGCTAAAAGGCAGTTGTTGGCGAACGATTCCTTTCCAGGCTCAACGCCGTACATTTGTTGAATATGCTCTGGTTCGCTGTTGATGTTCATGATCTCGGGTACCGCAATTTGCATACGGTAGGCCATTTCGTACTGATTGATACGCGCCAATATTTCTGGATCGGCATATTTGGCGTATTCCTCCTTATTTATTTTATTGATGGCGTCTATAGTGCTTTTTTTCAGATCGCGCGTAATGCCGTCAGGGTCTTCAATATACAATACGGGATCTCCTTTAGAACGACATTGCACGCCTTGGTACACGGAAGGCAGAAATCCACTACCCCAAACACTTTTTCCGGCATCGGGCGTATTACCGCCTGAGGTCAAGACAACAAAGCCGGGTAGGTTCTGGTTTTCCGAGCCCAATCCGTAAGTTGCCCAAGACCCTATGCTCGGTCTGCCCAAGCGGGCACTTCCGGTATGCATAAACAGTTGCGCGGGGCCATGGTTAAATTGATCGGTGTGTACCGCCTTTAAGAAAGCAACGTCATCGATTACCTTTTTAAAATGGGGCATAAAATTGGAGACCCAATTGCCGGACTCGCCCTCCTGTTTAAATTCCGCCTGTGGGCCCATTAATTTGGGCGTACCTTTTATAAAGGCGAATTTCTTGCCTTCCAAAAGCGATTGCGGACAATCCTGACCATCATATTTCTGTAGCTCTGGTTTGTAATCGAACATTTCCAATTGTGACGGTGCACCCGCCATGTGCAAATAAATGACGGACTTTACCTTAGGTGCAAAAGGCGGTGCTAGGGTAGATAAGGGATTCAAATCGCGCTCCGAAAAGGCAATGGGCCCTTTTTTGGCCGATTCGCTCAGCGGGTCACAGCCCATAAATATGGAACTGAGCGCCAAACCGCCCATACCTTGGGCGCAGCTTTTGATAAAGTGCCTTCGGGTCTTCTCCTGCGTTTCGCGGGCCAGTTTCTCCTGTATCAGTCGTTCTACAATGTCTCTCATGTTTGTTTTTTTAAAACAAGTTCAAGTTCAAGTGTCAAGTACAAGTTCAAACTCAATATTAGTACTGACCTTAACTTTAGTAAATACTATCCAATTTTATTTTTTACTAACTCTTTTCCAAAATATGCTAAAATTCAACAGATTGCTTCGTCGCTAAAACGGGCCTCGCAAAGACGTCCTACAAAACTCAAATACAAAAACATAGATTTAAATCATGCTCTCAACTAAAATTATATTAGCTCGCTATTGGGAATTTATAATACTTGAAAATCAACAAACTCCGGAGATACCCCTCCGTCTTCCTCCCGAAAAGGTCGGAATCCACCTGTGCCTTCCTCTCACTCATACTTCATTCGTCGGAGGCAAGTGAAAATAAGGGGAGGAGCCGTGGCTCCTTTAAATCTGAAATTTATAAACTCGTCAATCCTTCCGTTTTTTAAATTATTGTATTGGCTCCTAACAAAGACGTCTATTTTTTATTGTGTAATTTTTGATATAATTTCTTGCTTAATCAGGTCTTTTCTCTTTTTTTCGTCTACTGTCTACTGTCTACTGTCTACTGTCTACTGTCTACTGTCTACCGTCTACAAACTAACAACTACCCTCTGTTTATCAAGTTTTCGTCAAAAATTCATCCAAATTCATAATGGCGTTCGCTACCATGGTCAAGGCGGCGAGCTCTGGAGTGGGCTGCTCCTCAAAATGAAGGAACAGTTCTGATGCTTCTTCGTTTTCGGTAAACTCTGCCATAGCGTTTTCGTATAGCTCTGTCAATGCTTCCAATCGGTTCGGGGTAATTTTTTTGAACGTTGCCTGCTCATAACTCTTAGTAATACTTTGTTCCACATTATTGGTAACGCGGTTATTTTTTGCCAAATGGTAGGACGCTTCCAAATATACCGGATCGTTCAACGTGACCAAGGCCTGCAAGGGTGTGTTCGTAACCGTTCTGCGTATCATGCAAACTTCCCTGCTTCCGGCATCAAAGGTTAGGAAGGACGGATACGGACTCGTGCGTTTCAAATAGGTATAAATGCCACGGCGATAGCGGTCTTCGCCTGTGCTTTCCACCCAATCGGCGCCGTTGTAAACGGTTTGCCAAACGCCATCCGGTTGTGGTGGCATTACCCCTGGACCGTACATTTTAGGACTCAATATTCCGGCTACTGCCAAAGCCTGATCACGAATTTGCTCCGCACCCAAACGTATTCTGGGACCTCTGGCGTAAAGCTCGTTCTCAGGATCCATCTGGTACATTTCCGGGGTACTCTCGGACTTTTGGCGATAGGTGCCGGAAAGCACAATTTCCTTGACCAAGGCCTTTATGCTCCAGTTGTGCTCGTTCATAAAACGCAGGGCGAGCCAATCCAACAGATAGGGATGGGAAGGGGCATCGGACTGTGAGCCCATGTCCTCTACGGTGGATACCAGCCCGTGACCATAAATCTGATGCCAGACCCTGTTTACCAAAGTTCGGGCGGTCAAGGGATTTTCTTTGCTGACGATCCATTGCGAGAGCCCCAAGCGGTCCTTGGTCCAATCATCGTTCCACGCATTTAAACTTTGTGGCGTCGCAGGGGCTACGGTATCGGTCTTTGTAAGCCAACTTCCGCGGTCAAACAACTGGGTAGTGCGCTTCATATAATCTGGGTTTTCTACCAGAATCGGCACCGTTTCCGTATTCGTATTCAGCAATTCCAAAAGTGTGGTATTTACCCCTGCCCAACCCTGTTCTTCTTGGGCGGGCATATCAGGTATAAAACCGACCCAATACAAATTTAAAATGTTCTTTTCGGGTGCTACGGCATCGTTTTGTGTTTCGATGTAGATGTCCGTTTTCTTGTCGCTGTTTTTCAGCGCGAATTGTGAAGTGGTATTGTTTCCGGTTTTAGTAATGGTAAACTGTGCCAAGATAGGACCGTCCGCATCGGTTTCGCGAATGGTCATTTTTGTACCGTCATAATGGGAGCGATAATTTAGGTAGACATAACTCGCGTTGTTGGTATAGGCATTGGGAATGATGAGGTTGCCATCGTCCCAAAACACAACCGAAGCATGGTCGTCATACACGCTACTCTTAAATTCCTTGAAGAAATGGGATTTGTACACCGGCTCGGTAAACTGCAGAAAATTGCGATAGGTTTTTACAGCCTTTTTGTCGCCATGCCGGCCTACCCAGTCCAGTACTTTATCCACTTGCTTTTGTTGTGCTGCATTGTAGAACTTAAGCACCGGGGACTCATTGGGCGTATCCTCATCACGGGTATTGTTGAAAAAGGCCATGAGGTTATAATATTCCTCATGCTTAAATGGGTCGTAAGTATGGCTATGGCATTGAACGCAGCCAATGGTGGTACTTTGCCAAACCTCAAATGTGGTGTTGACCCTGTCTATGACCGTAGCTACCCTATATTCTTCATCATCGGTGCCACCTTCGTCATTGTTCATGGTGTTTCTGTGAAAGGCCGTGGCGATCAACTGATCCGTGGAAGGCTCGGGTAGCAGGTCGCCCGCCAGCTGCTCTATGGTAAATTGGTCATAGGGTAGATCTCTGTTAAAAGCATGGATGACCCAATCGCGGTATTTCCAAATAGAGCGCCCCATATCTTTTTCATAGCCTTTGGAATCTGCATAGCGCGCCACATCCAACCACCACGTTGCCCATTTTTCCCCAAAAGTTTCTTGCGCCAATAGGCTATCTACCATGGTTTCGTAGGTAATTTCGTTGTTGTTGAATTTTTGCAGCAAATCTGCGGATGGTGGCAATCCTACCAAGTCTAGCGCCACACGTCTGGCAATAGTGTTCTTTTCGGCAGGGGCGTTGGGCTGCAATTGCTTGTCCTCCAAACGGGCCAAGATAAAATGATCTATATCATTCTGTAGAAATTCAGTAGCGGTTGCCGATACAAAACCGGCTTCTGAGGCTTTTACAGGTACGTCCACTTTTTCCGGAAGTGAATAGGCCCAATGCTCGCCCCATTTTGCTCCTTGCGCTACCCAACGGGTCAATAAATCTATTTCTTCATCGGAAAGTTTGGGTTTTTCGTAGGGCATGCGAAGTTCTAGGTCGTCTTCGTGCAATCGCTTGATGAATTCGCTATTGGTAGCATCGCCTCTTATGATGGCCGGTATACCGGATTCGGTATTGGCAAAGGCCTCCTCCTCGAACAACAGACTGAAACCGGCGTTTTTCTTTACCCCACCGTGGCAGGTGATGCAGTTATTATTGAGAATGGGTTTTATCTGTGTGCTGAAATCTACCGGCTGCTTGGTTTGGCACGAGTGCAATAAAAAGATTCCCATAACAAAGTAGAGCAGTCTTATTCCGTTATATATGTTCTTTTCCATTTTAATTTCTAATCTAAGCCAGAATCTTATCAATAAACCCTTACCCTTGCCGATTGCATAAACCAAAGGTCATAGCTTGACTTGACACTATTGCAATAATAAGAATTTATTAGTACTATGAAAATAGACAATTTCTAGTAATATATGGACAATTTTAGCTTGATGGCTGTTTTTAGCCTATGGACGGTATCGTTTTGTTATTTCCTTAACAGTTTTTTCCTTTTTTTTAGCACGTAGTCGCCCGCTGGAGGGGCACCAGATCTCTGAACAGGAGTGCGTGGCATCTGTTTTTTTATTGGAATTACAGCTGTTTGAGATTGCCAGTTTGGTTTTCAACTTGTGATGCGCGCCCCATGGCACCTCGCAATATGACTACTTTATTAGTGTAGTTTATGATAAAAGAGGAACACTACGTGTGCTAAGAGTTATGGCTGGGTGCATCACAGCCCCTTACCAGTGTCCCGTCCCTGTTTCCCCTTTAAAAGGGCCAACCAAGTCAGGAGTGATCCATCCTGCATAAAATGCGCTGGCCTGTGCCTCTACGGGTTTTCCGTCTATATAACATTCAAGATGCTGGGGATAGCATGCTACATGATTTTCCAATGCTGCAAATTCTGGAAAAGGATTCGTGTACGACCAAGCCACTGGCAGGTCGATCATGGTTTTAAGAGCCCAGTAAATCGCATTCCCCTTCCATTCACACATCGAGGTCTTTCCGGGTTTTATAACAAGTGCACTCATGTCAATATCGCACTCGGGCATGTAATACGTTGGTGGACTAGCTGTCTCTAGCACTGCCAGGGCATTGCGGGTAGCTACAATTTCTTTCCCTTTATGTTCGACTACTATTAATTTGTTTATTTTTTCGATGATCGGAGGGCGCGGAAAATCCCAAACGGACCGCTGCCCTTTTTTCGGCTCTATGGCAAATGGTGGTCTTTTATTGCCGGTATTGCTCCAGCTTTCACGAGCCTTCTGCAACCAAGTTATCTCCGATTTTCTTTTCTCATTTCGCCCCATATATTTAGCTTAAACTTTTCATTATTTATGTAAACTTTCCTGACCATCAATTACATCACCTTATTTGCCAAATACTTTTGTACTTCGTATACGTCTATACTTTTATTGAATTTCTTGCTTACACTTGGCGTATCCTCACTGGAAATCCAAATTTTTAGCTCTGCGTCCAAATCAAATGTTCCGGATGTTTCCAAGGAAAACCGAGAAATGTTTTTGTAGGGCAAGGATTTATACGCTATTTTGCTCCCTGTCAGGCCTTGGATGTCCACTAATATCAACCTTCTGTTGGTAAACATAAACACATCCCTAAACAAGGTAAACCCGAGTTCTATTTGTTCATTATCTACAAGTAGCCTTGCGTACTTTTGATTAAGTTTTTCGGATGACACCTCACTCGAGTTCCCTAATATTTTATTTAAAAATCCCATCTTATGCTTTTATTGATTATCGTTGTCAATTAACTTTTTAGCGGCTACCTAAAACCGTTCGGATGTAAAATTCGGCATTAATAGCCGAAAAAAACAAATGAAATTGAACGAGCTTGTAAACAAGGCATTCGATTTTCTTGTAAAGAACGAGGATAAGGTATTAAATTGAAGTTTATCCAAAACAATGCTTAAAAAAACAAGACAGAAACGAATCAGTATCTCAGGGGTAATCGACTGATATGCCTTAGCCTTAAAATTCTGATTTCATGACCTGTTATTTGGTAAGCAACGCGATAACTATGTTTTTCGAAGGCACGAATACTCCCGTCGTTATTTTTTCTGTATTTGTCCGATGGATAGCGTTCGGGAGCTTATTCTATTCCTATTGCTTTTTCAAGAATATCGTTCTTTACTTTTTTAGCTGATTGAAGGGAATCTTTCCCAATATTTTGAAATACTTTTTTTAATTGATTATTTGCAAGTTTGCTCCATACTACTTTTTTGGATTCTACCATTCCTCGGACATCTTCTTTACCTGCTCATGGGTATAGCACTCGCCTTTTTCTATCTGTTCTATGGCTTTGTCTATATTTTTATTGTACTCCAATAGAGATTCCCTTTCTAAGGCTTGCTCTTTTTTGAGTATGTTCTCGAGCTTGTCCATAATACTGGCTTTGTCTACCTTGATAAGTTCTTGTATAAATTGGTATTTCCTTGCCTGTAAATCCATTTCTTGGGTATTTTATTTGTAATAAAGATACAAATTTTGTTTCGTTAAAGTTTTTAAGACTTGCGTTGCTTTGGCTGCGCATTCTGTTTTTACCGCTCCATACAGTTTCGTTAATTGCTAGACCCCAATTTTCTGCCTACTTCTAGCAGGAAATTTTTGAGTAAAAGTGTTTTGGGCCTAATACCTATACAGCGGGAAGCTCTTTTGGTCGGAATGACAAAAAAAGGTAATTATTAAACCACTTCCACAAAAAGCCCATCATCATTCTTATTAACTTTGGTAAGTCCGTGTTTTGCAAGTGCCTTTATAGATTTATCCCATTTTTTACCACTCAATCCGGATTGTGTTTTTAGAGCTCCTAATTCCATAGAACCGTTCGGCTTTAAAATGGCCATAATAGCCTTCTCCTCTTCCGTTAATTCTACCGCTTTCTTTTCGGGTCGCATTTGTGGGAAGAACAATACTTCCTGAATAGAAGAATTATTGGTCATCAACATAACCAAACGATCAATACCGATACCAATACCAGAGGTTGGTGGCATACCGTATTCCAAAGCTCTCAGGAAATCCTGGTCAATGAACATGGCCTCGTCATCCCCGTTTTTAGAGAGTCGCAATTGTTCTTCAAAACGCTCGCGTTGGTCAATGGGATCGTTAAGCTCGGAATAGGCATTGGCCAGTTCCTTGCCGTTGACCATTAATTCAAAACGCTCGGTCAGGGCAGGATTTGTGCGGTGTTCCTTGGTCAAGGGACTCATCTCTTTTGGATAGTCCGTGATAAAGGTGGGCTGAATATAGAAGTGCTCGCATTTTTCGCCAAATATCTCATCTATCAATTTACCTACGCCCATGGTTTCGTCGACCTCTAGACCCAATTTTCTTGCAGTTTCACGAAGCTCAATTTCATCCATTCCGGCAACATCAACACCGGTATGTATTTTTATCGCCTCCAAAATAGGAATACGTGGATACGGTGCCTTAAACTCTATTTCGTGTTTGCCAACGGTAACTTTGGAGCTTCCCGTGGCATCAACGGCTACTTTTTCAAGTAGTTCTTCCGTGGTATCCATCATCCAATTGTAGTCTTTGTAGGCCACATAAAGTTCCATTACGGTAAACTCGGGATTGTGGGTGCGGTCCATGCCCTCGTTCCTAAAATCCTTAGAGAATTCATAAACACCGTCAAAACCACCAACGATTAATCTTTTGAGATATAATTCATTGGCAATGCGCAAGTATAACGGCATATTAAGCGCATTGTGATGCGTTAAAAACGGACGTGCAGCCGCTCCTCCGGGAATAGGCTGAAGTATAGGTGTTTCCACCTCTAAGTAGCCCTTGTCATTATAAAACTGGCGAATACTGTTCGTGATTTTGGTGCGCTTGACAAAGGTCTCCTTTACATGCGGATTTACCACCAGATCTACATAGCGCTGGCGATAGCGTAATTCCGGATCATTAAATTCGTCATAAGAGTTGCCTTCCGCATCTTGTTTGGGTAAGGGCAACGGCCTAAGTGCCTTGCAAAGAATGGTATAATCTTTTACCAATACGGTAATCTCTCCCACTTGTGTGGTAAAAAGTTCCCCTTCAATTCCTATGATATCGCCAAGGTCCAGTAATTTCTTAAAGATTTCATTGTATTTGGTGTGGTCGTCCGGCGGACAAATTTCATCCCTATTAAAATACACTTGAATACGGCCCTCACTATCCTGCAATTCCCCAAAAGAGGCTTTTCCCTGTATTTTCTTTCGCATCAACCTACCCGAAATCACTACTTTTTTTCCTTCTTCATAGTTTTTCTTTATGCTCTTTGAAGTAGCGTCTACAGGGTATAAAGCAGCTGGGTAAGGGTCTATTCCCATTTCCCTTAATCGTGTTAATTTCTCTCTTCTTACAAGCTCTTGTTCCGTTAATTGCATTGGGCGTATTTTAAGGCTGCAAATATAGTTCGTTTGACTTAATCTTTCAATTGTTTTGCAATAATGGGAGCTATACGGCCAACAAAGCATTCGTATGCCAACGCCGAGGGGTGTAGACCATCTGACGCTACAAGATTGGGTTGTGATAATCCTGCTCTAGGAATATCCGTAATGTCAATAAAAGTAACGCCTACATCAGTTGCTGTTATTTTGGCAAAACTGTTGTATGCAGCTATTTCTGTTGAGATGTTTCACGGTTACGTCCTTCGGCAAAAGTGGCAAAGCCCCAATCCGTTATGGAGATTACAAAGACCCTTTTTTTACGCCACCTGCTTAGTGTAGCGCGTTTTGCAATAGCATAGGAAACTGCTCCTCATAAGCAGAAAATGGAATGCCTTGATATTGATTGTTTACGCCTACCAATAAAGTGACAAGATGATGGTCGTTTTCAGGATTT
>Ga0306871_1000692_pt1 | contig 12663 bp, 13 predicted proteins | sample AntRauMeHopE1497_FD_190447 | JGI IMG/M metagenome (GOLD analysis project Ga0306871, IMG submission 190447) | Saline lake microbial communities from Rauer Islands, Antarctica - Metagenome Hop E1 #497 (v2) (version 2) | ecosystem: Environmental > Aquatic > Non-marine Saline and Alkaline > Saline ... | reverse complement strand
TCCAGCCGTCGCAGTTGCATGCTCACAGCCGATTGAGTGTAAGCCAGGCGTTCAGCCGCCGCGGTTATGCTGCCGGCGTCGGCAATCGCAACCAGCGTGTGCAACATGTTCAAATCCAGAATGCGCCGTCTCAATTCATCAATTCCTGTTAGGTTATTAATCAAAAAATGTCGATTTTGTGATGTATTGAAAGTGTATAGGGTTAGGTCCTGCCTTGCTAATTCAGCAGCGCCAAGGGAGCACTAACCGTGAGCAGACACACCATTGCCTTGTATCAACCGCTTTACCTCAGCGTTTTTGCGGCGCTTGTTGCCGTTGTTCTGTGGGCGATTGCGCCGCTGCTGGTGAATGTCGCAAGCGCAGTTCCGCCGTTTCGGTTGGCGACAATTGCTTTGTTAAGTGGTGCTCTGGCAGCTTTGCCCATGACGCTGCGCAAGCGAAAAAAAGCGCGAAGGGAGGCCCGGCAGGTAACCTTGCCGCTGAAGTGGAAACTGGTGATTTACGGATTGGTGCCCGTGCTGATTTTTGGCGCAGTGGCCAGTTATCTGGCTGGCATGAATAAGGCACCGGCTGCGGAAGCTGCGTTGATCACGTACACCTGGCCCATACTGTTTATTGTGCTCAGCCAGTGGATGTTTCACCGGCGCATTCCATTGCCGGTCATCGTCGGGGCCGGTATTGCATTCTGTGGCGCAGCGGTATTGATAGCGCCTGACTCCCTGGGGACGGACGTTAGCGACCATTATGCCGGTTATGCACTGGCACTGTTGGCTGCTTGTTGCTGGGCATTGTATTCGTGGATTTGTCAGGCGGCGCCGGTAGCGGTTGCACCTTTGATGCCATTGCTGTTTTTGATTGCAGGCGCTGGCGCGGCAACTGCTGACACCTTGGCTGGAAGCGCACCGGGAATGCCTTCCGGTAGCGCCTTGCTAGCCGGCATCGCTCTTGGCTTTGGGCCTTATGGGCTTGCTATGGTGGCTTGGGACCTGGCTCTGCGCACCGGGCCTACGGCGTTGATTGGCAGCCTGGCTTATGCGGTGCCGGTATTGGCTGCTTTTTTGCTAGTTGTTGCAGGTATTGCCGCCCCGGACTGGCGTTTGCCGGTGGCGGCCTTGCTGGTAGTGGCAGGCTCGGTGGTGGCGTCTATGAAGTCTGGCCACCAACAAGCAGCCCAGAGTCAGTCAACTTAGAGCTAACCCTATTGTTTGATGGCTTCAAAGCCAAAGCGTAGAGTGACTTCGTCGCCTACCATGTCGCCATCAAGACCGTAGGTCATGCCCCATTCGCTGCGTTTCAGGCTGGTTTCGGCGCTAATGCCCAAGGTATATTCCTCGTGCCCAAACGGATAAACCGCAGATTTGTTGAGCGTTACGTCTAACACAATCGGATTGATTTGGCCGAGCATGGCCAGGTCTCCGGTAACCTGGCCGGTGTTGTCGCCGGTGGTGTTGAAATCGGTCACGGTGAAAACGATGTCGGGGTGCTTGGAGCTGTGGAGGAAGTCTTTGTTGGTGACGTGTTCATCGCGCTTTTTGTGATTGGTAAATACGCTGTCACTTTTGAATACCAGCTTGCCGGAACTGAGCTCTCGGGTTTCCTCGTCGTAAACAAACTCTCCTTCTATCTCGCGGAACATGCCCATTACCGGAGCATAGCCGATGTGCATGATTTCAAACACCATGGAAAAGTGTTCGTCATCTACCTTGAAATTGGTCGGCTCGGCTTGAACCAGCGGGACTGAAACCAGGAAAGCAGGTAATACGGCGACGCTGGCAATTCGACGCCAGGATGGGCTAGCGATTGCGGAAGCAGGGTTCTTTTCATTTTTTCTCATGTTGTTCTCTCCATTATCTTCTATGTTGATAGAGCCAATATACGTCTAGAAAAAACGACCAGGTTAACAGTAATAGCGCCGTTGCCAGTGACGCGCTGACAAGCAGGGAAGGCGCCGGCGGCACAATCGCCACCATAAGCGTGACAATCTGCCATACGCACACTGTTTTGCGGCGAAAGCTTGGCGGCAGCGGCTGATTCATCCAGGGCAGCGCCCAGGCCGCCGCTACAAATCCATAACGCATCAGGCCCAGCGCCATCACCCAGACGCCAGCTTTGCCAATGGCGAAAACCATCAGGCACAGGCCAAGAATAAAGAGTGCATCCAGTTCCATATCGAATCTGGCGCCGAACTCACTGGCGCTGTTGGTGCGCCGCGCCAGTTGTCCATCTACGCCGTCCAGTGTCAGGGCCAGTAACGCCGCAACGGCATACAACCAAAGGCTGTTAACCGACAGTTCAGCACCTGCGGCCACTGCACAGGCAATGGCAACCAGTACAATGATCATGCAGCCGCGCAGCAGAGTTGCCCGGTTGGCCCAGCCAAAATTCTGGTGTGGCGGCCAGCGTGTCAGCACGCTTGCTACAATGGCGGAATACAGAATGATGGTTACTGCGATGGCCAGTGTGGTCGCGGCAGCTTGGGTTGCCACAACAGGCGGAATTACCAGTGCGAACAAAACCGCCAGCACAACGGCGCTCCATACCAAGTCCATCCATGGCGCAAGGCCTTGAGCCTTAGCTTGGGGTACTGAATTCATCAATGAACTCCGTCAATAATTCTGTAGACTGTTTTGCATTTATTATAGACACAAGGAGTACTGGATGAGTTCCACAAATGATGACTCATCGCACGCAGCGACACGGGCATTCTGGATTACCGCCGCTGGCGAAGGGAAAATACTGGATACGTTTCTGAATAGCTCGCCAGGTGTGAGCGAAGCAATCACAGACTCTGAGATAACGGTGCAATCGTTGTACTCTGGTGTCAGCCGTGGCACCGAATCTCTGGTATTTCACGGTAGGGTACCTGCCAGCGAGCACCAGAGTATGCGCGCACCTTTTCAGCAGGGAGAATTTCCTTGGCCCGTTAAATACGGCTACGCCAATGTTGGCCGGGTTATTAGTGGTCCCGAGGCGCTAGCCGGTAAGACCGTATTTTGTCTGTACCCCCATCAACAGAGTTATAAAGTGCCTGCTGCGGCCGTTACGCCTTTGCCGCCGGGGTTACCTGCTGCTCGTGCCATATTGGCTGCCAATATGGAGACCGCGGTGAATGGCCTTTGGGACGCTATGCCGGGCGTGGGTGACCGCATTGCGGTAGTAGGCCTGGGGGTTGTTGGCCTGCTTGTAGCCTGGTTGGCCAGCCGAATACCGGGAACCGAGGTCATCGCTTTGGACACCAACCCTGGCCGTGAGGCCGTAGCGCGCAAGCTGGGGCTGAACTTTGCCACCCAGAGCAGCGCCAATAATTTTGACCTGGTGATTCATGCCAGTGGCCAAAGCGCGGGCCTGGCGACAGCGCTTGGTCTGGCCGGCCCGGAGGCAACGGTGGTAGAAATGAGCTGGTACGGCGACCAGCCTGTCAACGCACCCTTGGGCGCGGCCTTTCATCCCCGTCGCCTGACCCTGAAATCCAGCCAGGTGGGTGGAATTAACCCGCTCCGCAAGCCCCGCTGGGATTATCGCCGGCGCCTGACGCTGGCTCTGGAATTGTTACAAGATCCGGTGTTAGACGCCCTGATCAGCGCCGAAACCCCGTTCGAGCAAATGCCGCACACCATGGCGCAAATTCTTGCCCTGGGTGATGATACGTTATGCCATCGAATTCGCTATTAGTCATAGCTTTTTACAGACAACTGTTAACAGATAGCCCTTACCATTACGCTTTGCCAAAGGAGATTTAAATGTACAGCCTGACCGTTCGCGATCACATCATGATTGCCCACAGTTTTAACGGCGAAATTTTTGGGCCGGCCCAGAAAACCCACGGTGCTACTTATATTGTCGACGTTAGCTTTGAGCGTAAGACGCTCGACCATGACGATTTGATTGTAGACATTGGCCTGGCTTCAGAGCAGCTGAAAGAACTGCTGGCGGAGTTCAATATGAAAAATCTGGACGACGTGGAAGAGTTCAAAGGCCGCAACACCACCACCGAATTTATGGCAAAGGTCATATTTGAACGACTGGCCGCGGTGATTCGAGCCGGCCAACTGGGGGAGTCAGGCAAGGGTGTTGAAAGCGTTAAGGTAACCTTGGCAGAATCCCATATTGCCTGGGCCAGCTACCATGGCGACATTTGAATCCAATTATGAGGTGCTGTTTGTTGTACCGGGCGATCCGCAACAGAACACTGGTGGTTATCGCTACGTACGCGAGCTAGTAGCCGCGTTAAACCAAGCCGGCTGTTCAATCCAGCCAGGCATACGCGCACGGGTAAAGGGTTTGCCAGGCCAGTTTCCGCAGCCGGACGCATTGGCTCTGTCTGCCATGAACGAATTGCTTGCCAGTGCAGCAGAACAGTCCTGGGTGGTGCTGGACGGACTCGCCATGAGCGCCATGCCGGAAATATTGGAAGCACACCGGTCACGGCTGAATCTGGTGGCATTGATTCACCACCCGTTGGCTGATGAAACCGGCCTGAGCCCGCAGCAGCAGGAATGGTTTCTTGCTGCCGAAAAGCGGGCGCTGGCGGCGGTGTGCCACGTTGTAACGACCAGTCGCTTCACCGCAGAACGCCTTCGGGATTTTAGCGTAGCGCCAGAGCGCATCCGCATCGCTGAACCGGGTATCGCTGAATCGGGGATAGCAAAGCGTGCGTCTGTTATGCCGGAACATGCTGCCAAGGGTACGGTTGAGGATGTAAAAACGATACAACTGTTATGCGTGGCACAATTATCACCGCGCAAGGCGCAGCATCTTTTGGTAGAAGCCCTTTCCGGGATGAAGGAGCTGCCATGGCAATGTGTTCTGGTGGGCGCCTGTGATCGAGATTTGCACTACGCCGAGCAGGTGCGCCAGCAGATTCAGCAGGCCGGTTTGGGTTCGCGTATTACGCTGACTGGCGAAGTGGATGGTGGTGCGCTGGCAGCGCTTTACAAAAACGCCGATGTTTTCGTATTTCCGTCTTTGTACGAAGGCTATGGCATGGTGATTGATGAAGCGCTGGGTGTCGGTTTGCCGATTATTTCTTCCAACGGTGGCGCTCTGGTGTACACCGCTGATCGCCCCGGTGTTGCGACTTACAGTGCGGGGGATGTGGCCGCGTTACGTGAACGTTTGGGTAACTGGATAACAGACCCTGAAGCTCTGGCGCAAGCTCGCCTTGCTGCCGAATCCGAGTCGCGACTTGTGCGCACCTGGGCCGATACAGCGGCCGCTTTTGCTGCCGCGTTAACGGATTTTCAAAGCCATCACCCAGACACCGGGTTCAGCGCAGACTGGCTCAGCCTGCGACAGCCGGCGGACTATCAGGCGCGGTCGCAACATCTCAACGCCCTGCTGCGTGAATGGCTGCAGCGGCAACCGAGTAACAAGGTTGGGCAGTATCTGCCAGCGCTGGTCGATCTGGGTACCGGGCTGGGGTCCAATGCCGGGTATCTGGCCAAGATACTTGATAAACCGCAGAAATGGCTTTTGATCGATCAGGACACGGGTTTGCTGGCGGCCGCAACGGCGCGACTGGAGCGGCTGGGTCTGAACATCGAGACCCGGGCTTTACAGCTGCTACCACACACGTTTGCTGGGCTATTACCCGCGGATACACGCCTGGTGACCGCATCGGCGCTGATTGACCTGGTGTCGGCCCAATGGCTGCAAGCGCTGGTAAAAGAAGTGGCGGACAAACGCGCGGCCCTGTTGGTTGTGTTGAGCTACGCCGGACGCTTCGATCTTAGCCCCCGGCACCCTGATGACGACCTGCTGCGCTCACTGGTGAATCAACACCAGCACGGCGACAAAGGCTTAGGAGCGGCGCTAGGGCCGAACGCTACTGCAGCACTGAGCGCCGAACTGAAAAGCAGTGGTTACAACGTGCACGTTGCCGCCAGTGACTGGCAACTGGGCGTTAATGAAGGTGCCGAGCATGTCGAGTTGGCGCGCCAATTGATGCAGGGCTGGGTAAACGCCGCCATCCAGCAAGACTCGGACCAGAGCGCCTGCTTGATGGTTTGGCTAAACGATAGGAAACAACAGCTGAATACAGGCGAGCTGCGCATCACGGTGTGTCATGAGGATCTGCTCGCGTTTCCACCAAGTGTCGGGTAGCTGATATGTCTGCCGTGGCAAAAACGGGCGCGCGGGGCACCGCTGCCTGGCGCTGGCTGGCGACTGCGGTTTTGCTTGGTGCACTTTTCCTGCTGGTGGATACCACCGCCCTGTGGCGGGAACTGCAACGAATTCCGCTGTGGGTGGTACTGCCGGCAGTTCTACTCAGTGCGGTTCAGGTTGTCATTTCTTCCTGGCGCTGGCGGTATACTGGCAAACGCCTGGGTTTGAGCATTGGCCTACTTGATGCCGTGCAGGAATACTACCTGGCCACATTTATAAACCAGGTTTTGCCCGGCGGCGTGCTTGGTGATGTGAACCGAGCGTTGCGCCACGGCGCCAAAGCCGGCAAGCGACAAAAAGCGGCCCACGCGGTGGCGATTGAGCGGTTGTCCGGGCAACTGGTTTTAGCGTTGGTGGTTGGCTTGGGCCTGGGCGTGCTTTGGCAGGCAAACGTGTTCACGCCTTCACTGGCGGATTCTTCTGTCGCGATTGGCTGGTTGCCCATTATTTTTTTGCTGGCACTAGCGGGCAGCTTGCTGCTTTTTCGGCGTTACAGTGCCCGGTTCAAAGCTTACCTGGCGGCTTTGCGAGATGATGTCCGCCAGGCTTTGTTCAGTTGGCCAGCTTTGCCGCTGCAGCTGATGTCGTCGCTGTTGGTTATGGCTAGCTATCTTGCGGTGTTTTTATTGCTGGCGGTGGCTGCGGATTACGTTAACAGTGCCGCTGCGGCGGCTGTGCTTCTGGCGCTGTGTTCGGTGTTATTGCTGAGTATGGTTGTACCGCTAACCGTGGCCGGTTGGGGTATCCGCGAAGGCGCTGCGGCTTTGTTGTGGCCTTTGGCAGGGTTGCCGGCAGAGCAGGGTGTAGCGCTCAGTGTTGGCTACGGTGCGCTGGTGTTTATTGGTAGTTGCCCCGGCGCCCTGGTGCTGCTTAAAGGCCGCCGTGGTTTACCTTGAACTCCAGAGCGAACAGCATATCAGAACCCAGATTGACCATAGTGGCCCGGGGCCGCAGCGCGTCGTCCAGGTGATCAATTTCGGGCAGAGTAAATGCCGGCCGACCACTTCCGATGATCATCGGCGCCACCATCACGTGCAATCGGTCCAGCAGCTGCGCATGCAGAAATGACGACACAGTCAATCCGCCACCTTCTATGAATATTTTGTGCAAACCAAAATCTGCCAGCACCTCCAGTATCTGCGCGGGGCAAACCGGTTGCTGTTTGTGGCCCAGGCACGGAACTTCTAAAACACCCCGCTGGGGCGTTGGTTTCGGGCCGGGTTGGTAATCGCCGGCAATCAGGCGCAGCGTTGGCGCTGCGTTGTCGGTAAACAGGTGATGGCTGGCGGCCACCCGGCGGTGGCGGTCGATAACTACCCGTACCGGATTGTTGCCAGAGGTGCGTCTAACCGTCAGTTGGGGGTTGTCGGCCACGGCTGTTCCTGCACCCACTACCACTGCGTCTGATAACGCTCTTATGCGATGTAAGTGGGTGATGCCATCGTCACCATTAATGAATCGCGAATGGCCACTCACCGTGGCAATACGGCCGTCCAGGCTCTGGCCTAATTGGCCAATAACCGATGTGGTCTGGCCGTTTGCCAAAGGGCTTGCCAGCGGTAGAAACAAATCAAACAGCTGCTGTGCCTGTTCGTTAGCCGGGCGTAACAAGCGCCAGCTTCCGCCGTCTTCAGACAAGGCGAGCGCGGGCTCTGCGCTATTTGGAAAAGGCAATGTAACCTTGGCACGATCATGGGCCTGCAGTATAAGCAGCCAGGCTGCGCGGGTGTCCAGAAGTGGGGAATTCATAGCCAGTCGGTCCGGTTGCGTTGGCTGTATCTAAACAGGGAAAGCAAGCAAGGTACACCCACCCAGGCTAAATAATGCCGGAACTGCGCAAAACAAACACCCCGAGTGTCACGGTCACACTGGCGAGCAAGGTAGTTAGCCCAATAATGTTTGCGGCCAGGCGGTCGTTCCCCCCCAACGCTTTGACCATTACGAAACTGGCTGCTGCCGTCGGACTGGCAAAAAACAGGAACATCAAGCCCAGTTCTGCGCCGCGAAAGCCCCACAGCCATGCCCCAAGAGTGGCCAGCGCCGGAAGCGTTACCATTTTCATCAGGCTGGCGCCCATCGCTGTGCGGCTGTCGGTGCGAATGGAACCCAGTGATACGGTAGCACCAATGCACATCAACGCGAGTGGTAAAGTGAGCGAGGCAAAGTAATCCCCCGATGTCATAACCCAAGCGGGTATGTTCAGATTTAAAGCGGCCACTGGAATAGCAATAACGACGGCGATAATCAGCGGGTTTCGCACAATATCATGAAGAATTTTGCGCGGGCTGGCACTTTGGCCGGGTTGGTAGGCCAGCAACACCACCACTGACAATATATTGTAGGAAATAATCACCAGGCCCAGCAGAATGCCGCCGGCAGACAAGCCGTAATCTCCGTAAAGATTGGCTGCAAGCGCCAGCCCAACAATGCCACAGTTGCCGCGAAACGCACCCTGTACATAAACGCCGCGGTCTTCCCGGCGCACGCGGAAGTGTGCCCATACCCACGCCAGGCCGAAGCTGCCCAAGGTCGCCAGCAGAAAAAATATAAGCAAGCCTGGATTCAGGGCGGTGTTCAGATCGGCGCGGGTAATGCTCAGAAAAATCAGCGTCGGCAATGTGGCTTTGAACACCAGAGCGGAAGCGGTATTAACGAACGCGTCGTCTATCCAGTTAACCCGGCGTAGCCCCATGCCAATAAAAACCATGATGAAGACGGGCAGTGTCGTTTCGAGGGTTTGGGCAAATGTGTTCAGCAACTCCATCGGCGTATCTTCCAGTGTATTCGGCTCTTCCGTTTAGAGCGCTTTGATTAAGAGCCCTGTCATTCAGAACCCGGTAATTCAGAGCATTGGGATTCAGAACAGGCCGGCCTGTTGAATGGCCATATACGGAAGCGTACCTGCAGCAATAGACAGCAGAGCGTTGCGGCGCCAAAGGTGAACCAGCACCACCAGAACGCCGGGGATTAGCGCATCCAGGCCAAAAACCGGTAACGACCAGGTCGCCGAGCGTTGTAAAAATACGATGGCCAGCAACGCCATAACGGCGGCGGGTAAATAGCGCCCCAGGTGTTTGACCAGAGGGTGTTCCGTGTGGCGTTCGAAAAACACAAATGGAATGATGCGGGTTGCAAAGGTTGCCAACACCGTAACCGCTATAAAGCTGGCCAGATAGTAGTTTTGAAACAGGTTCTCAGCCATGGGTTGCCTCCCCGTTGCGATTACGGGCCAGAGCGTCTCTGTTTCGACGGTATTGCAGTAACAGCACCAGTGAAACAATCACGATGGCTCCGATGAGCTGATGGGGCGCCGGCAGAACGGCCATAGCCAAGCCGGCGGCCAACGCACCCAGCCACAGCGGAAAGGTTTCACCTAGCGCTTTGTACTGCTCAATGGTTAGCACAATGAACAGAGCGATCAGCGCAAATTCAATGCCGGTACTGTTGAAAGCAACGCTGTGCCCCAAAAACCCACCAGCTGCACAGCCAACTACCCAGTACAACTGGTTCAGCAGGGTAATGCGAAAATCCGTATGCAACTCCTGCTCGCGGGTTTCGGTGCGCTGGCGGCTAGTGAGAAGTGAGTAAGTCTCATCGGTCAGGCCGAATATCAAATACAGCTTGCGCCAGCCGGCGCCGCGAAATTGCCCTAGCAAAGACAGGCCATAAAACAGGTGCCGGGCGTTTAGCACAAACATCGCAATAAATACCTCTAGCAATCCGGCGTGGGCGGCCAGCAAACTAACGGCCAGGATCTGCCCCGCACCGGCGTATACCAGCACGCCCATCAGCGGGGCTATCCACCAGGGGTAATCAAGCTGAGTGGCAAATAGCACACCAAACGCCATGCCCAGCGGCAAATAGCCAAATAGAATTGGCAGGGTGAGTCGAAACGCAGAGGGAGTCATTAGCATCCAAACTAGTTTTAGAGGCGGCCATGATAGTCAATTTGAAGCGCAGATTGAAGAACCAAAAAAACCGCGACGAAGCATAGGCTTCGCCGCGGTTTCAGGGCAGATCATTTTACACTCTGCTATCAGCTTTTCGCGGCATCCGCTGCGCGAACTTTCACATAGCTGCCAGGGGCATCTTCCAACGCCTTTAACTTGCCTTCGCCTGGAATGCGAGCAGGAACCTGGTCACCTTGATACTGGGCCAGCCATTCAATCCAGCGCGGCCACCATGAACCAGGATGCTGTTCGGCTTCTGCCAACCAGTCGTCCGGATTTTCTGGCAATGTGTCCACATTGTTGGTCCAGAAACCGTACTTTTCTTTGTACGGAGGATTAATAATCCCGGCAATGTGACCAGAGCCACCCAGAATGAAATTCACTTTTCCGCCGTGAGCCTGAGCGCCGGTGTAGCAGGACTTCCACTTGGCAATGTGATCCTGGCGAGCGGCTATGAACATAGACGGCACGTCAATCTCCTGCAGATTATTGGTCTCACCGCAGAATGTGAGTGAATCTGCCTCCACCAATCGGTTGTTCAGGTACATTTCACGCAGGTAAGGGCCGTGCAGCGCCGCGGGCAGGTTGGTGCCATCGGTGTTCCAGTACAGCAGATCAAAGGCCGCCGGCTTTTCACCTTTCAGGTAATTCTTGGTCCAGAAAGACCAGAACAGCTCGTTTTCACGGAGCAGGTTAAAAGTAAAGGCCATAGCACGACCGTCCAGGTAGCCCTTCTTGTCCATCATCTTTTCGATGCCGGCAAGCGAACGATCGTTGATGTATATGCTAATGCCACCCGGATCCGTGAAGTCCAGAAGCGTGGTGAAGTAGGTAACACTGACGGTTGGTTTGCGGCCTTTCTTCTTCAGCCAGGAAAGGGTAGATGCTACCAGGGTGCCACCGATGCAGTAGCCAATAACGTTCATTTTCGCTTCGCCGGTGGCTTTGGTGACGTTGTCCATCGCCGCTACCACGCCTTTCTGCATGTAGTCGTCCCACACCAGGTCTCTCTGGCTGGGCCCCGGGTTTAGCCAGGAAACAATAAATACGGTTTGGCCCTGGTTTACCAGCCACTGAATAAACGAGTTGCGTGCAGTCAGGTCCAGAATGTAAAACTTGTTGATCCAGGGCGGCACAATTAATACCGGGCGCTTTGCAACGGTTTCTGTTGTCGGGCTGTACTGAATCAGCTGAATCAATTCGTTCTGGAATACAACTTTGCCTGGCGTTGTTGCCAGGTTGCCACCCACTTCAAAAGCAGAGCGGTCGGTCATGCCCACGTTGAACAGTTTCGGATTCTGTTTGTAGTCGTCAATGAACTGCTTGCCGCCCGTCAACAGGTTCTTACCTTTGGTTTCCCAGGTAATGCGCAGGGCTTCCGGGTTCGTGGCCAGAAAGTTAGCGGGAGACAATGCGCTGGTCATCTGGCGCGCGTAGAACAGCATTTGGTCACGGGTGTCTTTGGGCAAGTTGTCCATGCCCTCTAACCAGTCTTGAAATGCCTGAGAATTGATTAAATAAGCCTGTAACAGCAAATCAAAAGGTAAGTACTTGGACCATTCTTCCGCTTGAAAACGACGGTCGTCTGATTCAGGGCTAGCCACTGAATCCTGATCTTTGCCCATCGCGCGGCTAAACGTGTAGGAGCCGAGCGCCAGATATTTACGCAGCAAGTCACCCTCTGCGGAGATCGTGCGTAATGGATTTTTAGCAACATCGGCGGCCATTGCCTTATAAATGTCGGACATTTCGCCCATCATTGACAAGGTCGTGGGGCTAATCAAGCCTTTGTCGCTTAGTATTTTGGCCAGTTTTTCCTGCCCACGGCGGACATTACTGTCAACAACACCCGTCACTAACTTTTTGGTTTTACTTAGCTTTTCCAATCCCAGCATTAAGAATTCCTCAAACGAAGCAGAAATAGTCGGTAAAGCATCGAAGCTTGGCCGACTGTAAAAAATATTGCTTTTTAAGCCAGGCGCAATTAACTTTTTTGCGCGCCCGCTTTGCCTTTTTGTGCGGCAGCTTCATTAGCACTGGTTACCGCTTTTTGAACTTTTTCGTGCGCTTCACTAGAATAATCCTGTCACGCTTTCATGTCAGCAGTAAATTGCTCGTTCAACGCTTTCAGCGTCTCGCTCTGTTCAGAGGCCAGGCTCTTCAGGCCATCCAGATCACGAACCTCAGAAGCTTTTTTGGCCTGGCTCAGCGCCATTTCGGAGTAGCGTTGAAAGGCATTCATTTGCATCTCGGCGGCTTTGCCCAGCTGTTCCAGCAGGGTCTCGTTCAAGCGGCTCGCTTTTTCGAACATATCGTTAGACATATTTACATATCCTTTGTGATTGGAATCATTAAAGAAACACACTTCGCATTATGGTATAACAACGTATACAAAAAGTGAATCTCATGAATTCTTCCTTTTATTATTTGAAGTAGTATACAGACAACTAATTAATTAAATGTAAAAGCAATGTATGTTTTTTGAGAGTGAGCGCCAATTAGACCTTCGATATCTATAATTCAACGGCTGAGGTTTTAAATAATGAAC
>Ga0306871_1000688_pt1 | contig 12685 bp, 10 predicted proteins | sample AntRauMeHopE1497_FD_190447 | JGI IMG/M metagenome (GOLD analysis project Ga0306871, IMG submission 190447) | Saline lake microbial communities from Rauer Islands, Antarctica - Metagenome Hop E1 #497 (v2) (version 2) | ecosystem: Environmental > Aquatic > Non-marine Saline and Alkaline > Saline ... | reverse complement strand
CATACATCTAAATGTTGGGGCAATTTTTTGACCATCACATTTTAGTAAACCTTTTAGGGTCGTACGCGGTTCAACTCTTTGCGTTACGATTCTGCTCGACTCTTATGTCCAATTTATCTACTCCTTTCCACAAATAATGCTCTTGATGTATCTTTATTTGGTAGAGGGAACTGAGCCTTCCGGGCACAAAAAAACCCCTCAATTTCCTGAAGGGTTCTCTAGTAGCGGGAACTGGACTCGAACCAGTGACCTTCGGGTTATGAGCCCGACGAGCTACCTACTGCTCTATCCCGCGATATGGGTTTCCAAAACGTTCAACTTAGCTTTTAAGCTTCCAGTGCATTAGGCTGACTGATTTATTTTGGATTGCAAATATACGATGCTTTTTTTCGACTATCAAAAATTAAATTGATAAATATTTCTTAAGCCATCCATTTAAAAATCCCTAAATTACCCTGTTAAACTGGTTTTTTATTTTGTGCATGGAACTAATTAATAAATTCTTATCAAACATACTGCCTTATACAGTGTGGGTTATGCTTTTCTTAATTGTAGGAGGCGGCTTGTTTTTAATGTTTTACTCCAAATTATTGCCCTATCGGTATTTTAAACATGCCTTACGGATTACAGCTGGTAAATATGATGACCCCAATGCCCCGGGCGAAGTAAGCCATCTTCAAGCCCTTTCCTCTGCGGTTGCCGCTACCGTAGGAATGGGAAATATCGCTGGCGTTGCCATTGCTATTTATTTAGGTGGGCCAGGTGTCGTTTTTTGGATTTGGATTACCGCCATAATCGGGATGAGCATTAAATTCTATTCCTGTAGCCTATCTATCATGTTCCGTGGGGAAGATTCCGAGGGCGCTTTACAAGGTGGTCCTATGTATTATATTACGAAAGGCATGGGGAATAAGGCAAAACCGCTCGCTATTTTCTTTTGTATCGCAGGTTTGTTTGGCGTATTACCGGCATTTACCACCAACCAGTTTACGCAAACTTTGATGACGGTTATAAAACCCGATGAAGTATTTATGGTTTTGGGCGATTTTCAATGGAAGTTACTGATTGGCATTGTACTCTCTATTATCACTTCATTTGTAATTTTTGGTGGACTCAAAAAAATAGCGAAAGTGGCCACTGCTATCGTACCATTTATGGTTTTGGTGTATTTATTGGCCGTTGTGTATATTCTCTTTACTAATGTATCCGAGATACTGCCTTCTTTTCAATTGATTTTTACCGAAGCTTTTAATCTCAAAACAGTCGTTGCCGGCGGTTTATGGGGTTTAATTATTATCGGGATCCGTAGGGCTGTTTTCTCAAATGAATCTGGTATAGGCACGGCACCTATGTTCCACGGACAGTCCAAAACAAAAGAACCTGTTCAGGAAGGTTTGGTGGCCATGCTAGGGCCTTTTATCGATACCATTATTGTGTGTTCGCTCACGGCAGTTGTTATTATTATTAGCGGAGCGCATTTAGATACGGAAACCAACGGAATTGCAATGACCTTAAATGCCTTTGAAAGGGCTATCCCGTATGGTGGCGCTTTATTAATGGTGGTGGTGAGTGCCTTTGCCTTGTCTACCTTATTTACCTATTCGTATTATGGTACTAAATGTCTTTCTTTTATTACCAATGCGAAAATTGGGAAGTTTTATAATTTCATTTACGTGGGTAGTATTACTTTTGCAGCGGTAGCTTCGGTAGATTTAGTGATAAATTTAATCGACTTATCATTTGCGCTTATGGTGATACCTAATATGATAGCGGTATTGTATTTGGCACCAAGGGTCAACACCGCAATGAAAGCCTATTTTTTAAAAGTGAAGCATGAAAGAGCATAAAGCAGGTTTTGTAAATATAATTGGCAACCCTAACGTAGGAAAGTCTACATTGATGAATGCCTTTGTGGGCGAAAAATTATCCATTATCACCTCCAAGGCACAGACGACCAGACACCGTATTTTGGGAATTGTGAACGGGGACGATTTTCAAATGATACTGTCCGATACTCCAGGCATCATCAAACCGGCATACGAATTACAATCCAGTATGATGGGTTTTGTAAAATCGGCCTTTGAGGATGCAGATGTACTGCTGTACATGGTAGAAATTGGGGAAAAAGCATTAAAGGACGAAGCTTTTTTCGACAAAATAAAACATTCAAAAATTCCGGTATTATTACTCTTGAACAAGGTAGATACCGCTACCCAAGAACTTTTGGAGGAACAGGTACAATATTGGCAGGAGCAGTTGCCTACGGTGGAGATACATCCCATATCTGCCTTGCAAAACTTCAATATCAAAGGCGTTTTCGAGCGCATTTTGGAATTGCTTCCCGAATCTCCCCCCTATTATCCAAAAGACCAATTGACCGATAAGCCGGAACGTTTTTTCGTAAACGAGACCATACGCGAGAAAATCTTGATGTACTACAAAAAAGAAATTCCGTACGCCGTTGAAGTGGAGACCGAAGAGTTTTTTGAGGACGAGGAAATTATACGTATCCGTTCCGTAATTATGGTAGAACGGGATTCCCAAAAAGGAATCATCATAGGCCATAAGGGAAGTGCTTTAAAAAGGGTGGGCGTGGAATCCCGAAAAGATTTGGAAAAATTCTTTGACAAACAGGTGCATATAGAACTGTACGTTAAAGTAAACAAAAACTGGCGAAACGATAGTAGACAGTTAAAACGCTTTGGGTATAATAACTAATTTTCAAACAAATAACCAAGCCGTTTATCAATGGCTTCTAAGGTGCTGTTTGCGCGGTGTCTACACCAATGTTTTAAAAGCATATTTTACCACGTAATAAAGTCGGCCTTTTTATTCATCGACACCAATTCAAGTTACGTACCGCAATTAATAAAACTAGCACATTCCACAGATCCGTTTCTTTTAAGAATAATGAAATTTAGATAGATATTCTCTAATTAATTTTGCGGTTACATTTCTTTGTATATATTTGTTTATCCGATTAAATGCACAAAAAACACGATGAAATGCATAAATAATCGATATATAGCGAAATTTATGAAGAATATTGTTGTCATAGGAGCTTCTGGTCACGGCAGTGTAGTTTTGGATTGTTTGGAGAAAGAGGGCAAGTATAATGTGATTGGCTTTATAGATTCCTTTAAGGAAAAGAAGAGCCATGTAAATGGGTATCAGGTGCTGGGGAGCGAGTTTGATCTGCCATATCTAATAAACAGGTTTAATATTGACGGTGGTATTGTGGCCGTTGGTGACAATTGGATGCGGAAACTTGTAGTAGATCGAATTAAAAAAATAATACCTTCCTTTAATTTCGTTAACACCCTTCATCCTAATACAGTAATTGGAAAGGACGTGTATTTGGGAGTAGGCAACGTTTTTATGCCCGGAGCTATTGTCAATGCCAATGCTATAATCAATGATTTTTGTATCATAAACACAAATGCCTCCCTTGGTCATGACGGGGTAATGGGAAGTTACTCCAGTTTGGCCCCGTCGGTATGCAGTGGAGGCAATTTAAGATTAGGTCAATTTTCCGCGATCAGCTTAGGGGCCAATATTATTAACGGTATTACCATAGGAGCGCATACGGTAATCGGAGCAGGTTCCTTGGTCTTGACCGACATGGGAAACCATGTGATAGCTTACGGTTCTCCGGCCAAAAAGATACGATACAGAAGAATTGGGGAATCCTACCTATACACCACAAAGGGAACAACCACCTTACAGACCGCCCATCTAAAGAAAATCTAACTAAGGTATCGGGATGCTGCCCAATATTGTTTATGCCGGTTTAAATACTACCTTTGCACCCTAAATAAAATATTATGGGCGCCATTGTTGCCATTGTTGGAAGGCCAAATGTAGGTAAATCGACTCTTTTTAACCGTTTGATACAACGTCGCGAAGCCATTGTAGACGCCGTTAGCGGGGTGACGCGCGACAGGCATTACGGGAAAAGCGATTGGAACGGCAAGGAGTTTTCCGTTATAGATACCGGTGGTTATGTCTTGGGAAGCGATGATGTTTTTGAAAAGGAAATAGACAAACAGGTAGAACTGGCCATAGCAGAGGCGGATGCCATTATTTTTATGGTGGATGTAGAAACCGGAGTAACCGGAATGGACGAGGATGTTGCCAAATTGCTCAGAAGAGTAGACAAGCCCGTATTTTTAGCGATAAACAAGGTGGACAATGCCATGCGCGAAGAAGATGCGGTGGAGTTCTATGCTCTGGGATTAGGCGAGTATTTTACCCTTTCCAGTATTAATGGTAGCGGAACCGGAGAACTTTTGGATGCTTTGGTTGAAAAACTACCCGTTGTGGAGGAAGAAGAAACTGAGCTGCCAAGATTTGCGGTAGTAGGAAGGCCTAACGCAGGAAAATCATCTTTCATAAACGCCTTGATAGGAGAAGAGCGCTATATAGTAACCGATATTCCAGGGACCACAAGGGACAGTATAGATACAAAATACAAGCGATTTGGTTTTGAATTTAATCTGGTGGATACGGCGGGTATCCGCAGAAAAGCCAAAGTAAAGGAAGATTTGGAGTTTTATTCCGTAATGCGTTCGGTACGCGCCATAGAACATTGCGATGTTTGTTTGCTGTTGTTGGATGCTACCAGAGGTTTTGACGGACAGGTGGAAAATATCTTTTGGTTGGCACAGCGCAATCACAAGGGTATCGTTATCCTTGTAAATAAATGGGATTTGGTAGAGGACAAAGAGACCAATACCATAAAACAGTACACACAGCGCATAAAAGAAGCCATTTCCCCGTTTACGGACGTACCTATATTGTTTATTTCCGTATTGACGAAGCAGCGTATTTTTAAGGCGATCGAAACGGCCGTAGCCGTATACAATAATCGAAGCAAAAAAATTATCACACGTAAGTTCAACGATGTCATGCTTCCTCTGATAGAGGCTTATCCACCGCCCGCCTACAAGGGCAAATACGTGAAAATAAAGTTTTGTACCCAACTCCCTACGCCATACCCGCAATTTGCTTTTTTCTGTAACCTGCCCCAATACGTAAAGGATCCGTACAAACGCTATTTAGAAAATAAGATCAGGGAAGAATTTGATTTTACCGGAGTACCTATCACCGTTTTCATGCGGAAGAAGTAGGGGAGTAGATTTCTGGTTTCTGTTGTTTTAGGTTTTTTTAAGTGGGTAGAAGGTAGTTGTTAGATGGTAGTAATTTAGCCAATGATAATTGAAGTTAGATCTGCATTCAGACCTAAGCGAAGCCAACGGAGACTTTTGTACTTGAAGTATAGCGTCTTTGCGAGGTCCTTTTTTTGCCAAAGCAATCTTTTTCAACTGATGTGGTATACGCAACGGAATTAAATGCTGAAATTCAGCTGATCGCTTCGTCGTGCCTACTCGCAAAGACGTCTGTTGCTTTTTTTATTTGATCTTAAGTTTGAAAAAAAGTGAAGTGTAAAAATGGCGCATGCCGATCATCGTATAGCCTTTTATAAGTTTAAAAAGAGGGTGGGGCTATTGTAAAAAATGCGCTTAGTGCAAAGCGATCAGCGCATAGCTTTTATTTTATTTGAATTTGATTTTTGTATTTGTTTTTGGACTTGACACTTGAGCTTGAACTTGTGTTTTTCGTGATTTCCCAAGCGAAGCGAAAAGGTAAATTTTGTATTTGAATTTGATTTTTGATGCTGTATTAGAATTACCACCCCCCGGAAGCGCCGCCGCCGCCAAATCCGCCGCCACCGAAGCCACCTCCAAAACCGCCTCCGCCGCCGCCAAAACCGCCCCCGCCCCCGAAGCCACCGGCACTCCGGCCCATGTTGCTAAGGATAATCATGTCCCAAATACCAATACCCTTTCTACGACTGCCATTGCGACCACCGCCGCCCTTGCTGCGTTTGGAGAGAATAATGAGGATAACGAAAAAGATGATGAAAGGTAAAAAGGCACGCAAGGAAAAGCCTTTTTCGCTAGTTGACCCAGGCTCTGCTTTAAATTCGCCTGTCAATACTTGAAAAATAGCATCGACACCGTTGTCAAGTCCGCCATAATAATCGCCCGCTTTGAACTCGGGTATGATACTATTTTCAATAATTCTGCGCGACATCGCATCGGTTAGGCTACCCTCTACGCCATAACCGGTATTGATAGCAATTTTTTTATCGTTACGGGCTAAAAGCAGTAAAACGCCGTTGTCATCGCCGCCTTGACCAATACCCCATTTCTGTCCCCACTGCGCTCCAAGATACGTAATGTTCTCCCCTTCTGTACTGGCGATAATGGCAACGACAATCTGTGTAGAAGTGCTGTCCGAATATCGGATCAGTTTTTGTTCCAGTGCATTTTTCTGGGTATCTGAGAGTAGGGTAATGTAATCGTAGACGCTAGTTTGCAGGTCCGGTTTTTCGGGTACCTCAAACTGACTCCATGCTGGAAGAAAACTTAAAATCAATAAAAAGCTTAGACTAGCCTTTAGATACCTCATTGCTAAGTTCGTTTTTGTCGCCATGTTCCCAAGGAAAATACTTTTCCAGTTCGGTCCCTGCTTTTAGAACCCCTTCAAGTATGCCGTCCTTAAAATTTCCTTTTTTGAAATGGGATTGAATGATGTCCTTGGTGGACTCCCAAAAATCTTTGGCAACCACTTTATTTATGCCCTTGTCGCCACAGATAGAAAATTTTCTGTCGTTTACGGCGACATATAAGAGTACACCGTTTTCCTCCTTGGTATTGTCCATTTTAAGGAGGTGAAAAACTTCCCTGGCTCGCGCGTAAGTATCCAAGTCAGTATGTGCCTCTATGTGAACCCTGATCTCTCCGGACGTGTTTTTCTCCGCCTTCAGAATCGCTTCCACGATTTCCTGCTCGTCCGTACTACTTAAAAAATCCTCGACTCTGGACATCCGGTTTTATTAAAAATCAAAATTAACATCCGGTGCCTGTTCGGAACCTGCTTCGGATTGAAAATAGGTCAATTCGTCAAAATCCAAGAAGCCTGCTAAAACGGAATTTGGAAATTTCTTAATGTGTAGGTTGTAAGGCTCTACGGAGGCATTAAAACGGTCACGCGCTACGTTGATACGGTTTTCCGTTCCTTCCAATTGCGATTGCAGTTCCAAGAAATTCTGGTTGGCCTTTAGGTCGGGATACCGTTCCACGGTAACCAAGAGCTTGCTCAAGGCACCGCTTAACCCGCTTTGTGCCTGATTGAACTGTGCCAATTGTTCCGGCGTAATATTGGTAGGGTCTATGCTTATTCCCGTTGCTTTGGCACGGGCTTCTATGACATCGGTCAAGGTGCCTCTTTCAAAATCGGCCGCACCTTGCACGGTTTTCACTAAATTTCCTATAAGGTCGTTTCTACGCTGGTAGGAGCTTTCCACGTTTGCCCATGTTTTGGTAGAGGCTTCTTTTAGGGCGATAGCGGTATTGTTAAATCCAACGCCCCATTGGTATAGGCCAAAAGCGATGACGACCAGTATGATTAATGCAATAATTCCCTTCTTCATGATCAGTGTTGTTTAGGTAGTTCCTTTTGGGAACAAATGGTATAGTGTTTATAGTTGATTCTTAATTTTGATGAGTTCTGCCTTCACGCCTTCCAATTTCTGTATGATATCAAAATTGGACAGGGTCTTTTGTTTTTCCTCCTTTAGGTGTGTTTTTGCGCCATCCAAGGTAAAACCCCGTTCCTTTACCAAATGGTAGATGAGCTGCAGGTTTTTAATATCGGTCGGGGTGAATTTTCGGTTTCCCTTGGCGTTCTTCTTTGGTTGAAGTACATCGAACTCCTTTTCCCAAAAACGGATAAGGGAGGCGTTGACCCCAAAGGCACGTGCCACTTCGCCTATGCCATAATATCTTTTTTCGGGAAGTTCTACTTGCATTAATCCAGGGATTGGTTTTCTTGGTTTGCGTATTTCAACATGTTCTCAAATTCTTCTGCGGACAAACTGCCGTAATAAAAATTAAGTGGGTTGATGCGGGCGTTGTCCTTCCATACCTCATAATGCAAATGCGGTGCTTCCGAACGCCCAGTGTTTCCTACAAAACCAATAAGATCGCCGCGTTTTACTTTCTCTCCGGCCCTAACATTGTATTGGCTAAGATGCGCATAGAGACTCAAATAGCCATACCCGTGGTCTAGCCGAATATGTTTTCCGTAGCCAGATGAGTTATTATCCGCCCTAGTAATGGTTCCGTCTCCCGTAGCGTAAATAGGTGTACCTTTTGGAGCTGTAAAATCCATTCCGTAGTGCATTTTTCTGGCCTTGGTAAACGGGTCTGAGCGCCATCCGTATCCAGAAGCCATGCGGGTCAAATTATCATTGTTTATGGGTTGTATAGCTGGTATCGCCATGAGTAATTTTTCTTTATCCTCGGCCAGTTTCGTTATTTCGTCCAAGGATTTGGACTGTATTGCTATTTGTTTTTTTATGATATCCAATCGTTTTGAGGTGGCGATAACCATATCGGAATTATTGAAGCCCTCCAAGGATTTATAACGGTTTACACCGCCAAAACCTGCGCGTCTTTGTTCTTCCGGTATCGGATTGGCTTCAAAGTACAAACGGTATATGTTGTTGTCCCGATCTTCAACGTTGACCAGAACGTCTTCAATATGTTTCATCTTTCTGTTCAGGAGTTCAAATTGAAGCTCGTAATTTTTAACCTCGCGCGCTAGGGAAAGCTCCCTTGGGGTATTGATCAGGTTGGTATTCAAAAGTAATATCAATCCTAAAAATCCAAAAATAAAAGCCCCTAAAAAGAATAACGCGATATGGCGGTAGCGTTTCGATTTTTCCGGTTCTATCTTACGGTACGACAGTGTGTCCGGGTCGTAATAGTATTTTACCTTAGACATGAATGGATTTTATGCTATTTTTGTGCTTTGTTTTTAACATAACAAACAAATATAAAGATTGTTTTTTATAAACAGTTAAAATTTGTAAAAGCTTAGCATTTTAGATGAATTCCAAGGATATACGTAAGCAATTTTTACACTATTTCGAGAGTAAAAAACATAAAATAGTGCCCTCTGCGCCCATGGTCATAAAAGATGATCCCACCTTGCTTTTTACCAACGCGGGAATGAACCAGTTTAAGGAATATTTCTTGGGCATCAATGAACCTAAAACTACCCGTATTACGGATAGCCAAAAATGCTTGCGTGTAAGTGGCAAGCACAACGATTTGGAAGAAGTGGGCAAGGACACCTACCACCATACTATGTTCGAGATGCTGGGCAACTGGAGTTTTGGGGACTACTTTAAGGAAGAGGCCATTGCTTGGGCGTGGGAATTGTTGACCGATGTTCTAAAGGTCGATAAAGACAGCCTTTATGTGTCGGTTTTTGAAGGAAGCGATGATGCCGACAACTTGTCAAAAGATACCGAAGCCTATGATTTATGGCGAAAAATTGTACCGGAGCACCGCATTATTCTAGGCAATAAAAAGGATAATTTCTGGGAAATGGGCGATCAAGGGCCTTGTGGTCCCTGTTCGGAAATTCATGTAGATATACGTTCACAGGAAGAAAAAGCAAAGGTATCCGGTGCCAGCTTGGTAAATGCAGACCATCCATTGGTGGTAGAGATCTGGAACTTGGTTTTTATGCAATACAACCGCAAGGCAGATGGGAGTCTGGAACCTTTGCCGGCCAAGCATGTTGATACCGGAATGGGTTTTGAACGCCTGTGCATGGTATTGCAAAACGTAAAATCCAACTACGATACCGATGTGTTTACGCCGATCATTAGGGAGATAGAGACTATAACGAATGTAGAATACGGTAATCCTAAACAAACGGGGGACGAAACGGATATTGCCATACGAGTAATCGCCGATCATATTAGGGCCGTAGCTTTTTCCATTGCAGACGGTCAGTTACCTTCAAACACGGGAGCAGGCTATGTGATCCGTAGAATACTGCGTAGAGCGGTGCGGTATGGTTTTACTTTTCTGAATACCAAGCAACCTTTTATGTTCCGTTTGGTAAATGTCCTTGCCCAGACTATGGGAGACGCATTTCCGGAGCTAAAGGAACAGAAGCAGCTGATACAGATCGTTATAAAAGAGGAGGAACATTCCTTCCTAAAGACCTTAGATCAAGGTTTGGTGCTTTTGGATGCCATGATTTCCAACGCCAAGACCAAGACCATAGACGGCGGCAAGGCCTTTGAATTGTATGATACCTTCGGATTTCCTATCGATTTGACCGCACTCATCCTAAATGAGAAGGGATATACCTTGGATGAAGCCGGATTTGATGCGGCCATGCAAGCGCAGAAAAAACGTTCCAAATCGGCCTCCGAGGTGTCCAAACAGGATTGGGAAGTGTTGGCCTATGACAGCGAGCAGGAATTTATAGGCTACGACGCGCTACAGGCCGATGTGAAAATTGTAAAGTACAGAAAAATCACTTCTAAGAAAGAAGGCGTGCAGTATCAGTTGGTGTTCAATTTTACCCCATTTTATGCCGAAGGAGGCGGACAAACAGGGGACAAAGGCTATCTGGAATCTGCCGATGGCGATGTGGTGTACATCATCGACACGAAAAAAGAAAACAACGAAATCGTTCATTTTGCCAAGAACCTTCCCAAAAAACTCGAGGGCACTTTTAAGGCCGTGGTAGATGGCAAACACCGACAACTTACGGAGGCCAACCACACGGCCACCCATTTGTTGCACCAAGCCTTACGGGAAATTTTAGGCACGCATGTAGAACAAAAAGGTTCTGCCGTGTATCCCAAATCCCTGCGGTTCGATTTTTCCCACTTCTCCAAAATGACCGATGAGGAGTTGACGCAAGTAGAGGATTTTGTAAATGCAAGAATAGAAGGTCATTTAGCCTTGGAGGAAAAACGAAATATCCCTATGCAAGAAGCCGTGGCATCTGGCGCTATTGCGCTGTTCGGCGAGAAATATGGGGATACCGTACGAACGATAAAATTTGGCCAATCGGTAGAGCTTTGTGGCGGCACCCATGTAAAAAACACGGGAGATATTTGGCATTTTAAATTGAAGTCCGAAGGTGCCGTTGCAGCCGGAATTCGCCGGATTGAAGCCATTACAAGTGATGCGGTAAAAAATTATTTTTTCGATAACAACGAATCCTTGGAAGACATCAAGGAAGTATTGGGGAATGCCCAAGACCCTATAAAAGCGGTATCCAGTCTTCAGCAAGAAAATGCGGAACTAAAGAAGCAAGTAGCGCAGTTATTGAAAGAAAAGGCAAAAAACCTAAAAGGGGATTTGGCCCAAGAACTACGAGAAGTAAACGGCGTGCAGTTTTTGGCCAAACAGATAGATTTGGATGCTGCCGGCATCAAAGACCTCTCTTTTGAAATGGGACAGAACACCGATAACTTATTCTTGCTGTTCGCTACGGAACAAGACGGAAAGGCCTTGTTATCCTGCTACATTTCCAAGGAACTGATAGCTTCCAAAAACTTGAACGCGGGGACTATTGTACGCGAGCTAGGAAAATTCATCCAAGGTGGTGGTGGCGGTCAGTCATTTTTCGCTACTGCAGGAGGTAAAAATCCGGCAGGGATTGTGGAGGCTTTGGAGAAGGCGAAGGGGTATTTAGCCCCCTAACCCCCAAAGGGGGAATGCTCTTTATGGCGAGTAAAGCAACACGGCAATATTGACCCTGCGACCTGTTATACTCCTGCCAAATGAAAACCCGAGTTTTTGTCTCTTTCTTTTTCCCTTTGCCGTCTTTAAAATCATGAACCGTAGCTACGGCTATGCTTCGCCATCGCTACGGATCGCCCACAGCTTTCGCTATGACCTGCCTAGGCAAAGAAAAAAATAAAATTGTCAAAATTTTCGTGTTATCATTAAGCATGGGTATAACAAAAAAAGGCACAAAGGCCATTGCTGGACTTTGTGCCTTTTTTTTTGAAAATAATTCTTAGGTATAATTTAGTTACTAGATGGGCAATCACCCCAACTAGGCACAGTGCCATCTGTAAATTTGTGATCATTAGGATCGAAGAACAAAGTAGGAAAACTTTTAATTTCGGGTACACACCAAGAAGAGAGGTCTTGGTTAAATTCGCTGGCTTGATAGAACATAAAAATCATATTTGTCACATTCGATGTCTCCCAATCTCCGATATCTTGGTTAAATTTGCTGGCTACTTCGAACATACTACTCATATAGGTCACATTTGAAGTATCCCAATCTCCGATATCTTGGTCAAAGTTGGTGGCTTCATAGAACATAAAACTCATATCGGTCACATTTGAAGTATCCCAATCTCCGATATCTTGGTCAAAGTTGGTGGCTTCATAGAACATAAAACTCATATCGGTCACATTTGAAGTATCCCAATCTCCGATATCTTGGTCAAAGTTGGTGGCTTCTCGGAACATACGTTCCATATTGGTGACATTCGAGGTGTCCCAGGCACCGATATCTTGGTTAAAGTTGGTGGCTCCAAGGAACATAAAATTCATTTTGGTCACATTTGAAGTATCCCAGGCACCGATATCTTGGTTAAACTCTTTAGCCGCACCGAACATGCGTAACATAGTGGTGACATTCGATGTGTCCCAAGCTCTTATATCGTCATTAAAATCATTGTCGCTTTTTTTGAAAAAAAGGTTACTCATATCTGTTACTTTGGTGGTAATTACCTTGCTAAGGTCGGCATTGGCATCCCCCCGTATTGCTATCAAAGAATCTT
>Ga0306871_1000679_pt1 | contig 12782 bp, 14 predicted proteins | sample AntRauMeHopE1497_FD_190447 | JGI IMG/M metagenome (GOLD analysis project Ga0306871, IMG submission 190447) | Saline lake microbial communities from Rauer Islands, Antarctica - Metagenome Hop E1 #497 (v2) (version 2) | ecosystem: Environmental > Aquatic > Non-marine Saline and Alkaline > Saline ... | reverse complement strand
GCCAGCGTTCACAGCGCTATAGCATGCTTGTAGATAATGGCGTAGTGGAAACCTTAAACGTGGAAGCGCCAGGAAAATTTGATGTGTCTGACGCAGAAACGATGCTTCAGTCCTTATAATTTTTGCAGTATCAATGAAGCGTTTGAGCGTTAAGTTGCCAGGCGCTTTTTTATTTTTACGTAATAGTTAGGTAAGCGCTAAACCTCTTTGTCTAGAAATGTTAATATCCGCGCGTTAAATCTATACGAGAAATAAATAGTGAATTTTGATGTAATTGTCATTGGTGCAGGGGCGGCAGGCCTATTATGCGCCGCTACCACAGGCAGCCGTAAACGTAAAACATTGCTGATTGATCATGCTAAACGACCGGGTAAAAAAATACTCATATCGGGCGGTGGCCGCAGTAACTTCACTAATTATTATATTGAGCCTGAAAAGTACTTGTGCGAAAACCCTCACTTTTGTAAATCGGCGCTAAGCCAATATACCCAATGGGACTTTATTGCCTTAGTAGAACAGTACAAAATTAAATACCATGAAAAATCTCTGGGACAATTGTTCTGCGACGACTCAGCCAAAGAAATTGTGGCCATGCTGGTATCAGAATGCGAAAAAAACGACGTGACCTTTGCTTACCAAACCGATATTAGCGAAGTAAAAGCACGCGAGCAGGGTGGCTATAGTGTTACCACTGATAAGCACACTTACACCTGCACAAGCTTAATTATTGCATCAGGCGGATTGTCTATGCCCAAGCTCGGGGCAACGCCATTCGCCTACAAAGTTGCCAAGCAGTTCGGGCTTGAAGTGTTGCCCACCAGCGCAGGCCTTGTGCCCTTTACCTTGCCGCCAGAGCTTAAAACGCCATTGGCAGAAGTATCGGGCGTTTCAATCCCGGTTGAAGTGTCTACCCCAAATAAGTCGTTTGTAGAAGACATGCTGATCACCCATCGCGGTTTGTCGGGTCCTTCTATTTTGCAGATTTCATCTTATTGGCATCCGGGTGAAGAAGTGTTTATAAACTTATATCCAGGGGATGATTTTGGTGCCTTCTTAAATGAAGCAATATCCACGCAGCCTAATGTGTCGCTTAAAAACCTTTTAGCGACCAAGTTCGCTAAACGATTTGCAGAAACCTTTATTGATTTGCACAAGTTTGAAAATGTTCCTATAAAGCAGTTAAGCCATAAAGAGCAGGCAAGGCTTGTGGATCTTGTGCATAATTGGAATATTAGACCCGATGGCACAGAAGGCTATAGAACCGCTGAGGTCACGCTTGGCGGGGTAAACACTGATCACCTATCCTCAAAGACAATGGAAGTGAAGTCTCAGCCGAACCTGTACTTCATTGGCGAGGCGGTTGATGTAACAGGTTGGTTAGGGGGATATAACTTTCAGTGGGCGTGGAGCAGTGGATATGTGGCGGGGATGAATGCGTAGTTGTTTTATTAGATGGTAAATGGATAATTTTAGAATTAAATGGATAATTTTGCCTAAATTTATAGAATTTAAATGGATAAAAACACACATTATTCATTGTTATAATTGATTTTTTCTTAGTTGTTCTGTTGGTTGATTGCCGCTTCTTATAAGTTCCGAATTTGTTCTTTTAACGATTTTTTTTCGCCAGTCGAACGTGTTCTGGCTCAGATTAACTGCAATCGAAGTCTGTCACCAATGGGATTTGCAAAGTTAGCGATGATTACGAACAATAAATTTAATGAAAACGTTTTTAATTGTCTTGAGTCCAGAGAATGCGGTGCATAAAATGACGGGACTTTCGGCGCAGCATGTGGGCATAAAAAACCGAGGCGTCATCAAATTAGATTCTTTCTAAGTCTTTTTCAGCACTCTTTGTAAGCCTATAGGTTTTCACTCATTGATCTCTTTACTAAAAGGTCTGCCATAATTTCATCGAGTGCTCTGTCTGAAATAGCCATTTTTCAACGCAAGACACCTAAGATAGATTGTCTAGTTGTCTGTATTAACGTATCATTTGTAATACATTGCATTACAAATTCAATAAAAGGCTCCGTAAATGAAAACAGAAATGCTAAGTACCCGTATTGACCAAGAAACTAAAACAGCGTTTATCAATATATGTGACGAGATTGGCTTAAGCCCTTCTCAAGCAATAAAGATGTTCGCAAAGGCTGTTATCAATAGCGGCGGAATCCCATTTGAGGTGAAGACTAAACAAGCAAATCTAAATACCATGGCAGCCATTCAAGAGCTTGAATACGGCGGTGGTCATACTGCAACTGATATTAATCAATTAATTAAAGAACTGGATAATCACTAAGTATGTATGGTTTAGAGTATTCGTCACAATTTAAAAAGGACTTTAAAAAAATTGCTAAAATGCCAATTACTGACGTGATTGAAGTTTGTGGAATAATTTCTGAACTGCAAAAAAGCAATTCTCTAGCCGCTAAATATGTAGACCATAACTTATCTGGAAATTGGCTAGGCTTCAGGGACTGCCACATAAAACCGGATTTAGTGCTAATCTACAAAGTTGATTCTAATACATTAAAACTTGCTCGAATTGGTTTACATAGCGATTTATTTAACTAATGAGAAAATCGCGTCTGAGTTAACTTCCTATAGGCAATGTGCATAAGCCTTCATTTCGCTTAATAGCTTGCATAGAAACACTATATGCAAAGCCCGTGTCCTGCTAAAATACGTCTCAAATTACATCGTGAGACTGCAATGACGAAAACTATTCACTTAAAAGACATGGCAAAAGCCGATATAAGCGCCAATAAAACTGACGGCAGCGGTGGCCTACACCGCATGTCTTATCGCGATGTGGCCATGCACAAAGTCATGCTGCAAGATATTATCCGCACCGAAGCTTACGAAAAATCGATAAACGCGGTGGTGAAGCCTCAGCACACGGTGCTTGATTTTGGCTGCGGCAGCGCCGTGCTATCTATGTTTGCAGCGCGCGCCGGTGCGGCAAAAGTCATCGCGGTAGATCGCTCGCCTTTTATTAAAAATGCACAAAATATAGCCCTTGCAAACGGTTTTAAAAATATTGATTTTTATCACGACGACCACGAAACGCTGCGGCTTGACGAAAAGGTAGATGTGATAGTGTCAGAATGGATGGGCCACTGCTTATTTTATGAGGCAATGCTTGAGCCTTTACTTACTGTAAGAGACCGATTCTTGGCTGAAGGCGGTAAAATGATCCCCGCCCAGCTCAGCCTTCAGGTGGGGCTTGTGAATGATGAAGAGGTTCTAGAGGATTTACGTTTTTTGCAAGACAAACCCTACGACTTAGATTTTTCGCCTATAGCCCATGTTCCTTTTCAGCAGTCTGATTTGGTTGCATTAGACGCAGAAAGCTTGCTAGACAGCATTGCCGATATGGGCTCTCTTAATATGCATACTATCACAAAAAGTGATAGGCCAAGAGTATTTACCGCTACGCTAATCCCAAGCGAAAAAGCTACCATATACGCCCTATGCGGCTGGTTTAGCGCGCAGTTAAGCCCCGGTATTCAGTTTGGTACTGGTCCTAAAGACATCCCCACGCATTGGGACCAAATTTTATTTCCCTTACCCACACCGTTCACGGTAAACCCCTCACGTAGCTTGACTATTACCCTGTCACCCTTAACAGAGCAGGTAGGCAAAGAACAGTTTTGGAGCTGGTCTATTTCAGACGGTGAACACACTGTATCGGTGAACGAGCTGCAATTGCAGCATGAAGCCAACGTAGACGTAGTGCAGGGTAAGCTTTAAAGCAACTTACACCAAATAACATTGCACAAGTATTAAAAAAGGCGTAAAACGGAATAAAAATGCGCAGTACTAAAAGTGACTCTACTACTTCAGCAATATCCAACAAAAAGCGCAGCTTCTAGCGATGCGCTTTTTGCCAAAATTGTTAACGACCTTGCCAATGACGGATATAGTATCCAAGCGAATGCATTACCCCTTGGGCTTACTGACATTCTGCATACTCATGTCGTTAATTTACCGCAATACAAATTTAATCCAGCACGCGTTGGGCGTGAATCTAATCAGCAATTAAATGCACAGATACGCAACGATAAAACCTTGTGGATTTACGGTGACAGCCCTGCAGGCCAAGAATGGCTTAAATGGATACAGGGACTACAGTTATATCTGAACAGACATTTATTCATGGGCTTATTCTCATTTGAAAGCCATTTCTCTCATTATGCCAAAGGCAATTACTACAAAAAGCACGTAGACGCGTTTAAAGGTCAAGCTAATAGAGTGCTGTCGCTAGTGACGTATTTGAACCCTCAGTGGCAAGACACCGACGGCGGTGAACTGGTTATTTATAATCAGCCTGGCCATCCTGAAGGTATCCAAGTACTGCCAAAATACGGGAGCCTGGTGTTGTTTTTAAGCGAAGAGTTTGAGCATGAAGTTAAACCCGCGCTGCGTGACCGCTACTCCATTGCTGGCTGGTTTAGGGTGAATACCAGTACTCGCGATCAGGCTGACCCGCCTTTGTAATGCATAATAAGTTGGCGCAAAAAGGGGTAATGTAGCTAACATTACCCCTTTTTTAGCCTTCAATAGTGGTTCTCACGCAGTCACTATTAAAGCTCTTTACCTTCCACTTTTTCCCACTGCCTTGTTTTAAACGAGAACAACCATAATATGATGCCTGCAGCAGTGCCAAATAAAGCAACTTTCATATATACCGAAGGTTCCACTACCGCATCGCCCGCATTAACGAGCCCTGCAAGTAAGCCAGCTGCAAGGCTGCCAATTGAGTAGGTAAGGATAAATACGCCCATTAGCTGACCCGCAAAACGTCTAGGTGAAAGTTTACTTACTGCGCTTAAGGCGACCGGACTTAAGCAGAGTTCACCAACGGTATGCAGAAAGTAAGTAGCCACTAACCAAGAAGGCGCAACCTTCATTGAGCCAGCGGCAAACTGCGCGGCAAAGAACATAACAAAGAAACCAGTCGACATAATAATTAGGCCAATGGCGCATTTTACGCTGTAGCTGGGCACTATCATTCTCTTGGCTAAGTTTATCCATAGTGCGGCAAAAAAAGGCGATAGAACAATAATAAATATTGGGTTTAGTGACTGAAACCACTGCGTGGGTATTTCAAAAGAGCCAAGCATTCTGTCAGTATTATTTTCAGCAAAGAAATTAAACGAAGAGCCCGCTTGCTCAAAGCCAGCCCAAAAGCAGATAGACGCAATACAAATCAGAAATAGCGCGCCGACGTTTCTTTTTTCTGAATCGCTAAGATTACCTTTAAAGAAAATACCCGCAAAATATAAAATAAAGATAGAAAAAACGATGGTGGCAATGTAACCCGTAATTGCAATAGGGTTAATCGTAATTGATCCTATCATGGCAAGCACGGTCACAATGGCCAGTACCATCATTAAACCGGCTATAATAGACCAGCTTAACCTTACCGCTTTGCTCGACATTTTTACCGTGGGTTTGTCGAACACCGCCGTTATATTCGCCGCGCTTAGCTTGTATTGTATTAACCCTATGCCCATGCCCACGGCCGCGGCACCAAAAGCAGCGTGATAGCCATATTCAATCTGCATATAACCGCACACTATTCCGCCAATGGCAGACCCAATATTTATGCCTAAATAATAAAGCGTATAGCCGCTGTCACGTCGCTGATCTATATCTGAATAAAGTTGACCCACCATGGCGCCAATGTTTGGCTTTAATAAGCCGGTGCCTAATACAACCAATATAAGGCCAAAGAAAAACGTATTGGTGCCGGGTATGGCCAGTGAAATATGGCCAAACATAATGATAATGCCACCATACCAAACCGCTTTTTGCCCGCCAATGAGGCGATCGGCCATCCAGCCGCCAAGTAAACCGGTAAAATATACGGCGCCGGTGTAAAGGCCATACACTGCGTTAGCCGATTGTTCGGTAAGACCAAAACCACCTTCTTGAACCGCAAGGGCCATAAACACAACTAAAAGGCCGCGCATGCCGTAGTAACTCATGCGCTCCCACATTTCAGTAAACGCTAATGTTGATAATCCAAGGGGGTGGCCAAAAAATCGAGTGTCGTGAGTACGGTCTATTTGTCCATGACCAGTATCAGGGGATTGCATTAAATGCTTCCTTTTTATTTTTATTATACTGAGTAGCGCATTATGCACCCGAAGTCCAAGCGCATGCAAGTTTGTTAAATTTCATTATGCGCTGTTGCAAACTCGCACTACAGTGGTTGCCGAGGGCGTATTTAAATATCTAAACCATAGTGCGCCAAAGATAGTAACTAAATATCAGCACTTAAAAACAGTCTCTTAAAGACACAGGGACTCAAATAAAGTACCGTAAGCCTAGGGCCGAAAACATATCGTTTAAATGATGGTGCTATTTATATAAAGGAAACAATATGCATATAGTGTGTTCATCATGCGCCGCAATTAACCGAATACCTCAGGGCAAAACTACTGCCCAGGCAAACTGTGGGAAATGCAAGAAGCCGGTGTATACCAGTGAGCCGGTCAATTTAGATGATGCCAGTTTTCATCGCTACATTGAAAAGAATGACCTGCCTATTATTGTCGATTTTTGGGCAGATTGGTGCGGCCCGTGTAAGGCTATGGCGCCAACCTTTACAAAAGTTGCCGCTGAATCTACCGATTTACTCTTTGCCAAGGTAGACACTCAACACGCAGAGAAAACAAGCACACAAGCGCGGATCCGTTCAATTCCCACCCTCATATTTTTCCATAAGGGAGAAGAGATAGAGCGTATATCGGGGGCGCTTAATGAACACCAGCTAAAGCAGTTTATTATGCAGTGTGTGGATAAATTATAATTGCAGGTAAAGTCCGCCAGTGAATACTCAGTAGCGCGCTCGCAGCAAAAGCTTAGCCGCGTACTAGAAAAAGTGGCTATTTGTAATGTATGCGAGAGTAAGTTGCCCCTAGGTCCAAATCCAATAGTGCAACTCCACGCCCAAGCCAAAATTTTAATTGCCAGCCAAGCACCGGGCAGCGTAGCGCATGAATTGGGCGTGCCGTTTCAGGACAAAAGCGGAGAGCGCTTAAGGCGCTGGATGGGAATAAGTGAGGCTGATTTTTTTAATCCGCGACATGTTGCAATACTGCCGATGGGGTTTTGTTACCCTGGACGCGGTAAATCGGGCGATCTTCCGCCCACCAAGGAATGTGCAAGCATATGGCGCGGCGACCTTCTAGCTTTATTGCCGAATATTCAGTTAACACTGCTTATAGGCGCCTACTCACAGGCATGGCATTTACAAAAAGCGAGGCAGTCTACGCTTAGCGAAACGGTTAAAGTGTGGCAAAACTACTGGCCTGAGCAACTACCTATGCCGCATCCGAGTCCACGCAACAATATTTGGGTAACAAAGAATCCGTGGTTTGAAGATCAAGTTATACCCGTGTTGCAGCAGCGTATAAAGTTGTTGTTAGATAAAAATTAGCAAAGTATAGAGATAGCATGCGAAGTACTGATGTAGCGATAGTAGGCGGAGGCTTAGCAGGGCTTTACGCCGCGAGTCAACTAGAATCACGCGGAATAGATTATCAGCTGTTCGACGCCAAGCCTTTATTTGGCGGCCGTGTGGCAGGGGTGCCGGTTGCGTTGGGCAAGGGTGTGCAAGGTGCATCGGGCGACGTGGTAGAAAGCGGCGAGCAAATCGGCGTATTTGCTCCTCAATTCTATGATGTAGGTCCAGCATGGATTTTCCCTCACCATTTACTTATGCAAGAACTCGTTATGCGTATGGGCCTTTGCTTATTTGAGCAACATGCCAGTGGAGATGTGCTGTATCAATTCGAAAACATAAAAGAGCCTAGAAGAATATCTAACACACAGACTCAGCTTCTATATAGAATCAAAAGCGGCTCCTATTCCCTTATACGAGCATTATTAAGCAACATTAATTCTGAAAATTTACATGCCAAGCATAGAGTGACGAGCGTTACTAAACAAAGTGATAGGTGGCGTGTAAATTTCGTTGCTAACGCTAAAGAGTCGCAGATCACTTGCCAGCATATTATATTTGCACTGCCGCCGCGCATTATTGCACGTGATTTTAGCCAAGCTAGTTGGATGAATAATGTACTACAGCAACAGCTAGGGTACTCGCAAACATGGATGGCGGCGCAAGCCAAAGTGCTTGTCACTTATCCCACTCCGTTTTGGCGAGAAAAAGGCCTGTCGGGACAAGTGTTCAGCCAAGTTGGTCCTATTGTTGAAATTCACGATGCGTGTTGCTCTCAAACCCAAGGGTTTGCTTTGTTCGGATTTATTGGTATTCCAGCCACGCAGCGTCTACAACTGTCGCAAAAGGCGCTAAAACAAGCTTGCCTTAAACAACTTGCTGATATTTTCGGACACGATGCTTATCGCTTCGAAAAATGTTATATAAAAGATTGGGCGAGCGATACCGAAATCTGCACCGGTCAAGATCAGTCAGAAGGCTCACGACACCCCCAAATAGACATGCAAGCCTGCGAAAATGCGCTATTGAATGAAAATTTATATTTTGCTGGCAGTGAGTTTGCAAGCGCAGAGGCGGGCTATTTGGAAGGCGCTTTAATTGCGGCTAATGCCGCCTTGTTAAAACTCGAAGGTCGGTTATGAAATATTCTAGCCGCTTCTTTAATGCACTGAATCTGAGCAATGCGAACTGCTTCACTTAAATCGGGACCTGTTTTGCCTTCCCCTATGGCCTGCTTTACGACGGCTTTGGTGTTGATGCCTTGAAGTGAATTAAGCAAATATTGGGCATATTCACGCTGCGGATATGGACTGTTAATGAGAGTCGGTCCGCGCCCTTGAGCGTCGCACTGGCACGCTTGTAAAAACTGCGTAAATCTTTCAGGCTGTTTCAGCGCGTTCATACTGTCAATAATCACTTTATGCAAGGTTTTAGGTGTTAGTTCAAGTAGCCTATGGCAGTGTAAATGATTCAAACTGGTCAGTTTGGCCAAGTCTCTGAGCTTATTTGGCACCCGTAAACGTGCGCAAAATGCGTCAATTACTGCAATTCCAGCGCCTTCATGACCTAGCAAATCTCCCCTTTCTTGAAAGCTGACTGCTTTACCAAAGTCGTGGGTAAGGGTAGCGAAGCGGGTGGCTAAATCAAAGTTAAGCTGTGCGGCGCGGTTCACTGCCAGCATGGTGTGAATAAACACGTCTCCCTCAGGATGATGCTGTGGCGGCTGTGGTACGTTAACCATATCGTGTAGTTCTGGAAATAAAACGCTTAATACGCCAAGCTCTTTTAATGCTTCGAAATAAAGCTGAGGCTCACGCTCACTAAGGGCTTTTTCAGTCTCTTTAAACACGCGCTCGGGCACTAAATGACGCAGTTCGCCAGCCGCCAGCATCTGCTTAACCAGTTTTTTGGTGCTAGCATGGATACGCCACTGTTTACCGTATCGCGCTAAAAACCGGGCAAGGCGGAGTACTCGCACAGGGTCCTCTGTGAAAGCGTTTGTGGTATGGCGAAGGATCTTATGCTCAAGATCGTCTTTACCATTGTAGGGGTCAACTAGTTCACCGCTAGTCGAAAGTGCCATGGCGTTTATGCTCAAGTCGCGCCTAGCCAAGTCTTCTTCTAAAGTAACGGTTTGACTCGCATCTACGCTAAACCCGGTGTACCCAGCACCAACTTTACGTTCGGTGCGAGCCAAGGCATATTCGTCCTTCGTTTTTGGGTGTAAAAACACGGGGAAATCTTTTCCAACAGGAATGAAACCTAAAGCTTTCATTTGCGCTGCACTTGCGCCTATTACCACGTAGTCCTTGTCATGCGATGTTAAGCCCAGTAATTGATCGCGCACAGCGCCACCGACTAGGTAAACCTTGTCAAGACCCTTTATAGCTTCGTAAGATGCTTGTTGTTCTGGTTTCACAGCATTAGCTTCATATCACGTTTCATTTACGTAGATTGTACGCTTCATAGCAGCGAATACTCAAGAGCTTTGGTTGCCAAATACATACCAAGATGATGCCTGAGAGCATGCCGGTGTATTGACTATTAGCTAGCGGTACATTAATTATTAATTAACTCAATGATAATTAGCAATCTAGTTCTACAAAATGTTAGTACAAAAGATAAAGCTTTTTAGCACAGAGTCGGTAAGGCGCATTAGTACAAAGTCGGCAAGGCGCAACTTACGGTCAAGGCTTTAGCAAAATAAGTTTAGTAATTCTCACTTAATTAGCCACTGGAGAAGGTAAATCTCACGTTCAACAGCCGCCTGTTTTCTGTTTTTCTTTCTTGTGCTGGGCTTATTAACCTTCGGCTTCTCCTCGCTGTTGGAAAAAAGCATATCTGGCGTTAGTCGAAATGACAGTGGTGAAATTATTTACTCAGGCGAAATAAACTACGAAAAGGTCAGGCAGGTGATTGCGCTCTATCAGCGCAAAGACCGCTTGAAAATAAGAAGTCCAGGCGGTGATTTATACGCCGGCATGATGTTAGGTAATTTTATTAACAGACACAAAATGTCGGTAGAAGTTATCGATTTTTGCATTTCTTCCTGTGCCAACTATGTGTTCTTATCGGCTTATAATAAAATACTCAATCCTAATTCCTTGGTGATTTTCCACGGTGGACCAAAGCAGGCAAACTTCGGCTCTCTTATGCGCCAGGCTTATTCTGAGACGGTAATCCCTGGCGCCACTTTTGGACGCGCCGGCTATGAGGCCATTATTTCGGTCAAACAAGAGGGCGAAGATTTGGGAATGCGCCGTTCGAATTCACGCTGCGCTAAAAACGAAGTGCTTAATGTATTTGGAAAGTGCGAAGTATTTGGGCCAGAAGAACGCCTGCAATATATCATTTACCTAGAGAATGAACTGTATTCACGGGTAAATCCGCAAATGGATAAAAACATTCCCTATTATGGTCAACTAGGGCTTTACCAGGCCATTTACGAAGCCTACGACTACTTTGGTTTTTATTATAGCCTTGAATCTCTTGCCCGACTTGGCGTTAGTAATGTCAGCGTGAAAGGGGGGGATTGGCTTCCGCAGAGTAACCCACTTTTTCGGCAAGTATACGAGGTAAGCGTTCAGTAAATATTTGCACTGTAAAGCGCGCACCGTTTCCACTAACCAGTGCTCGGTGGCGTTACTAGGCTGCTCGATAACGTGCACAGCCATTAAGCGTTTGACCATCCACTTTGAAATAAGCAGCGATATAAAAGAACCTGCAAAGCCAATAAGCGCTGAAAAAATAAGCAAGGATGTAAGGTTTAGATCAACGCCGTTGTGCGCCAATAAGCCTTGTATTCCAAATAGACTAAAGGTAATACTCAACAAGGCTAAAATGGCAATACTGGTTCCCAAAAAAAGAATAATTCTAAGCATAAAGGTTCCTAAATTAATACGCTATAATAAGACCGCGTGAAGCTTTAAAAAGTCACAATTTACAAAAAAATATAAGCACAGACAGTGTGCATGACATTCTTTAACGGGTTATTTATTTCACGTTATAACCAACACATTAATTTGGTAAACTTTATGAGCGATAATAATCAGCAAGCTAACAATCCACTGCATGGAGTAACGCTTGAGCAAGTAGTCACTAAACTGCAAGGCAAATATGGCTGGGAAGGCTTAGCTCAGCGCATTAATATTAATTGTTTTAAGTCAGATCCGTCTATTAAATCCAGTCTCAAGTTTTTAAGGCGGACACCATGGGCGCGGGAAAAAGTGGAAAGTTTGTTCGTGCATACCTTCAAATAATATATTTGATGGCAGTAGTGTTAGGCTCTTTGTGTTTTTTCAAGCAGCTCGTCAATTTCTGCCTTTAGCTCTTTGTCTGCAATTTTATTAGCACTGATTTTTGCATTTTGCAGGCTTTTAATCGCCTTGCCAGTTTGTGCTAACTCAATCTGCAATGTCGCCATGGAATATGCGATAGAGGACATATGGTCTTTTGAATTTATCGCGCTGGCTTTTGCAAGTGCCTTTTCATAAACGATTAATGCATCGTTTAATTCTTCAGTGAAGTCAGCAAGGGTTTCCCACTGTTCAGGATGGTCTTTATCAGTGCTTTCGTTTTTCATGCACAGCGTTTTTAGTTCACCATAGAGTACATTAAAGGCGTCTTGATTGTTCGCATTAGCCGCTGCCATTAGCTTTTCAGACAAACTATAAACGGCTTTATATATTTTGGTATTAATCATGTAAAGTATCCTGTATTCCACCAATAAAAACCCAAGGTAGGTGTCGGTTTTTTCTAATTCAAAACGTTTACCGTGGCGACAAACAGCCTCGTCTTTAAGTTTATACTTTCAAGCAATACTGAGCAACACCTGTGTCTTTTTTTTCAAGACAAGACAAGACAAGACAAGACTCGGCACTGCTGAAGTTGGTGAAACACTTCACAAATGAAGCGCCTTGACACCCCTATGTGCAGGCTACATAGCTGAAATTAAACGCCAGCAAAGTAATTACCCAAATGCGGTGTTTAAGCAATATAAAATAGCCAATGTGCCAGCGGTAATGACGTTGCATCTTATGTGTAATAAGACCCCCGAATTGTAAATGTTATAAAACAACATGTTGAGAATGAAAAAACTGATTAATTCTTGACAGTAGAACAAACAAACCTCATTGACTCATTTGAACCTTTTAAGACTGTGTTATTCTAATTGTAATGCAGTTACTACAAGTTGAAGCGCATGTACAAAAAACAGAAAAATAATATTTTTGCTGACTTTTCTTTTATACGCTTAGTGGATACTTTGTCGCGAATGAGACCTTACAAAAGCATGGTGGCAATGGTT
>Ga0306871_1000676_pt1 | contig 12824 bp, 8 predicted proteins | sample AntRauMeHopE1497_FD_190447 | JGI IMG/M metagenome (GOLD analysis project Ga0306871, IMG submission 190447) | Saline lake microbial communities from Rauer Islands, Antarctica - Metagenome Hop E1 #497 (v2) (version 2) | ecosystem: Environmental > Aquatic > Non-marine Saline and Alkaline > Saline ... | reverse complement strand
ATAAGTAATTGCCAGCTAAAATCACCATGGACCCAAGCTACCGAGAGCATCCCAAAAGCGAAAGCCAATGTAAGAAAGGATATTAAAGAAAAATAAAAGAAAACTGGTCTTTTTTTTATGAAACTGGTCAGACTTTGTTTTACATTAAAGCGCATTTGCGTCTCTTTCTTTAATTGGCAAAAGCCTTCACTTATCAGGTAATAACCGACATGATTTTGTCTATCAGAATGTATATCTGCTGCATGGGATTTATTTGTTAATTCAATAGTCTTTTCTGCAATTTCTGTTTCAGAAAGAGCACTGTGCGCCGCAATGGTTTCAATCACATGCCGGTATCTGTCACGTGTAGTAAAATCCAATTGGGGGTAAATGCCTGTGATGTCTTTCCGTAATGTTTGCTCTACTATACTCGAGGTTTCCACAAATTTACGCCAGTCAGTTGAGCCGATAAATCGCAATGTCCCAATACTGTTTTTAACGGATACCTGATCTGCAGCTTGTTTTTGGTTTTCGTGCCAAACCAGGTCAGCACCAACAATTCCCTCCTTAGATAATTGTTGCTCCAGCCAGCTTAGCGGTAAAGCAAAGGCAGGGCCTTTTCCTTGAAGTTTGCGGATGAATCCTGCAACAAACGGACTATTTAAAATAATGTCGGATTTGGCCATATTTGCAATGGTCAACACCAGATCCACAGGATCTTTTTTTACAGTTTCGATCATTTGCTCACTCCAATAATCTGCTATTTTATTGTCGATCATATCAAGCGCTGTTTTTTCAGCAATCCTTCTAAGATTTTCGATAACAGCAAGATTCATCATGATCGGGATAGCCCATAATTCTCCCAGAGTCAGAATTTTTTCTGATTGATAAGCTGAGATAAAACCTTTTAATCCATTTGAGTCAATGCCACAATCACTATGTGCAATTATTTCGAGAGCGATATCATAAACCCGTGGCATACCATTAGAGTTTCCCTTTGCCAGATAAGGCAGACCTTCGCTATACTTTTTAGGGAGGTGTTTTTTAGCAGTAATAATTTGTTCTTCTATTAAATAGAAATTGTCCAAGAGCCATTCCGCTGCAGGTGTAATTGCCTGGTCAGATTGAATACTTTCAACCAAAAGGTTGCGTACCTCCACCAAGGTTTTTTCGTTGTCATCCAATCTTTTTAAAAGCTTATCCCTTCGTTTGCCTTTTAGTATTTCATGAGACATAGCCACTATCCCGGCATGGATTTTCATTTGATCGGAATTGTATAATTCTGAGCGTATAGGGTCTGCTGCGGGAGAATTTAAAAAAGTATTACGTCTTTGGTAATATTCACGCATGCGGGATAACATTTCAAAAACTGTAGTGCTTTTAACCTTCATATTCAAGTTGTAATGATTTGCCGAAGCAGAATATAAAAGACAGTCATAAACTTTTCAATTACCTGTTAACCTTCAAACGGAAGTGTATTTCAAAATACGCATCGCCGCATAGAAAATGGGTTGTGAAAATAAACCCAGGACCTACTGCCACTGATATTTATGAACACCAATCCCTGATATTTTGAAAAGCTCACGTCAACCCAGATATTTTAATTTAAAATAACCTTGCTTTCAGCTTTAATTTTATTTTTGTCCCATATAAAAATGAGATAGTGTTCTAAAAAATAGAAACTGGAAGCCAAGACTTCCAGTTTCATAATGAGACGATAAATTTTCGTTTATATCAAACCAAATCCATCAAAATATCCTATTTCTAACATACCAGTATACATCAACTTTGGTAAAAATAATTTTTGATCGCTTCATATTGGCTGCACTTGCTTTACGGCAGGTAAATAGACAATGCTTTTAAAAATAATCTGGGACGTTTCACTGTCCCAGATTACTGGTGCAAAGCCTTCTTTGGAACTTTCTTATAGCCATGGACTTTCAACAAAGTTAACACAATAACTATTAAGCTTTTAAGAATCTTCTAGCACCCAAAATTCTTCTGTACAGCTACAGTAAGAACCTATTTCTTTATCTTTTCAAAGAACAATTCAATCATTAATTATACAGCTAATTTATAGCAGTTTATAGATATGCAAAATGATATCGGTCAGTTTGAGTGTTTTTTATCTCAAAAAATACACTTTTTTTAAAATAGAAACTGGAAGTCCAAACTTTCAGTTTCATAACGAAACGACCACTTTCTATTTATACCTAACCGATCCATCAAAATATCCTATCTCTAACATACCAGTATAAATCAACTTTGGTAAAAATAATTTTTGATCGCTTCATATTGGCTGCACTTGCTTTACGACAGATAAATAGACAATGCTTTTAAAAATAATCTGGGACGTTTCACTGTCCCAGATTACTGGTGCAAAGCCTTCTTTGGAACTTTCTTATAGTCATGGACTTTCAACAAAGTCAACACAATAACTATTAAGCTTTTAAGAATCTTCCAGCACCCAAAATTTCTCTGTACAGCTACAGTAAGAACCTATTTCTTTATCTTTTCAAAGAACAATTCAATTATTAACTGTACTACGAATTTAAAGCTGACTGCCACCAATGGGAATGACTTGGATCAGTTTGATGATTTTATACTCCTGCCAAATGAAAACCCGAGTTTTTGTCTCTTTCTTTTTCCCTTTGCCGTCGTTAAAATTATAAACCGTAGCTATGTCTATGCTTCGCCATCGCTACGGCTCGCCCACAGCTTTCGCTGTGTCGTGCCTAGGTAAAGAAAAAAATAAAATTGGCAAAATTTTCGGGTTTTCATTAAGCATGAGTATACAATAAAATCGTAGGAGAACAAATTTAGTGGCTTTAGTTAACACGCTATGCCCCTATTGCTATACCCTGTATACCTTTTTGTGCGCAAGGCGCAAGGCGAAAAGCGCAGAGCAAAATCAGACTTAAAACTCCTCCTCCGGAACTCCCAATTCTTTCCACGGGTCCCAAAAGTGGGTCTCTAAATTTTGAATTTGATTGTCGACCACTTTAATGCCTTCGCTCTCCAGCAATTGTTGCATCAGGTTGGTGCCATCAAAATGATGTTTTCCGGTCAATAGTCCCTTTCGGTTTACGACTCTATGCGCCGGCACATCTGCCATATTGTGCGATGCGTTCATGGCCCAACCTACCATTCTGGCACTTCGGGCGGCTCCCAGATATTTGGCAACGGCGCCATAAGAGGTAACACGACCATAGGGAGTCTGTTTGACCACCTCGTACACCCTTGAAAAAAAATTATCCTTGTCTGCCATATTATGTATGATAAACCCTGATAATGGTTATGACCAGTAGCAGCAGCATTAATAGACCTAAAATATAATTGGCGTTCCTCCCAAATTTCTCGGTTTTGTACTCCAATTTATCAAAATAAAACACATAGAGGTAAAGCACTGAAAACGTGCCAGTTCCCGCAGCCAAGACAAAGGTAACAATGTCCCACACCTGAAATTTTATCCATCCGGAAGCGTTCCACATAATATTTAATCCGCTGTAATAGGGAATGGTGAGTAAGTTGACCGCCGCTAAAAAAACACCCTTAAAATAACTGCTGCGCTTGCTGATTTCTATATCCTTTATTTTCTTTTCCCTGTTGCTTTTGGCGGCCACAAAAAAGTAAACGGCCAAGGCTGCAAAGACCACAATAGCGATTTTTAGCAGTACGGCGACTACATCCGGATTTTTATATAAAAATTTAGAAATGAAGACCGCCACTGTGGCCTGTAGCATGATCATGGTAGAGACTCCCAGACTAAAAATAATACCGTTGAGCTTGTTCTTTTCTACGCTCGTCTTGGCAGCATTTACGTTCAACAGTCCCGGAGGAACAGTGGCCATAAAAGCGGCGGAGAAGGTGGCGAAAAAAAGAATCAACAGGTGTTGCATAGCATCAGTTTATCCGAAATTGGATATAGGTAATGGGTTTTCCCTTTTCAAGATACTGATTTTCATAGAATGTCTGTAGTTCCAACACTTCTTTAGGGCTTCCTTCATTTTTATAGACATCGTGGTTTGCGTAGATAACCTCGTGTCCCAGTCCGTGCAACAATCCCAAGGTGTAGCCGTGCATAAATTCGCTATCGGTCTTTAAGTGCATTAAAGCTCGGGGTTTCAATATCTTTTTATATCGATCCAAAAAACCTTGATTCGTCATACGGTGTTTGGTACGCTTGTATTTGATCTGAGGGTCTGGAAAGGTAATCCAGATTTCAGAGACTTCATGCTCGGCGAAGAGTCGGTCCACCAATTCGATCTGACTTCTCAAAAAAGCGACATTGTCCAAGCCTTCTTCTAAAGCCGTCTTGGCACCACGCCAGAAACGTGCCCCCTTGATGTCGATTCCGATAAAATTCTTCTCTGGAAACAGTTTTGCAAGTCCCACCGTATATTCGCCCTTGCCGCAGCCCAGTTCCAGAACAATGGGATTATTGTTCCCAAAGTGCTCGCCCCATGATCCCCGTTGGGAAAATCCTTTTTCAACTTCCTCCCGTGTGGGTTGTAGAACGTTTGTAAAGGTCTCGTTTTCCTTAAATCGCTTGAGTTTGTTCTTGCTTCCCACAGTTTGCTTTATATGTGTGCAAAGCTATGAAATGGTCGGGAACTGGGCTTGGTATGGGTAGAAATATTAGTTTTGAGCAGTGCGCTGTACGCCTTACGCTAAATAAACGTCTTTGCGAGGAGCGGAGAAAAATATAAATTTTAAAAACCAGATTGCCGCGACGTGGCAATCTTTAATTTGGGAACACGGGGTCTACAGATTGCTTCATCGCGAAAATGGGCCTCGCAAAGACGGATTCATGTGAAAAAGTGAACAGTAGCAGTAGGTAGAAAAAACGTCAATGGTAACGGCCTTCGAAAAAGGGTATGTTCTGCACCTTGGGTTCTGGCTGCGAAGCACTCTTTAACTTGGGAACGCGGATGCAACAGATTGCTTCGTCGAAAAAATGGGCCTCGCAAAAACGCTTTACTAAAAAAACTTGAAACAAGGCGGACCTACAACCTGTCCTTTTAAAGAAACCTAGGTCTTATTCAAAACTTTCGGCTCACTTTTCTCCAAGGTAAATGAAAACTCCGAACCTACATCCAATACGCTTTCCACGTACATTTTTTCACCATGGGCCTCTATCACATGTTTTACAATGGCCAGTCCCAATCCTGAGCCACCTTCCTTTCTACTCCCGCTCTGGTCTACCCTGTAAAAGCGCTCGAACAATCTGGGGATATGTTCCTTAGGAATTCCATCTCCATTGTCCGTTACCCGAACAATGACCTTGTTCCTCACCAAGTTTTCCACACTAACTTCTGTAGTACCGTTATCGTTCCCATATTTTATGGAGTTTACAAGTAGGTTTGTAAGTACTTGCCGTATTTTTTCCCTATCGGCATATACCATAATGGGTTTGTCATAGGGAAGGTCAAAGGTTAAAACAATGTTGTTTTTGGAAGCCTTCATTTCCAAAAGGTCAAAAACACTTTGTATCAGTTCGATAATATTAAAATTCTGCTTTTCCAATCGCAGATCCCCTACCTCGAATTTGGTAATCAAATCTAGATCTTTAACAATATATATAAGACGGTCTACGGCCTTATTGGCACGTTGCACATATTTCCTTCGTACATTTTTGTCTTCTATGGCACCGTCCAGGAGCGTTTCCAAATACCCTTGCACGGTAAAAAGGGGCGTTTTAAGCTCATGTGAAACGTTCCCCAGAAAATCCTTTCGGTACTCCTCCCTAATCTTTAGGGTATCGATTTCTATTTTCTTGTCCTTGGCAAATTTTTCTATCTCTGCCGTTAGTGTGCGCATGTCCGTAGTAATAGGATACGTGGTCAGGGTTGAGGATTCCAATAAAGCAACATCATCATAGATCTTTTTGATGCGCTTGTAGATGAATTTTTCAATTCGAACTTGCAATGTAATAAAGGAAACGAAGTATATAAAAACCAGTAGACAAAAAAAGAATATCCAGTTTATAAACTGAAACTGCCAAAACAAAAAACCCAAGAAAAAAGCCGAAAAAACAGTAATATATAAGGCTGATCTAAGGGCAAATCTATAGGATTTCTTAACTCTTATAGGCATTACAGCACAAACTTATATCCAACTCCCTTTACGGTCTTAAAGTGCTCCTCGCCAATTTTCTCCCTAAGTTTTCTAATATGGACATCAATGGTGCGGCCACCTACCACTACTTCGTTGCCCCAAACTTTATCCAAGATGACCTCTCTCTTAAAGACTTTACTGGGTTTGGAAGTCAATAACGCCAAAAGCTCAAATTCTTTTCTGGGCAGGATAATTTCCTTTCCCTTCTTTACAATTTTGTATTCTTCCCTATTAATGATGATATCGCCAACTTGTGTAATATCCTCCTGTGGGCTTTCATCTTTCATCAGCCGTCTTAGCAGGGCGTTTACCTTGCTTACCAATACCTTTGGCTTTATGGGTTTTGTGATATAATCGTCCGCCCCGGCATCAAAACCGGCCACTTGGGAGTAATCTTCCCCTCGTGCCGTTAAAAAGGTAATGACAGCGTTTTCCAGCCCGTTTGTTCTGCGTAGTATTTCACAAGCCTCTATCCCATCCATCTCCGGCATCATTACATCCAATATAATAAGGTGGGGTAATTTCTTTTTCGCCTTGGCTACGCCTTCCACACCATTTTTTGCGGTATATACGTCATAGCCCTCGGCGGACAAGTTATAGCTTACTATTTCTAAAATATCTGGCTCATCATCTACTAATAGTATTCTAATGTCCTTCTTTTTCATGGTTTGTTGCGTGAAGTTATTTTACCAAAAGTAAAGATAATACCCGTACAACACAGCGACTTAACATTGATTTAATGTAGTAACGTTTAGCTAACACTAATAAAATAAAGGTTTAACGTGAGCATAACCCCACTTTTACAATGTGTGGTTTCCTTTGCTCCAAATAATTTTAGAACCATAAAAATGAAAAAATTAAATCAATTACTGATGAGAAAAATTTTAATCTTAGCGTTCCTAACGTCTTCCTTGATTTTTGTAGGGTGTAGTGATGATGATACACCACCCATAATCGTGGAAACTGCCACCTGTAACGATGGTATATTGAACAATGGCGAAACAGCAATAGATTGCGGTGGCAACAACTGCCAACCCTGTATAGAAGCTGTAACACCACCATCTTGTACGGATGGTATCCTAAATGGAACTGAAACGGAAATAGATTTTGGCGGTGGTTGTGCCGGTGAAATTACTGTTACCGGTCTCATTACAGAGAATACTACATGGACGCGAAACAATATTTACTTTTTGGGAGGTAAAGTGGTTGTAGGTGTTGGAGTAACCTTGACTATTGAGCCAGGAACCATAATCAAAGGAAATGATGGTATTGGATCTTTGGCTACTGCGCTAATAATTCAAAGGGGTTCTACTATAAATGCTGTAGGTACACCGGAGAGGCCAATTATATTTACGAGTGAGCAAGACAACATCCAAGTTGGACAAACTGCAGGAACTAACCTAGACCAAAATGACTATGGTCTTTGGGGAGGGGTATTAGTCCTTGGCAACGCTCCTGCTTCATTATCGGGTGGTGTATCCGAAGAGCAAATCGAAGGCATTCCTGCCAGCGATACTTTTGGTCTATTTGGAGGTGATGACCCTACTGATGATTCTGGTGATTTAGCCTATATTTCTATTAGACATGGTGGAGCAATAATCGGAGAAGCCAATGAAATAAACGGTCTAACCTTAGGAGGCGTAGGTACTGGAACGACTATTAATAATATTGAGATCGTAGCCAATGAAGATGATGGCCTTGAAATTTTTGGCGGATCGGTAAACGTTTCCAACATATTCGTATGGTCGGTAGCTGATGATGGTATCGATTTAGATCAGGCCTGGTCTGGAACACTGGATAACGGAATGGTAGTGCAAGGATTGCGATCGGATAGTGCTTTAGAATTAGACGGTCCGGAAGGCGATACAACCGGTGGATTTACATTGAACAATATTACGCTACTTGGTAATACCGATGCCGCAGGTGAGGGATCCAGAAGAATAGCCGATTATAGGGATGGTCTTGAAGCACTGATAAATAACGTATACGCCAATGGTTTTTCAGCAACGCAATTGATCAGATTGAATGGCGACAAGTCTGCGACTACATACAATGAAGGCTTATTGACCTTCTCGGATTGGCAATTGGTATTGCCAGCAGGGGTAACGGATGTTACAGCCATGCACACCCTTAACAATATAACGATACCTACCGATTTTATTTCAGATTCATCAAGTTGGGCTACCGCCCTAATGGCTGGAGCTCAGACTGTTGGTGCGGATACATCTGCATTTTCTTGGACATACTCCAATACTAAGGCAAACTTGGGTTTCTAAACCTTGAACAGTAAACAAGAACACATTTTAAATTGCTCGTCCTATAAGCAAATGGACGGGCAATTTATTTCTTTTAATAGGTATTGTATTCAAATACATTTCTAATATGAAAATCAAATTAATACTTCTTTTTATACCACTTTTTTATCTTAACCTGTCATTTTCGCAGCAGGGCATTATTACTGGGACTGTAAACGATGGCGAACTCAACGACGTGCTTCCCTTCGCGAACGTTATCATAAAAGGAACAACTATTGGTACTACGACAGATTTTGACGGTAAATATATTTTGCAAGTTGAACCTGGAGCGTATGTGGTCTCTTTCTCCTATTTAGGCTATGAAACCAAAGAAGTTTCGGAGGTTTTGGCCGTTTCCAATAAGGAAACCATTATAGACATCACTTTGAATCCGTTGGCCAACGCACTAGATGAAGTGGTAGTTACCACCACAGTATCTAAAAACACAGAGGCTTCTGTATTACAGGTACAAAAAGCCGCTGTCAAATTATTGGACGGTCTTTCCTTACAGAGCATTAAGCGAGCTGGCGCCAGCGATATTGCCAGTGCCGTAAAAACGGTTCCCGGCGTATCGGTACAAGCAGGAAAATATGTTTATGTGAGAGGGCTCGGCGACCGGTATACCAAAACGCTGCTTAACGGTATGGATGTGCCCGGACTAGATCCCGATCGCAACACCTTACAACTAGATGTCTTTCCTACCAGTATTTTAGATAATATACAGGTTGTCAAATCCTTTACACCGGAGTCGGCAGCGGACTTCACAGGTGGCTATGTGGACATCATTACCAAGGACATACCCACAAAAAAGGAGTTCGGTATTTCTATGGGTGCGGCCTACAATTCCAGTATGCACCTTAATAATAACGCACTAACATCCAATACAAGTGCAACCGATTTCTTGGGATACGATAATGGGTTTAGAACCCTCCCCGTGGCACGCGAACAAAATATTCCACCACCATCGGCAGGAAGCAGCGTTCTGACTCAAGTTACCCAAAGATTTACCCCTCAGATGGGCGTAGAACAAGACCAAAATTTTATGAACTATAATTTTGGGTTTTCCTTAGGCAACCAATATACCCTTGGGGAGGAGACTAGATTGGGCTTTCAAGGGGCTTTAAGCTATAGAAGTACCACCGATTTTTTTCAGGATGCCCAAAATAATTTCTGGTTTAAGAACCGTTCCAGTAGTAGCATTTTTGAATTAGAACCAGATAGGTTACAGTCCGGTGATATTTCGGTAAATAATGTACTGATAAGCGCTTTGGCGGGCGTGGCTTTAAAAACAAAAAAATCCAAGTACAGACTAAACTTCCTACATATCCAAAACGGCGAATCCAGAAATGCATTTTTTGATGTGTCCTCCCTGCTTTTTGACGATGTGCGTGGCGTACGCGACAACATAGAATATACGGAACGCTCCATAACCAACGCACTTCTGGGTGGTACACACACCAATAGCGATGCCAGTTGGACTTTTGAATGGAAATTATCCCCGACCCTTTCTTTAATACAGGACAAAGATGTGAGATTTACCAGTTTTGAAGTAAACGATGAGGGCAACCTAATAATCCGTCCCAGCAGTTTTGGTCCGCCAACAAGGATATGGAGGGATCTGGAAGAAATTAACCTTGCCAGCAGGATAGATCTTACACGTAAACACCTATTATTCGGAAAAGATGCCAAAATGTCTTTTGGAGGTGCATATACCTTCAAAAACAGGGATTTTGGGATAGACCAATATTTTTTGACAACTACTATCAGCCCTTCCACACCCATTAACGGGGATGCCAATAATCTGTTGTTGCCAGAGAATATATGGACTCCCGGTACGGCACAGGGCACCTATATATTGGGAAATTTTGAGCCCGCAAACAGTTTTGAGTCATCCTCAAATCTGGCGGCAGCTTACGTATCTGAAGAATTTCAGTTTACCGCGCGTTTAAAAAGTATTCTTGGAGTACGTTTCGAAAAATTTGAACTTTTCTACTCGGGTCAAAACAACTTAGGGGACTTAGTCTTAAATGAAGAGAAAATTATAGATGCGACCGATTTGTTTCCTTCTGCCAATTTAATTTATGACTTCAATGAGGAAGGAGACATCAAAATAAGAGGTTCCTATTCAAGGACAACTGCTAGGCCCTCGTTTAAAGAAGCATCCATTGCAGAAATATTCGATCCGCTTACCAATAGGATTTTTATCGGAAACTTAGATATTGAACCAACCTATATAGGCAACTTTGATCTTAGATTTGAAAAGTATGGCAATGATGGTCAATTTTTTGCGCTAAGCGGGTTTTATAAAGACTTCAACAATCCAATAGAATTAGTTGCATTCGAGCAGGCACCAGACAATTTTCAACCCAGAAACGTTGAATCTGCCAATGTATTTGGTGCAGAAGTTGAAGTTAGACAAGGCCTTGGAGTTCTAAACAAAGGCTTAAAGGATATCTCTTTCAATGCCAACGTATCTATTATCAAATCTGCGGTAGATATGAGCGATATTGAATTCAATTCAAGGGTACTGGCCGTCAGGGATGGGGAAACCATAGAACCCACCAGAGAGCTTCAAGGGCAATCCCCATATCTTATAAACGTGGGCTTTAATTATAAAGGAAGTACCAACGGTTGGCAAAGCGGCCTTTTCTATAATGTACAGGGAAAAACCTTGGAGGTTGTAGGCATAAGGGCTGTACCCGATGTATTTACCCTTCCGTTCCACAACCTATCTTTAAACATATCTAAAGAATTTGGGAAAAACCAGAATTCGAAAATATCCTTACAGTTCGCTAACATTTTAAATGACGATATAGAAAGTGTTTATCGATCCTTTAGGGCTACAGATCAAATTTATTCGCTAAGGGCACCAGGCCAAGCAATCTCTTTAGGATATAGTATCAATTTTTAAAAGACACTTTCTTTTTTTGGAAAAAAAGCCTGTAAATTGGAAAGTTTTTTACTACAAATACTTAACGTCTAAGTAATGTTTTCATAATCCTTACATAATATATTTTATAAGAATAATCTGTATTTTCCATAATAATTAATAAACTAATTATTATGAAAAAAAATATCCTATTTACTCATTTTCTGTGTTTATTTACAGCATACTCCTTTGGCCAAACATTTGGGCATACAGTTATCAGTATAAATACTACTAATACATCAGTTGCAAAAGATATAATTTGTCCGTTTATCAACGATAACGGTGGTGTAAATCTACTGTCGTTACGTAACGGCAGATCAACAAGAAAGTTCAATATCACTGGTAGGTCATTTCCAGTTGGTACTATTCTAAGTCTTGCTCCAAATAGCAGTAGTACTGAGGTAGGGTATTATGTTGTATTATACAGTAAAACATCTCGTCATGCTGATGAGGATGAAAACTATAGTAACCCTAACCTTTTCGCTATTCAGGATTTTGATTGCGATAATGATGGTATTCCTAACAGCCAAGATAACTGTGACAAACAAGCTGGACCAGCCTCTAACAATGGTTGTCCCGGTAATCCAGAATTGTCCATAGCTCTAAGTTCATCCACTATTTTTAGTGATTGTTCGCTATTTACTTGCGATGTTGAATTTGATAGCGTTGGAACTGATCAACATTTCGTAAATACAGGCGGAGTGGCAACTATATCTATCGTAGTTAATAACACAGGAGGTTTGGTTTCTAATAATTCAAATATAGCTATATACAGGTCAATAGATGATACCCTTAATACTTCTGGCAGTAGTGCCGAAGTAAAAGTTAAAGAAAGAAACATGTCAGCAATTAATCCAAATCAATCTAAACGCTTCGATATTGCACTTTTCTATGCTGACTTTAATTCCTTTAAAGGGCCCACATTTTTAATCGTAAAAATTGATGACAATAACAGCAATAATGAAACGAACGAGGATGATAACACTTTCGTACTTCGCTTTAGAGTCAATTAAAAGTTTTAAATAAATTCTTAAATATAAACGTGATGAAAAAATTCCAAATACTACCTTCTCTTATATTAATGAGCATATTCAACCTAATCTCCTGTTCAGATGACGATGTTGTCACTAATCCTTTACACTCAAATGCTACTGACGACTATGAATTAATGATATCCTTTGGGCCGCAAAAGTTTACAAATAGGTTAGAATTGGATGTTGATTTCTCAACTAGTCCTTACGTTACATCGCCTGACGAAGTTTACTCTCTTCTACCGTTTTTTCAAAATTCTACCTCTGACTGGATTTCAATACCTTATTCAGATATAGAAAAAAAAGTAAACATCTCTGTGGAAATAGGGGCTGGCACAAATCTAAATACCGAATACGCCATAGATATCTTCAACTCTGTTGATAGTGCCCCAAATGATATTCCATATGAAATGAAAGATATCAAAATTATCGCTGTTCCTATATCCGACATCATTAAAATGGCTGATAATGGTA
>Ga0306871_1000675_pt1 | contig 12837 bp, 6 predicted proteins | sample AntRauMeHopE1497_FD_190447 | JGI IMG/M metagenome (GOLD analysis project Ga0306871, IMG submission 190447) | Saline lake microbial communities from Rauer Islands, Antarctica - Metagenome Hop E1 #497 (v2) (version 2) | ecosystem: Environmental > Aquatic > Non-marine Saline and Alkaline > Saline ... | reverse complement strand
AACAACTCTTGCCGCTGCGGCTGCCGCAGCGACTGCCGCGGCCCGCACCGCCGAGGCGTCGGCAGGCGATGCCCACCAGTCTTGCGCCTCCGCCGCCTCCGCCGCCGCCTCCAGCTGCGCACCCGCCGCCGTATCACTACCAGCGGCCGGCTGCGTCGCCGGTCCGATGCCGAGCGCCGCGGCGGCGCTCCGAAGGGCGCTGACCGCCCCGGGAAGGGCGTCGGCCGCTGCCAGGAGCTCGGCCGCGGCGGCGCCGCCTCCCCCTGCCCCCCCGGCCTCCAGCTCCGCCACGCGCGCCTTGAGCGCCCGCTTCTCAGACTTGAGCTTGAACACCACGGCAATGCGGCCGCGGGCCCCGTCGGACCCGGCCAGCGCGCTCATCTGCTCCGAAGCAGCCACCACTGTCGAGGCAAGCGCGGACAGGGCGGGGGCGCCAACGCCCCACGCGCTCCTGGCGGCCGCGGCCGCTGCCTCCGCGGCGGCGGCCCTCCTCGCCTCCCGCCCGGCCTCCTCCCTCGCGGCGGCGAGCCCCTCGCGCGCCGCCTTGGCCTCCTCGTTCCGCGTCGCCAGCATCGACTGCAGCCGCTCGACCAGACCGCCCATCTTCCCCGTGGCCGCCTCCTCCTGGGCCTGGCGCCCCTCCGCCGCGCGGCTCGTGCGCTCGGCCCCGTCCCTCGCCGCCTCGGCCGCCCTCCTCGCCACGTCGGCCTCGCGCCTCGCCACGTCAGCCTCGTGGGCGGCGTGCCGCGACAACCCCAGCTCCCTGTGCAGCTCCTCCACCGCCTTCTTCAGCGCCTCCGCCTCCTCGGCCAGCTCCTCCCGCCGCTCCTCCTCCGCCACCAGGTCCCCGTTGAGGCTCTCGATCGTCTCCAGCGCCTCCGCGTGCTCACGGGCCATGCTCTCCGCGCGGGCGGCGGTGTCGGACGCATCGCCGCCGCCGTCCCCGGCGCCGTCCCCGGCAGCCCCGGACAGCACGCGCCGCGTCGCCGCCAGCTGCGCGCGCAGCCGGCAGCACTGCGTCTCCGAGGCGTCGGCCGCCGCCTTGGCATCGTTGGCGTCCTGCCGCCCTTGCTCCGCCTCCTTCCTCGCGTGCACGAGCCGCTCCATGGCCGCCTCGAGCTGCGCCGAGTGCGCCGAGCGGAGTTCGTCGAGCTGCCGCCGAACGGACTCGCCGTCCGCCCTGGCCGACGCGCCCTCGGCCCTGGCGTCCTCGAGCGCCTCCGTGGTGCCCTCCAGCGACAGCCTCGCGGCCGTGAGCTCGTCGCGCATCCGGGTCACCGCCATGCTGCGCTCCTCGGCCCTGGCCGTCGCGGCGTCCGCGGCGTCGAGCGCGCGCGAGACCTCGGCGCGAGCCGCGGCCGACGCCTCGGCCAGCTCCTCCCGCAGCGCCGCGGCCTCGCGCTCCGCGGCGTCGGCTCTTTCCTCCAGGTCGTCGACCCTGCCGGCTGCCTCGTCTGCGGCCAGCTCCGCCGCTGCCTGCGCCTCCCGCGCCTCGGACGCGCCCCGCAGCGCCTCGGCGACGGCGCTGTCCGCCGACGTCGCCCGCTCCTGCGCCTCACACCGGGCGGCCTCGGCCTCCTTGGCGCGCCCCTCGGCATCCTCGGCGCGAGCCTCCGCCTCCCGGGCCCGCGCCTCGGCCTCCTTCCCTTCGGCCTCGGCGCGCTTGGCCGCACCTAGCGCGCTGCGGACCCGGCCAACCTCCTCCTCGCCCCTGGCCGCCGCCTCGGCCGCCGTCTCGGCCTCGCTCCGCGCCTCCCCGAGCCGCCGCTCGGCCTCCCCGGCGCGGGCCTCTGCCGCCCCCGCGCGCAGCTCCGCCACCTTGACGTCCGCCTGCAGCTTGCGCTTGATGTCCCGGTACACGGACATCTGCTCCTCCAGGCTCTCCACGTCGTCGGACAGCGACTCGCTCGCGAACTCCACGCGCCGCGCCCGCGCCCGCTGCTCGTCCGCGGTCCGCCGCGCCTCACCGAGGTCCTGCTCCAGCAGTGACACGCGCTTCTTCGCCTCCGCCAGGGCCTCGCGGGCCCTGTCGGCCGCCGCCGCCGCCGCCTCGGCACGGCCCTCGGCCGTCGCCCTGGCGTCCTCAGCCCCCTCGGCCCGGGTGATCGCCGCCCCGCGCTCGAGCCGTGCCGAGCGGGCGTCCGCCTCCGCCTCGGCCCTGCCGGCGTCGGCGCTCTCGGCGCGCTTCGCCGCCTCCGCGGCCGCCGCCTCCGCCGCCGTTGCGCGCTTCTGCGCCGCCTCTGCCTCGGCCCTCGCCCCGGCGTTGGCCTCCCCAGCGTCCCGCAGCTCCGACTCAAGCTGCTCCGCCAGCCGCTCGAACCGCTCGCGGGCCGCCTCCACCGCCCCCTGCGTGTCCGACGCGGCCTCCTTCCGGATCGCCTCGGCCTCGGCCTGCAGCCGCCGGGCGGTGCGGGCCTCGGCGTCCGCCCTCGCCTTGGCGGCCTCGGCCTCCGCCTTCCACCTGGCGCCCTCCGCGTCGGCCTCGCACGCCCGCTCCCCCTCGGCCGCGGCCTCCCGGCGGGCCTCGTGCATCGACCGGGTGGCCTTGGTCAGCTCTGCCGTGATCCCGTCCTTCTCCTTGCGCCAGGCTTCCTGCGCCAGCCACCGCCGCAGGACCTGGGCGGACGAGCCGGAAGCCGACACCGCCGATCTGCCGGCAGGCGCGCCGCCGGCCTCCTCGCCTCCGTCGGCCGCCTCCCCCGTCAGCGCCGCCCCCGCGATGGCCGCCAGCCGCTCCTCGTCCGCCCCGACCGCCCGGATCACCTCGCGGAGCACCGCCGCCTCCTCCTCGGCCGCGATGACGCGCGACTCCACCGTTCGGACGTACCGCCGCAGCCGCTCCTGCCCGCTGATGGCCGTGTCACTAGCCGGGGCGCCCTCATCGGCCTTGCTCTCGGACTCGCCGTCCTCGTCGTGGCCCCCGTCCCACATGCCCGCTTCCCCGGCCTTGACTGCCTCCAGCTCTGCCCGGAGCTCTGCCACCTCCACCTCCAGGGCCGCGGCCTCGGGGCTGGCGCTCACCTGCGAGCGCAGCGCCGCGACCTCAGCCCGCAGCTGCTCCCTCGTCCGGCCGTCGTCCCCTTCCTCGCACTCGTCCCCGGCGGACCCGTCCGCCAGGCGGAGGCGGAGCTTGAGCGCCTCGTTGGCCCGCTGCAGCCGCGCGATGGCCTCCTTGCCGCCCTGCTCCGCCTCGATCGCGGACCGGCTCTCGCGCTCGGCCGCGTGGGCGCGCCACAGCGCGTCGGCCAGAGCCGCAGCACCGTCGTCCAGGACGCGAAGCGACGACGCCGAGCCAGCGAGCACCCCGCTGACGGCGAGGACGGCCTCGTCCGACGCGGGCCGCTCGGCGGCGGAGGCGGCGGCGTCCTCCGGCTGGCACGCCGCCGCCGCGTCGGCCAGGAGGGAGAGGGCGGCGCGGAGGGCGCCGGGGCCGCTCGACGCCACGATGGCCGCCTCGCCGTCGTCCCGGCCGCGGGCCAGCTTCACCAGCGCGCTGTCCCACCGCGCGAGCGCGCGGGCCGCCGCGCCGGCCCTCCCTGCCTCGCGCTCCGACGCCACGGCCATGCCCCGCCCGGTCCCCACCGCGGCGGGCCGCCCGGCCGCCGCGGCCGCGCCTTCCTCGTCGCCCTCCGCGCCCTCGGGGACCAGGCCCGCGGACCGGATCTGCGCCTGGAGCGAGGCGATCCGCGCGCGGAGCACGGCCACGTTGCCCTCGAGGTCCTCGTTCACGACGGCTCTGTTCCGGACCAGCTGCGCCCGCTGGGCGAACTGCAGCGTCGTCTTGGTCTCCTGCATGCTGTCCTCGGACGGCGACACGGCGGCGATGAGGGCGGTGCGGCTGTTGCCGCCCAGGGCGTCCTTCAGCAGGTGCGTGAGCTTGGAGCCGCGGTAGCGGATGTGCACGCGGGCGGCGCCGTGGCGCTCGCGCTGCTTCGCGGCCGCGGCCAGGTCAGTGATGACGCACCCCAGGACGGTAAGGCTGGTGTTGATGGCGTTGGCCTCCTTGAGGCGGGCGCCCTCGGCCTTGGTGCGCTTCTGCCGCTCCGACCCGGCGAGGTCGATGAGGTGGAGGCACGACTTGCGGCTCCTCGTGATGCCATCGGGGCTGCGCTCCCTGGCCTCGAGCGTGAGGGTGAAAACGGTGTGGCTGCGGGACGATTCCCGGTTCATTGACGTGGCCGCGACGGAGCGGTTAGCCGCGCCGCGCTTCATCAGCTCCAGGGCGTCGGATGACCCCTCCACGGGCTCCTCGGTGAGGCCCTTGACGAAGGTCCCGCGCTTGGGGTCCAGGTGGAGGCCCAGGGACGTGCCGGAGCGCGAGGCGTCGAGGAGGTCGAAGATCTTCTCGTTGTAGATCTCCAGGTACGACACGTGCGCGACGTGGACCATGGAACCGGCGTCAGCCTCGGCCTCAGCGTCCCCGATCGCCCCGAAGATGTGGTCCAGGGCCCTCGGGAGGATGCCGCGCTGCTCGCCCGCGACGCCGAGCACCGTGTGGGTCTTCCCGGAGCCTGCGGGGGCCGGGATACGGCTTGAGCAATGGTAACATCTGGATTCGGCAGGTGCACCAGCTGCCACAACCGTCCTGCGGGTTGGCTGCGCAGCGTGGGCTAACGGCGGCACATGTGCGGCCTCTCACCCGTCTGGCCGTACGCAAAGATGGAGCCGTTGAATCCCTGCAACACCGCGTCCGCAATGGGCCTGCCGACCATGTCAAACACGTCAGCCTGGGTCTGTGACGGGCCGAGGACGCCGTCGAAGCGCATGTCCTTGCCCTGGCTCTCAATCCTGAGAACATCGTCGGCCGCGGCCGCCACGAACTCCTTGCACCCCGTGCTAGTTTCCCGGCTGTTCAGCGGTCGGATCCTGCAGATGACCTTGACGTGCTCGGTGCTACGGGCGGCCTCAAGGTCTGAGGCAGCCACGCTCGCCAGAGAGGACCGCGCCGAAGACGCCGACAGCATGCTGCTGTTCCGCCTCGAGCGCACGCTCAACGGCGCAGCGGAAGCGGCCGATGACCGCCTCGGACGCTCAGCCATGGCTTGCCGGCAACGGGTGGGAGGGAACTCCGATGGACGCTCTGCCCGAGCTCTGCCATCGAAGCAGAGCCGTGATCTCGTCGGCAGCGCGCCAGGGAACCACCTTCTGCGCTGGCCATGGCCGCATCCGCGACATATGGAGGCGATGCACCCGTGGCATCGGCGCTTGTGGCCGCAGCCGTGGGGATTAAGCTCCAGATGAAGAAGTCCAAGGGATTTGCTGCCGCGGTCATCACCGACGCCGCCGGGTGAGCGCGCAGGCGGAGACTGCGCCGCCCACACGCCGCCATGGGGCCCCTGCCACATATCCGGCGGCATCGAGCATCCTCGTGCCAGCGCTCGTTCTGCCAGAGTGGCGATCGCGAACTTTTCCGGCCCCGCCCCTCCCCGTTCTCCGCGACCGCAGGACGGAGGCCAAGGGTGACGCCCTTGGAGCCGCGCTCCTCGCCAAGGGCACTGCCCTGGAGGCGTCCGACGAAGAGGTCGCACGGTGGGCGTCTGTGGCGGACGTGGTCGCCAAGCGGTGAGAGGTTCAGCCTGCCCCCTTGTTGGTCCCGCCCCCCGCGGCCCTCCCCGCGCGCTGCGCGCCCGCTTCCAAGTGTACCATTTTGTCACACCGGGCGTCGGTGCTCTCAATCACTGGGTCCGCGCAGGTCTCCGGACGACATCGCTGTGGCGCTTGACACCGCGCTGCTCGGCAAGACTTTCCTCGCCGGCGACGGTTCCGCGCCCACGGCGTGCGATGCAATCCTGGCTGCGGCTCTCCGCAGCGCCGGGGTCCGCGTTGCCGGCGGTGCCGGCCTCCGCTGGCAGGCGAGCTGCGACGCCGCGTTCCCCTGGGACGCCGTGGCCTCGCTCGTCAAGCCCGCAAGGATCGGCAAGCAGGCGGCCAAGGGCGGCGCCGCTGCCGCCTCGGCCGCTTCGGCCGCCGCCGCCGCTCCCGCCGAGGACGACGCCGCGGAGGGCGGCCTGAGCAAGAAGGCCGCCAAGAAGGCGGCGAACAAGGCGGCCAAGAAGGCTGCCAAGCAGGCCGCCATCGCCGGCGGCGGCGCCGGCGGCGCCGACTCGCCCCGCTCGGCCGCGTCCTCGTCCAGGAGCCGCAAGCCCGCCAAGGCCCCCAAGGCCGGCCGGCTCCCCGGCCTGGAGGGCCACGACGCCGGCGTGGTGACGCGCTTTCCCCCCGAGCCGTCCGGGTACCTGCACATCGGGCACGTCAAGGCCATCATGGTGAACACCTTCTACGCCAGGCACTACGGCGGCAAGCTCCTTGTCCGCTTCGACGACACCAACCCGTCCAAGGAGCGCGAGGAGTTCGAGGCTTCCATCCTCGACGACCTCGTCAGCCTCGGCGTCAAGCCCGACATGGTCAGCCACACCAGCGACCACTTCGCCGTCATCATCGACTACGCCCGCGCCGTCATCCGCGACGGCCACGCGTACATGGACGACACCGAGGTCGAGGAGATGCGGCGCATGCGGGGCGAGGGCATCCCCTCCAAGCACAAGCTCCCCGCCACGGACGCCGCCACGAACCTCGCCCGCTTCGACGAGATGCTCAGCGGCTCGCCGGAGGGCGTGCGCTGGTGCCTCCGCGCCCACATGAACATGTCCGACGGCAACAAGTGCTGCCGCGACCCCGTCCTCTTCCGCGCCAACGCCACCCCGCACCTCCGCACCGGCTCCAAGTACAAGGCGTACCCGACCTACGACTTCGCCTGCCCCATCGTGGACTCGATCGAGGGCGTGACGCACGCGATGCGCACCACCGAGTACCGCGACCGGGACCCGCAGTACAGCATCATCCAGGGCATGCTCGGCGTGCGGCCGGTGAGGATCATCGAGTTCTCCCGGCTCAACTTCGTGTACACCACCCTCTCGAAGCGCAAGCTCAACTGGTTCGTCGAGAACAAGCTCGTCGAGGGCTGGAACGACCCCCGCTTCCCCACCGTGCAGGGCGTGCTCCGCCGCGGCGTGCAGGTGGAGGCCCTGCGGGAGTTCATCATGCTGCAGGGGGCGTCGAAGAAGGACGGGGACATGGAGTGGGACAAGTTCTGGGCCATCAACAAGAAGCAGGTGGACCCCAAGGCTCAGCGCTTCTTCGGCATCGGCGACGAGACCAAGGTGGCCATGTCCATCAGCGGCGCGCCCGCCGAGCCCGAGGCCTTCAGCGTGCCCAGGCACCCCAAGAACGCGGACATGGGCGTCAAGGCCATGTTCAAGGCGTCCCGCGTGTGGGTGGAGGGCGAGGACGCCGCCTCCTTCGTGCCGGGGGAGGAGATCACGCTGATGCGCTGGGGCAACGTCCTGGTCAACAGCGTGGACTGCGACGCCGCGGGCGCCATCACCGGCGTCAGCGCCACCCTCAACGAGGGCGGGGACGTCAAGTCCACCAAGATCAAGTGCTGCTGGATCCCCGACATGCCCGGCACCGTGGTGGCAGAGCTCCACGAGTTCAACAACCTCATCACCAAGGCCAAGCTCGGCGAGGCGGACAAACTCGAGGACTACGCCACGCCCGACTCCCGCGTCAGCACCCGCGCCCTGTGCGAGCCCGCGGCCCGGTCTATCTCCGGCAATGACGTCATCCAGCTGGAGCGCCGCGGCTACTTCCGCTGCGACTCGGCCTTCGTCGACGAGGCCAGGCCGCTCGTGCTCTTCAATATCCCCGACGGCAAGACCAAGGCCATGTCCACCCTGTCCACAGGCCTCACCAGCCACTCGGTCGCCGCCGCCCGCGAGTCCGCCGACGTCCGCAAGGCCGCGGCAGCGGCCAAGGCCGCAGGCTCGGCCTGATCCAGCCCCCCCCCCCCCGGCTGCCACGATGCGCGTGCGTGTGTGAATCTGAGGGCCGGGCGCTCCCAGCCAACCCCGCCGCCGCTAAACGGACCCCTGCGCTTCGATTCCCCCCATGGGCGGCCAAACCACCAGACAGACCATTGGCGGGCAGTGGGAACCTGATTGCGGCGCGGGCCAATCACACGCACGGCACCGCGAGCGCGGGCCCCGCTCAGCTGTCCACGTCCTCCCAGTCGAACATGCCGTCCTGCGACGCCTTGAGCGACGACCCCCGGCCGTACCGGTCGTCGTCGTCCACGTCGTCGCCCTCGTCCGCCATGGCCCTCGGCCCGTCCCCGTCGCCGCTCATGCCGTCGTCGTCGTCGTCGTCGTCCGCAAAGGCGGAGCGCTGCCGCTCCAGCCCCTCTCGCAAGTCCTCCTCCCCCTCGTCGCTCCCCGCAGGCGCGAGGCGCGACCCGCTCCCGCCCTGCCGGAGATTCCTCCGCTCCGGGAAGAGCAGCGCCGCAGCCGTGGGCGTAGAGCCGGCCGGGAAGCCCCTGGAGAAGGCGCCGTGGGAGGCGCCGGGGGTGTACGCGCCGCTGTTGGACAGCCCGAGCGCCGTGGCCGCGGAGAATGGGTCATCCGGCGCCGTGGCGGCGGTGCCTGACGACGTCGATGACGTCGCCCTGGAGCCGGACCGCCCGGTCGGGGCGAGCACGGCAAAAGGCGGCGCCGAGACGGACGGGCCACCGGCCGCGACCTGCGGCGGGGCGCCCAGCGCGCCGGCGTACACCGCCGTGGCGACGGAGGAGGAGGAGGACGGGGGCGCGGCGGCAAAGGCCATGGCCCCGGACACGGCCGAGGGCGGCGACGCGCTTGGGCTCGCCCTGTCGTCCAGGCGTGAGCTCGAGTCGCGGTACCCGACCGGCGTCCGCGCCAGCCGCGAACCAGCCGTGCACGAGAGGTAGATGATGCGGCGGCTCGCGCTGTGGACGACGAAGAATCCGAACGACCAGATCGAGCCGGCGCTCACGGCAGGGTCGTCCCAATCGGTCGGGTGCGAGTACACCTCGACCTCCCCCATGGGCATTTGCGTTCCGAGCGTGCCCCAGAGCCTGTCGATGAGTCCGGCATCCACGCTCACCTCGGCCAGGTGCTGGTTGACCCATGCAACCACGTCCCTGGTCGTTGACGCCTTCTTGAACGCACCCGGGCTGACGCTCACGAAGTCGTAGTCCGGAAAGCTCGCTGCGTCAGCGTGAGTGGAGCCAGGGAGGCGGCGCGGCGAGTCGCGGGGGGTCGCACACGGCATCAAGAGTTTTCGAGTGTCCGTCGGGCAGGCGGCCTCCCCGCGCCCTCTGGCCCTCGCCTCGGTCGATGCCGCTCACCGTTCAGAGTGCAGACCAGATTGACGAGGAGTTGCTGGGTCTGCAGCTGCGCCAGATCCCCGAGCGACGACATCGTGGCCGAGGCTGGCATGCCCGCGCCCGAGCGCTCTCCGACGGCCGCCTCGATCCGAGCGCGGGTTGCCTCGTCCAGGCCCGTCGGCGTGTCCACTGCGCACAAGGGGAACACGCACTCCCGCGTGAGGCCGGCGGGGCTCGCATCCGGTCGTGGAGGCGCCGGGCGCTTGCCGCTCCATCAACCGCCCTCACTGGCGTAGAGTTCCAGGCGGCAATGAAGCCGCGTGTCGCCCCGTCCATGCGCCCGTAACGAGTCGGCGACCCTGGTGAACTCGGCGACCTCCACAAACTTCATGGGTCGCGGGGGCCGGGGTGCCGGTGCCCGGGGGTTCGGGGAATGACCCGCAAGTTGAATGGTGTCGGAACCGGGCAGAGTTTTCGCGGCGGCCACTCACTGGTGCTGCGATCACGCGTCCGCGTCGCCCGAATTGGCATCAGTGCCAGACGGCGAGGGCGGAGGCACGCCGGTTACGGCCTCGGGCACGGCCGCGGAGGCGTCGGCCCCGGCCTCGGGCTCGGCTGACGGTTCCAGCACCACGGCCGCGAGCGCCCCCTCGGCTTCCCCGGCAGGGGCCACCGCATCGCCCATGGAAAGCTCCGCCGCCTCGTTGTCTGCCGGTGCGGCCGCCGCGTCTTCCTCGGCCGCCTCCTGGTTCACGGGGTCGGTCGGGCGGTCCCCGCGCCTCGCCCCGACGCAGAGCTCGACCCCCGCGGCGAGCCTGACCTCGGGGTCGCGGTCGCCCCTCAGGGCCGCGAGCGTCTCCTGCATGCCCGGCGCCGAGGCGAGGAAGGAAAGGGCGGGGCGCGCGGGCCCGGTGTCGGGATTCTCAATCGCGGCAAGCGTGTCGTCGTCGTCCACTGACACGGTGACGGCGTCGGCGCCCTTGACCGGGCTGCTCGCCTCGGCGCCCCCGCTGGACACCACGACGTGCCGCACCGACCCGCCGCCGGCGCCGGAGGAGGCCCGCCCGGGGGACGACGGCGGGGTCGCCCTGGCCGCGGCGTCGCCGCCCGCCGCCGCCGCCGCCACTGCTGCCGCCGCGCCGGCCGGGAGGGTCGGCGGCGCCACGGCGGCCGCTGCCCCGGCGCCGCTCGCCGCCGGGGCGGCAGCCTCGCCGCCAGCGGCCGCCTCGTCCCCCGGCGTGGTGGTGCCCGGCGGCGCCGCCGCCGCCGCCTCCGTCGCCCGCCTGATGAGGCCCGCCACCCGCCTCCTGACGGCCGGGACCGGGTCTCTCCCCAGGCGCTTGACGGTGGCGAGGAAGCTGCCCAGGAAGTCGTCGGGGGGCAGGGAGGCGGCGAGGGCCTCGAGGCAGCGGACGAGCGTGACACGGGCGCGGGCGTCGGCGGACGACGCCCTCGCGAGGAGGGACGCCTCCACCTCTTCCCGGAGGGCGATGTCCGTCTTCCCGGCAGCCTCGAGCAGCGGGGCGAGGCGCGCGGCGGCGGCGTTGCGGACGGCGGCGACGTCGTCGTCGAGGAGTCGCTCCACGAGAGGCCGGACCTGGGCGAAGACCATGACGGGGCTGAAGAGCGACGCCAGCGAGTCCACCTGGCGCGCGACGGCGCGGCGGAGGCGCCAGCCGCGGGGCGGGAGGCTGTCCAGCGTCTCCCGGAGCACGGGGATGCAGGCCTCGCGGTCGGCGGGGCGCATGCCGGAGAGGAAGGCGGAGAGGCCGCGGATGACGCCGCGACGGACGTCCTCGACGTCGCGGCGGAAGAGGTCGAACACGGGGTACAGGTCGGTGAGGGTGATGTCGGGGCCGACGACGCGTGCGAGCTCGTGCAGGCTGTGGCTGACGGGCCGCCTGACCTTCTTCTCGGGGTGCCGCGCGAGGACGAGGAAGAGGGGGCGGATCTCCGACCATCGCGCCGGGCCGAGGGTGAGGGCTACGGCGGGGAAGGAGAAAGCGCAGAAGATGGCCAGCTCGGGGTCCGGCGAGGTGCTGGTGAGGGCGCCGGACGCGGCGACGTCGGCCCTGGGCGCCATGGCGAGGAAGGGGGCGAGGACGGGCGCGGTGATGGCGGAGGAGGGGAGGGTGGCGAGGAACGGCCCGAGGTGCTGGTGGGCGCTGTTGCGGACCCAGCGGGAGGCGTCCGACAGGAAGGACTGCATGAGGGGGAGGATCCTGCGGGCGGGGCAGGGGGGAAGGGGGGGGAAGGGGGGCGAGGTGGGCCTTGGGCCGGGGCGGAGGGCGGGGCGGGGACGGCGGCAGCAGTTCCGCGCCGGCGCGCCGGGGCACCGCGGGCGTGGCTCTGCGAGGGTGGTGCGGTCAGCTGCTCTGCCGGCTCACTTTGCGACCCTGACCTCGGGGACGAGGGCCTTGGAGAGGCAGACGATGGACTCGGCACAGGCCTTGCGCACGCCCCAGATGTCGTCCGAGGCGAGGAGGAGGAAGGAGGGCAGGAGGCGCGCGGCGGCGACGGTGGGCCCCACGACGCGGCACACGGCGTCGATGTTCAGCGCGGTGGCCTTGCGCACCCGGAAGACGGGGTCCCGCGCGAGGTGCTCGAGCTCGGAGCACACGAACTGGGCGCACAGGTCCGGCCCCAGGCTGGTGGCGAGCTCGTTGAGGAGGACGGCGGCGGTCATGCGCATGTCCTCGGCCTCGTCGTTGTGGGCGAGGTGAACGACAACGGTCAGCAGCCGCGCCCCGAGGTCCACCGGGCCCAGCATCGAAGCCACGGTGACGAGGGCCTCCCCCGCGGCGATGCGCACCTCGGGCTGGATGTCCACGACGAGGCGCGCGAGGGCGGGGAGCACGCGCTGGACGAGCAGCGTGTACCCGCTCTCCCCGCCGCGCTCCACGAGCACGTGCGCGACGCCCTGGAGCTGCTCGGCCAGGCTCTGACGGACCACGAACTCGTCGTCCCCAACACGGCGCTCAATCACCGGGAGCAGGCGGTCGCGCGTGGCCTCGAACCTGCGGGACACAGTGGCAGCGAGCCTCCGTGCCAGCGTGACTACCGCATGCGCCCGCGCTCGCACCGACGAACAGCAGTCATTCGGCGCTCATAGCACGATCGCAAGCGCCAGGGCCTCACCCGAACGTCCTGGCAACGTCAGCCAGCAGCTTGACATGCACCAGGCGCTGAAGCGCGATGTGGCTGTTCCCGTATACCTCGACGCGCTCCAGGTCGTTCAGCCGGTCATCGAGCGTCAGGTCCTCAAACGTCGGCCCGGCGGCGCCGATGTCCGCTGCGAGCGTCGCGAGGGTCGAGACGGATTGGCAGCCAAAACGCACGCCTCGGGCGGCCTTGCTCGCGCAGCCAGCCGCCCTCTCCCGAGCAGCCAGCCGCGCTAGACGAGTGTCTGATTCATCGCATCCGCCCCAACTGCCACGGCAGTGCCCCGGAGTCGCGGCCGGGGCTCCTGGGGCGTCAGCCGGCGCGCGTCTTGCCGAAAGCTCAACAAGCCCCACGCCGGAGCACGCCGGTGCGCTGGCACCTGGCCCGTCCATCCTCACGCCTTGCCTCGTCAATGTCCATGGCGCCTCGCCCGGGTCGCCTCGCGCCGAAGGTGCCGGAAGGCTGTCGAGGCGGCCGGACGCCGCAGGCGAGGG
>Ga0306871_1000671_pt1 | contig 12860 bp, 12 predicted proteins | sample AntRauMeHopE1497_FD_190447 | JGI IMG/M metagenome (GOLD analysis project Ga0306871, IMG submission 190447) | Saline lake microbial communities from Rauer Islands, Antarctica - Metagenome Hop E1 #497 (v2) (version 2) | ecosystem: Environmental > Aquatic > Non-marine Saline and Alkaline > Saline ... | reverse complement strand
TGAAACCGCATTGACTATAGCAGAAGACGGAGGAACGGACACCTTTACAATCGTATTGGATAGCGAACCCACGAGCGATGTTGTATTCGATGTATCTAGCAATGATACCGATGAGGCAACGGTAAGTGCCGCACAACTGACCTTCACCGCGGCCAACTGGGATACCCCACAGACCGTAACGGTAACAGGAGTCGAAGATAATATCGACCGCGATGATTCGGCAACCATAACGGTGACGGTAAACGATGCTGGTTCAGACGATGCCTTTGATTCGTTGGCAGACCAGAGCGTGACGATAATCATCACGGATGATGACTTGGATACCGATGGAGATGGAATTCTTGACGGAACAGACAATTGCCCTACCATAGCTAATAATAGCCAGTTAGATACCGATAGTGATGGCGATGGGGATGTCTGTGATCCCGATGATGACGGTGACGGCACTCCCGATGTTGACGATGCTTTCCCGTTGGACGAGAACGAGGACACCGATACCGATGGCGATGGAACCGGAAACAACGCAGATACGGATGATGACGGTGACGGCACCCCCGATATTGACGATGCTTTTCCATTGGACGAGAACGAGGACACCGATACCGATGGCGATGGAACCGGAAACAACGCAGATACGGATGATGACGGTGACGGCGCGCCCGATGTTGACGATGCTTTCCCGTTGGACGAGAACGAGGACACCGATACCGATGGCGATGGAACTGGAAACAATGCAGATACGGATGATGACGGTGACGGCACGCCCGATGTTGACGATGCTTTTCCATTGGATGAGAACGAGGATACAGATACCGATGGCGATGGAACCGGCGACAATGCAGATACGGATGATGACGGTGACGGCACGCCCGATGTTGACGATGCTTTCCCATTGGACGAGAACGAGGACACAGATACCGATGGCGATGGAACCGGCGATAATGCCGATACCGATGATGACGGTGACGGCACGCCCGATGTTGATGACGATTTCCCATTGGACGAGAACGAGGATACAGATACCGATGGCGATGGAACCGGAAACAATGCAGATACGGATGATGACGGTGACGGCACGCCCGATGTTGACGATGCTTTCCCATTGGACGAGAACGAGGACACAGATACAGATGGCGATGGAACCGGCGATAATGCCGATACCGATGATGACGGTGACGGCACGCCCGATGTTGACGATGCCTTTCCATTGGACGAGAACGAGGACACCGATACCGATGGCGATGGAACAGGAAACAATGCCGATACCGATGACGACAACGACGGAATACCTGATGATGAAGACGACTCTCCATTAGGCGGCGAAGAAACTGCTGACAATGATGGTGATGGTATACCCGATGATGAAGATACTGATGACGATAATGATGGTACTCCCGATGTTGATGATGATTTCCCTTTGGATGAAAACGAGGATACGGATACCGACGGCGACGGAACTGGCGACAACGCCGATACCGATGACGACGGTGACGGAATACCGGATAATGAGGATGCCGATGTGGACGGAGATGGGATACTTGATAATGGTCAAGATACCGACGGCGATGGCATCAACGATGAAAACGATGAGACGGACGATCGCCTTGACACCGATGGCGATGGTGTGCCAGATGAAGTTGATGCATTTCCGAACGACCCTGACGAAAGTATAGATGTCGACGGTGATGGCATAGGCTCTAATGCCGATAGCGATGACTTTGACCCCAATGTAGGCGTGGAACAGTCCATTACCGCTGCAGAAGCCTTTACCCCCAATGGCGACAACATCAACGACACTTGGATAGTCCAAGGAATAGAAAACCATCCGAATGCCGTTGTTACAGTTTACAACAGGTACGGGCACGAAGTTTTTAAAACGATCGGCTACCAAAACGATTGGAACGGACAATCAAGTTCCAGGTCGGAGAATCTGCCTGCGGGAAGTTACTACTACGTCATCGAACTACAGAACGGGTCGGCTCCCGTCAATGGATGGATATTCATCAACTATTAACCAAATCAAACCACGATCGCAATGAAGACCAGCAGTATATACATCATCCTATTTATATTTTTCTTTTCGGGAAACCTTATGGCCCAACAAGACCCGAGCTATGTATTCTATAGGTACAGCATGAACTTTGTGAATCCCGCTTATGCAGGCGCGGGAGACCGTACAGAGTTCGCCGCGAACGTCCGTAGTCAATGGTCGGGCGTAGCAGGTGCTCCGGAAACGCAGAGTTTTTTGGCCAGTACCCATATGGGCAAGAACGTGGGTCTAGGTGTGAGTATTATCAACGACAAGACCTTCATCGAGACCCAGACATCTGTGGCCATTGATTTTTCCTATAAAGTGCAATGGGATAATTATACCAATATCTATTTTGGATTAAAGGCTTCGGGAAATTCCTATAATGCCAATACCGATGGTCTGATGACCTTTGGAATACAGGGGGATCCCTCTTTGATGAATATTGACGGAGGCATAACGCCTAACATTGGTGCAGGGGTATATTTCCAGAACAGAAAACTTTCATTGTCTCTATCCGCACCAAGTATTTTAAGGCCAAGACGGTTGGAACAAGAAAATGGAACGGCCCGCCTCGGCAGGAACAAGTTGCACGCATACCTGATGGGAGCCTATGATATTGAGATTAGCGATAAATTGCTTTTGAAACCATCATCAATGGTTCGGTATGTTGAAAACGCCCCGATTTCAGTCGATTTGACCGCTGCATTTCGGTATGACGAAACATTTGAAATTGGTGCGGCCTACAGATTCAATGAAGGCCTTGCAGGATTTGTGCTACTTAACCTGGTCAATAGTTTTGATATTGGGTATGCCTATGAAGCCAATGTGGAGTCTTCTTTGAACAATACCAATAACGGGAGCCATGAGATATTCCTAAAGCTAACCTTACCATAAGAAAATGGTTTAAGAAAATCCAGTCCAATGTATAGATTATTTTTACTCTTGATGAAATTCAATAACGTATAAACCATAATCACAATTTTATGCCCGTTTTCTATACAGACCCTTGCATCCCTCCAAATGTATTAGACTTACTGCGTTAGATCGCAGTTTGGAATTAGGATTCCCCATAGATTTGCATCCATAAAATTTAAAGTTATGGAGCTTATAAAACACACCTCGAATTGGGTAAGCGGAGAAGTTTTTCAAGGTAAAATAATGCTGGTTTTAGGTGTTATAATATGTGTTGGAGCATTATTTATTCTTAGAAACAACAATGAAATATTAAAGGGAACGCTAATTCCAATGGGGTTAATCATTCTTATTCTAATTGGTTATGGTGGTATGCAGGTCATTGTTCGCCCAAAACACGTAGATACCGTTTCCGAAACGCATAAGAACAATCCAATACAAGCTTTGGAAGCGGAACTGAACAAAGCGAACAAAGACGATAAATCGTACAGTATGGCGCCTTATTTTTGGTTTGTAGGCATTGCTATTGCCGCTATCGTATTTTTCTTATCCTCTCAATATTATTACAAAGGGTTAGGGCTTGGCTTGATAGGTCTGTTCCTAACAATGTTAATTTTAGATGCTACTTTACACCACAGGTTGGTAATTTATTTAAGAGCACTTAAAACATTGGTATAACTTAAAATATTCTTTCTCAAAAAAGATTCAAAACAACTAACCAAACTTGGACAGGTCATTGCTCTTTCAGCCATAAGTATTCAGTATTCCGCGATATTGATAAATAAAATTTTGAACAATTACAAAAATACAACTATGTCGAAATTAAATTGGAACACCCAAAACATTGCCGACCAAACCAACAGAACAATACTAATTACAGGAGCTACAAGTGGTTTGGGAAAAGAAGCATCTAAAATTCTTTCAGAAAAAAATGCAAAGATTATTATGGCTGTACGAAATACTAAAAAGGCTGAAAACGTAGCTGAGGAAATAAAAAAACAACACCCCGATGCCCAATTAGATATCAGGGAAATGGATTTATCCAGTTTGCAATCTGTTCGCGATTTTGCCGAAAGTGTAAAATCCGATTACGCCCGAATAGATGTTCTAATAAACAATGCCGGAATTATGGCCTGCCCTTTTGATACAACGGACGATAACATTGAAATACAAATGGGAACAAACCATTTGGGTCATTTTGCCCTGACAGGTTTACTGATGCCCTTGCTTCAGAAAGCCAAAAATGGAAGAATTGTTGCAACCTCAAGTATCGGGCATAAAATGGGTAAAATAGATTTTGAGGACATAAATTGGGAAAAACGAAAATACAAACCCTCTCAAGCATATGCAGATAGTAAGATGGCAAATCTATATTTTACGTATGAGCTTGCACGAAAATTAAGAAATGAAAAAAGTGATATAAAAGTAACGGCCGCACATCCCGGTTGGACCAAAACCAATTTACAGAAGCATTCCTGGTATATGCGTATGTTAAATCCACTTTTTTCGCAAGGACCAGATCAGGGTGTTCTTCCTACTTTGCGTGCTGCTTTTGACCCTAATGCAAACTCTGGCGATTATTTTGGGCCATCTCGCTTTTTTGAAATGCACGGCAGTCCCATACTTGTAAAATCTAATGAACTCTCGCATAACTCAGAAGCTGCAAAAAAACTATGGGAGGTTTCTGCACAAATGACAAACATAAAATTCTAAAAAAATGAAATTTATAGAATACAGCACCCAATGGGCGAAAGGCGAAATGTTCGAAGGGTTGTGCATTACCATTTTTGGTGTGTTAACTTTGGTTTGCACCTTGTTAATTTGGAAATATGGCAGCACCGTAAACGCAAAGGCATTGGTAATTCCATCACTAGTTATCGGATTGCTTTTTAGTTCAATGGGTGGTTTTATGATATATTCCAATAAAAATAGAATTACAGAATTTCAATCGGCCTTTCAAGCGGATTCAGTAGAATTTATTCAAAATGAAAAAATCCGTGTAGAGGGTTTTCAGTTCATGTACCCTACATCCCTAGCCATAAGCGCTGTATGTTTTTTGGTTGCTATTCTTGCGTTTGCTTTTTCTAAAAGTCCGACATATCAAGCTATTGGTGTAGCACTTGCCGTTTTTGGCCTTTCATTGATTATCTTGGATTATTTTTCAAAAGAAAGAGGTCAAATATACTACGAACATATTCTTAATAATCTGCAATGAGCAATATCCTACATATAAAAAGCATTAGTGAGATGCACCGTTTGTTACAAGTAGACAAGCCTGTGCATCCCTTGATATCCGTAGTAAAACATAGTGAAAAAATGAACCTGAATTTTGGGGTGGACATTCGCATTAACAATCACTTGTATTTCATATCCTTAAAGGAAGATATACAAGGTACTTTTCAGTATGGTAGAACATCTTATGATTTTCAAGAGGGAAGTTTGGTATTTATGCGTCCTGGACAAATAACGACAAGTACTGGAAATCGTAATCCGGATATAGGCGGCTGGAGTATTTTTTTTCACCCTGATCTGATTCGACCTTATGCACTTGCCGATACTATTCAGCAGCGTTCGTTCTTTGATTATGACAGCAACGAGGCCTTGCATATATCTGAAAAGGAGAAAACATCGCTCAACGAAATTGTCCGTAAGATAAAAAGTGAAATCCACCAAAATATGGATTCGCATACACAAGATATTATCGTGCACAATCTAGAATCATTGCTCAGGTATAGTCAACGATATTTTGACCGCCAGTTTCTTTCAAGGAAGAGCCAGAACAAAGATTTCGTTACTGAATTCGAGAAATACCTTCATTCTTATTTTGATAGTGATATGCCATCCCATAAAGGAATCCCGTCAGTAAAGCAATGTGGGGAATCTTTACAAATGTCGGGCAAGTACCTTAGCGACCTGCTCAAAAAAGAAACCGGTAAAAGCATTACCGAACATATTAACCTACATATTGTAGAAACAGCAAAAAATAGACTCTTGAATTCAAGCGATCCCATCGGTCAAATAGCTTTTAGTTTAGGTTTTGAGTATCCCCAACATTTTAGTAAGATGTTTAAGAACAATGCTGGTATTAGCCCAAAGGCATACCGTAATTTGAATTAAGTATGCACAAACTCAATAACGAAACATCAAAAATCATTGAGATAAAACAATAATTATAGGACTATTGAAATATATTCCTAATGGGTAATTGACGAAGTTTATCAAATTAAACGAATTGCTGATAGAAACGCCGTAACATACCCAATTGGGTATTAACAAATCAATAGTACAAAGAGAATTTTAGATTCATAATACGGATAGTGTTCTGCTGACCTTTTGACAAGATGTTTAATGAAACATAGGGATTTTGTACAAACAATTTTTCCTTAAATAAAGATAGCCCTATAAAACGAACTTTTTTTTGAACTGTACCTTAAAAACAGTACCACCTATTTAGATAATATCAAAGTATTGGAATCTGTTTTGAACCATCCAAATATCAAAATCTGATTTTTATTGGTACGAATTATCTCATTTCTTCGACTTCACTTGTTGATAACCCTGTAATTTTCAATTAATTTATCTCTTCGTCAATATTTAATTTGGTTTCATTTGGTATCAAATAGAACTAAATTAAATATATGATTTGCAATTGTCATTTGTTTTAGTGTAATATGGTCTAATATACTATATGTCAGTTATTTGTGAATAAGTATTAATGTGGGCTTATATCTTCATTCACCTATTTTCATACATTTATCAAGTAACAATATTGAAAGAAAACAAAAGCGCTTTTGTTCATTTCTTGACCCTAAAAAAGGAAAACAATGGACAATTTTTTGATTCTCGAACGGCTCGACCGTTTGGAAAAACTTCTGATAGCGAACAAAAAGGTATTGACTTTTGAGGAAACCTGTGACTATACGGGAATTTCCAGAAGCTATCTGTACAAACTTACCGCAGCTGGCATAATCCCGCACTCCAAACCCAACGGAAAACTGATATTTTTCGAACGTAAGAAAATAGTCAGTTGGTTGCTCCAAAACGAAAGGGACTCCGCTCAGGAAATCTAAACAGCCCATAGCTCAATCATTTCGCCAAGGGTATTCCCTTGGCGTTCAAAACAATTCTTATGAAAACAATACCGTACTTACGGGTAGGAACCTCGTACTATAAACTGGTGCAGGCACCGACCATCGCAGGGCATTTCAATGAAATACTGGTGCATTGGAACATCGAGACCATCCGCCAAGACCATGGTAAGGATTACCTGAGCAAGGTTCCAAAGTACGATGGCTTTACCTGCATACCGAGCCACATCGATTTCAAACAGGAATACAAAGGGTTCTATAACACCTATTCCCCTTTACCGGCAGTCCCGAAAGAAGGAGAATGTCCGACCTCGCTGGATTTCGTGAAACATATCTTCGGCAAACATTATGAACTGGGGCTGGACTACCTGCAACTGCTCTATACAAAACCGGTACAGGTACTTCCCATTCTGTGTTTGGTCTCGAAGGAACGCTCCACGGGCAAGAGTACCTTCCTCAAATGGATGAAGGCATTGTTCGACAACAACATGACCTATTTGACCAACGACAGCTTTAGCAGTCAGTTCAATGCGGATTGGGCGAACAAGCTGCTCATCTGCATAGACGAGGTACTGTTCAATAAAGAAGAGCTGACCGAACGTATCAAATATCTCAGTACGACCAACATCAATAAACTGGAGGCCAAGGGAAAGGACAAACGGGAAGTAGAGTTCTTCGGTAAGTTCATCCTATGTAGTAACAACGAGGACAACTTTATCAAGATAGACGGGAACGAGACCCGTTTTTGGGTCTTGAAGATACCGGTACTCAAAAAGGAGAAAACAAATTTTCTTTATCAATTGATTACGGAGATACCGGCTTTCCTGTTCTACCTACAACAGCGGAAGCTATACACGGAGCATACCACAAGAATGTGGTTCACCCCAAAGCAGATTCGGACACCTGCCTTGGCAAGGCTGGTACAGAACAATCGGAACCGGGTCGAAAAGGAACTGGCAAGTATCCTGTTCAGCGTGATGGAAAAGTTCGAACTGGACAACATAAACCTTTGCCCTATCGATGCCCTGCATCTGCTGAATAAGACCAGGGTAAAAACGGATTTGACGCAGTTGCGGAAACTGCTGAAAAACGATTGGAAATTGACCAATCAGGACAACTCCAACAAATACCAAAAAATCGTCATTTGGAGCGATGGCGATATCCATTTGAACGACGCAAAAGGACGCTACTTTACGGTGGAAAAAGACTTTTTGACCAAGAATTTCGATGATACGATGACGGAATAGGTCGAGGTCAATGTTTATGGAGGCTAAGGCCGTCATCAAACTGTCATCATTCTGTCATCAAAAAAAATAATGATGACGGAAAACGGTGTTGAAAAATAGAGAATGATGACACGATGACGAAACGATGACAGGTCAAACCCAATATAATAGGGGCTTTAGAAGGTGCTGTCATCATATCATCAAAAAAACGAGTAAAACGAATTGGCTTATGAAAAAAGAAAGAACCAAGGGACTATCGTGCGAAAGAGCCCGAGCTTTTCCCATCGAAAGGGCGCTGGCAAAACTCGGGCACTTTCCGACCAGAACGAACGAGAAAGAAGCTTGGTTCCTGAGCCCTATCCGCTCAGAGACCCAAGCCTCTTTCAAGGTGTCCAAGAAATTGAACAGATGGTACGACCATGGAGAAGGAATCGGTGGTAATGTTATCGACCTTGTCTGTTTGATTAAAAATGTTACGGTCAAAAAAGCCTTGAAAATAATAGGACAAGATGAACATTTTTTTTCTTTTCAACAGCAACCATTTTTGGAAAAAGAGCGAGAGCATGCAATCACAATCCTATATGCCAAACCTATCAAGCATTTGGGATTGAGAAAGTATGTACACGAACGTAGCATTTCATTAACAACAGCATCAAGATTTTGCAAGGAAGTACATTATCTGTTCAAGGGAAGAAACTACTTCGCCATCGGTCTTAAAAATGATTCCGATGGATGGGAACTTCGGAACAAATATTATAAGAATTCAAGTTCGCCGAAGGATAGCACACATATCAAAAACGGAAATACGAAGCTCATTATTACTGAAGGGATGTTCGACCTGTTATCGATTGTAGAATACCAGAAAAACTTGGAATCGAATTATGATTTTCTAGTATTGAACTCAACGGCATTTATTCAAAAAGCGATGAAAATACTGGAAGGTTATTCAAGCGTTGAACTCTATTTGGACAATGATACCAATGGAAAACGAACAGCCAAAAAATTAATGGCCTGCTCCAAAAGTTGTAAGGACAAATCGAAACATTATTCAGGATTCAAGGATATGAACGAATGTCTGATACATAGCAATAATATGGTAGTTGGGCAGAAGGTGCAAGATGTGTTTTTGTTGCCACAAAAACAAACTTGCTTTACTCCCGGCGGTCGCAAAGAACAAAAGAAATGAAAAAGACCTACATCAAATTCAGGTGTTCCATCTATGAGAAAAAGCTGCTAAAAAAAAGGGCGGAACGTGCAGGTATTTCCCTTTCGGAATACTGCCGTAGTTCCGCCTTTGGAAATTCGGTCATCGAGCGTTTAACTGAGGAGCAGCTTACACATTATAAAATGCTGGTCAAGTACAAAGGTAATTTTACCCGTATCGGGAATATGTTCAAAAGGCACAACCCGAAACTGGCCAGCGAGGTCGAAAAGTTAGCTGAGGAAATACGGACGCACCTCTATAATTTCAAGAGCATAAAAAAATGATCGGCAAGGTAAAGGCGGTGGGGAATACCGGAGCAAATATCGATTACGGTCTGGACAAGGAGAAGGATGCTGAAATCGTCTTTAGCCAACATCTTGCAGGGGATAATGCCCAAGAGATAACCGACGAGTTCAGGCTGATTCAGAAACAGAACACAAGATGCCAAAAGAACACCCTGAGCTTTATTCTCAGTCCGACTAGGGAAGACGGAAAGATCCTAACCAAGCAACGGCTAGGGGAACTGACCCAAAGGTTCGTCAAGCAAATGCAGCTCAAGGAAAATCAGGCCGTTGCCTTTGTCCATAGGGACAAAGCGCATACCCATGTGCATCTATACGTTAACCGAATCGGTTTCGATGGCAAAGCCTATAATGACAGTTTTATCGGAAAACGGAGCCAATTGGCTGCCGAGAATGTGGCCAAGGATATGGGGCTTACCACCGTCAAGGACGTGCAACTAGAAAAGGAGATGGATACGATAAGAATACGTCTTGAAATCAAGAATATTCACCAGAAAATTATGGAGAACGAAAGGCCAAAAACCATGGATGTTTATTTCAAGACGATGAAGGCACAGAACGTGGAAGTCATTCCAAGTATCAACAAGGCGAACAAGCTACAGGGTTTTCGGTTCGAGTACAAAGGGCAGAATTTCAAGGCGAGCCAGGTACACCGTTCCATGTCTGGTGGCAGAATTATGGCGCAGCTTTCCCAAAATTTGGGTATAACAAAACCATTGGAGGTAGGAAAGTCGGTTCAGCTATTGGGCAAAACTTTGGAAATGAGTACCAATCTGGCCGCAAGTATCGCCAAGAATATCATTAAAAAAACGATTAAAAGGGCAATCGATACAGGAATCGGGTTCTAAAATAAAAACTATGGGATATAAAAAACTAGATGAAGTAATGGAACTGCTCACGGACGAACTGGACGGGTTCAATACGTCTATCAACAGATTGGAGCGGTTAGCTCAAAATGTTGAAAACATCAAAATAAAACCGGATACTTCGGAAATCGAGAGAATACTCCTTGAACATTTAAACATGCAGAGGGACAAGGATAAAGAGGTCCAAGAATCAATTAATAATATAGGGAACCACATATCAAAAGCTCAATTGATTCCTAAAGTACAGCTATGGCTGCACTATTCAATTTGGATTATTTCTTTGGTAATCATCGGCTATCTGGCTTTTAGGGTATCCCGAACACCCGATATTCGGGAACGAGCATTTGCCGATGGAAAGCAACAGGCAATTTCAAACCTTAAAGGGTATTTTGACCAAAAGCCCGAACACTACGAATCGTATCAAAAATGGATAAAGGAAAAAAATAGTGTTCCAAATCAAAAGTAGTGTGCGCCCTATTTCGATTTTACTTAACGCTTATCTACCGGAACACTATAAAATCGAAACAGGATCCGTGCGCAGGTAAGTTATGGTAAGATTTGGGGACAACCTATGTACTTATTCAAGAAAGACTTCAACTCTAAGAAACAATTAGTTCGTTTGCATCATCCAATACAGAATTGTCAAAACTTTTTAAGTAAACTTCAGTAGTTTTTATGGAGTGATGTCCCAAACCTTCACTAATAATTTCTGTGGAAATACCCATGTTCTTAGCAATAGTTGCCCAAGAATGACGAATATAATAGGAAGTTATCTTTTCTTCGATGCCAGCATCTTCGGCAATCTTTTTTAGTAATTTATTAACCAACCTCCTATCAGAACTATACTTCTTGAACGTTGCTACAGAACCATCATACCCAATAGGAAAAATAAAATCATTTTCTTTTTTGCCTTTCATATAATATTCAAGAATAGCAGCAAACTCATTAGTAATTCGAACAGATAATGGATCTCCAGTTTTACTACGACCATAAAAAATGCGATTCTCTCCGATATCCATTAATCTCAACTTAGCAAGATCAATCAAATTCATACCCCTACAATTGAACATACATAGTAGATAGTTTTGAGTGTGCCAAAGATTGCTGCCTTCCTTATAATGGAGATTTCTAATGGCAACAATCTTCTCCTTTGTTAGGGCTTTCTTTTTTGTGCGTCTAGACGTTGGGATTTTGTAGTGATTAAACGGATTCTTGACTGGAACGTACCTATCTTCCCTCACAGCGCTATTATAAATTGCCCTAACAGCTCGCATGTAAGAACTAATTGCATTATTAGTATTGCCTCTCGCTTTATTGTCCATCTCAAATTCTTTCAAAAACGTGACGTTAATATCAAAGAGTTTAATAGCCTTCCCGTTATTAAACTTTGTAAATGCTGAAATTGATTCCCTATACCATTTTGCAGTACTTGGCTTTCCCTCTTTTAGTTTACGATCAATTAATATCTTGCCACATTCGGACAACAATATTCCATTCGAAAGATTTTTTTTCAAATTTGAGTCCAATTTCTTATCCCAAGCTTCTTTAATATTCTCAATTAGGATATCGACTGAAATTTCATTGATAGTTTCACCAAGTTCATCAATTATTGATTTTACCGAATACAATTTCGTATTCAATTCTCTATTTATAGTATCGCAATTCTTTCCTTTGTTAGCCTGAACGGATTTTCGGAATATTTTGTTTTTATCATCCCATCCTTCTATGGAGGTGTAATAAGGTAATCGTAAAATTCTTTGCTTTTTATGGTATAGCCTCAAGGCTATTGGGAATAATCCTCCTGTATTTTGTGAATGCTTACGCACGTCTAATATTAACCTAGCCCTTGCCATAATATTTTGATTTCTAATTAAAGATAATCAAAAATGTGCATAGTTTGTGCATAGTTTTATTTGGTTCGTTTTGGTATTAAATGAAACCAAATAATCATATTTTGCACGTTATCAGATAATTATAATATGAATAAGTTTCCTTTATGTTAATTTGGTTACAAAAAAGTCGCCTTCTAAGCAGGCGGCCCTAGGTTCGAATCCTAGTGCCATCACTTCACTCAAGAAACCACGCCTTTTTCGGCGTGGTTCTTTATTTTATGGAAAGATTGAACACCGTTCAAAATCTTGGAAGAAAATAAAGAACTAGGGCGATAGCCCGTGGTTTCTTATTTGCAAAGGCGAGGGCTGTTAGGATATCTAATCCTAGTGCCATCACT
>Ga0306871_1000666_pt1 | contig 12876 bp, 8 predicted proteins | sample AntRauMeHopE1497_FD_190447 | JGI IMG/M metagenome (GOLD analysis project Ga0306871, IMG submission 190447) | Saline lake microbial communities from Rauer Islands, Antarctica - Metagenome Hop E1 #497 (v2) (version 2) | ecosystem: Environmental > Aquatic > Non-marine Saline and Alkaline > Saline ... | reverse complement strand
TCATGCTTAATGAAAACCCGACAATTTTGACAATTTTATTTTTTTCTTTGCCTAGGCACGACACAGCGAAAGCTGTGGGCGAGCCGTAGCGATGGCGAAGCATAGCCGCAGCTACGGTTGATAATTTTAACGACGGCAAAGGGAAAAAGAAGGAGACAAAAACTCGGGTTTTCATTTGGCAGGAGTATAATTATGACCATCTGAAAGTCAGATCAATGGCACTGAGGCTATTTATCGATTTCATGTGTTGTCCGTAGTAGCTTGGTTGGGTTATGCACGAATTTCGCTACGCTTATTGCGTTGTTGAATTCCCAGTAAATTTTTTGTTTCTACAGTTGATGCTGTACTACAAGGCTTAGATATGTTGGTTGGTTAAAGCAACCCATGGACTGGCCTTTTGTCAATTCGTCAAGTCCTATTCATCTGCTTTTAATTTTTCCAAAAAATACAATCATCGAATCCTTAACGCTTACAGCATCCGTTTCCAATGTAATACTTAATCATGGCAGATTTTCTTCAAGTGACCGGTTTAAACCGGTTTTGGATTTTGAAGGGAATTCTTCGGTTTGCTTGTAAAGTTTCGCTTTTAGTGCTTGTAAATAAATAAAGTGTACAAAGTTGACGATGTTATTTTGTGCAGTAACGGGGCAAAAAACACAGCTATAGCCCTAACTAAAGCGAGGCTTTTTAACGAAGTCAATGTGCAAGGAAGCAAGTAAAAAATATACAGGTTATTTTGCCACAAGCCTTTAATTACGATTTATTTCTAATGGGGTAGGGCGGACGCTTCATTTTTTTTGGCGGATTTTCCTTCAATTGCCTTAGCACAATTTCGATCGCCTTTTCCAATTGTGGGTCTTGCCCTTTAATGACCAGTTCTGGCAGTTGCTCCACTTCCACATCCGGAGCTACGCCCTCATTTTCTACCCTGAACCCATCTTCGGTGTAAAAGGCGAGATTTGGTGCCGTGACCACGCCACCATCAATAAATTCCGGATAACCCAATACGCCTACGAGTCCGCCCCACGTACGTTTGCCCACCAAGGTGCCCATTTTGAACTTCCGGAACATCCACGGTAGGTAATCCCCACCGGAACCGGCGGTCTCGTCTATGATCATAACGCGAGGCCCTTGAATGGAGGCACTGGGCGATTTTAGGTCTTTTCCGTACCTAAAGTTCCAATAGGCCTGTTCGGGTCGTTTTAGGATATCTATATAATAATCGGCCAAGGAGCCGCCACCGTTAAAACGTTCATCTATAATAATGGCCTTTTTGTTCGCTTGTGGATAAAAATAGCGTTTAAAGTACTCAAAGCCCGCTACAGTGGTATTGGGTACGTAGACATAGGCGACCTCCCCATCGGTAGCTTCATGTACTTTTTTCATATTTCCTTCTACCCAATCGCGGTTGCGTATGGCCCATTCCGTTTTCAAGGGTGTCACCTCATAGGTTCGTGCGTTGGCGCCGTCCGGATTTTTACTTACTGTTAGATCTACGAGCGTGTTCGCGGTATTTTCGAAAAATTGGTAGAGATTGTCCGTTGCGTTTACTGCTTTACCGTTCACTTCAATAATATAATCGTTCACCTGCGCCCCCAGACCCGGCTCGGTCAAAGGCGATCGCAGATCGGGTGTCCAGTTTAAGCCGCCATAAATTTTACTTATTTGGTAACGGTTATTGTTCACGCTATAATCTGCACCAAGTAATCCGCCCGCAATCTCTTCCGGACTATGCAGGTCGTCGCCCTCGCTGCCAAAACGGTGATGGCCCACGGCCAATTCGCTGAACATCCATTGCATTGTCCGGTATAGGTCATCTTTGGTGGGCGCATGGGCTATTAGGGGTTCATATTTTGTTTTCATGGCCTTCCAGTCCACGCCATGCATACCGGGATCATAAAAATAATCCCTGTTTACCCGCCAAGCTTCATTGAAAATATTCTGCCACTCCGCTTTTGGGTCAATTTTAACGGAAATGGCATCCAAGGCGATTGGGCCTTCCTCCGATTCTTTTCCCAAATCGGAAACAAACCAAGCGCCATCCGTATTATAAAATAGTTTTTCACCGCCCGCGGCGATCTCATAATCATTTACGGGAAAGAGTTCTTCGGCCTTTCTGTCTTCAAATGAAAATTTGTTTAAAAGGGACATAGGGTCATGAAAACTGGAGGACAGGTAGTACAGTTCGCCCTCCTTCACGGATTTTAGTTGACTATAAAGTCCGGCCGCCACGGGCAGAGGCTGCATCCTATTCTGAATACCGTCCCAATCTATCCGCAACAAAACTGGGCTTGGGAGCTCTTTTTTCTTATTCTTGCTGGTTTCTTCCTCTTCTTTTTCTTTTTCCTCGCCGGTTTCTTCATCATTTTGCTTTTTCAGCGGCGACACTACTTCTTTTTGAAGGGTAATGACATAAATGGAGTGTGTAAGCTCTTTGTCGGTGTTCGACTGGTCGAACCAATTGACCAAAGGCCCTGCATCCGTGGAGGCTAGCAGATAAAGGTACTTGCCGCTAGGGTCAAAGACCGGGTTGGTGACGTGCGCGAGTCCGTCCGTAAGTTCGTGTGACTTGTTGTCCGAGAGCGAATATAGGAAAGCCTTTTCAAAATTGGTATCGGTTACTTTGGTGTAAGAAATCCAATTGGAATCTGCGGACCAATCGCTGAAAAGCTCCCGCATGTCACCGGGTACAAAACGCTCGTCCTGATCGATTTTGGTGGTTTTTTTGGAGGTGATATCGGTAACGTAAAGATTTCGGCCATTGTCAACATAACTTACTTTTTCGCTATCTGGCGACCAATGTATATGGGCATAAAAACCAGTCCCCTTTAAAGGCATTTTTGTAGTCTTATTATCCGTTACGGTGGTAGTATGAAGCGCATATTCCCCCGATGCATCCGAAAAATAGGCAATAACTTTCCCGTCGGGCGACCAAGCGGGAAATTTTTCATGTACCCCGGGGCTTTCAGTGATGTTCTCAAAATCACCTTTGGTGGCAGGAAGGGTCACGATTTCTCCCCGAAAGTCGACCACTATGCGTTTTCCTGAAGGCGAAACACGGGCGGAGCGCACATAGTCCTCGCCCGAAACATAGCGTTCCCGCAACTCCAACAAGTCTGTGTTGATGTTGAGCGTAAGCTTGGTGTCGGTTGCCGACGCAATATCGTATATATGCAGCGTTCCGGCATGCTCATAAATAACCTTGTTATTATATGTTTTGGCATTGATTACAGGGAAATCTTTATAATCGGTATGTTTTTTTAGCTCTTTAGTGGCCTTATTGTAGCTGAACAGGTTGAATTCCCCATCGCGGTCGCTCCTGAAAAAGACCGTATTCCCTGCCCATTGGGGCTGGGTATCATTGCTGCCACCAGCGGGTTTTGGGATTTCGGTTACTTTGTTGTCGGCGGTATTATAGATCCAAATACGGGAAGTCCTACCGCCACGATAGTGTTTCCATTGGGTAAATGCATCGAAGATAGGCGTATAGGCAATGTGTTTTCCGTCGCCGGAATACGTGGCCCAAAAGGCATTGGGAATATCCAATGGGGTAGTGGCGCCACCATCAATGGGTACGTTAAATAATTGGAAATATCGGTTGGTGTGGGAGTTACGTTGTGAGGCAAAAAGCACCTCTTTTCCATCGGGCGAAAAGTCGCGGAGCAAATCGGTATACGGATGCCAGGTCAAACGTTTGGGAACACCCCCTTTGGCAGGAACGATAAATACATCGGAATTACCATCATATTCCGCATTGAAAGCGATCATACTGCCATCTGGCGAAAATATGGGATTAGATTCCACTCCCTCGTCTATCGTAAGCCGTTTGGGATTGGAACCATCGGTATTGGCCACCCAAAGGTCGTTGGCGTAAATAAAGGCAATGTGGGTATCGCTCAAGGCGGGCTGGTGCATCAATTTGGTCTCGGTCTGGGCATTTGCCGATGGTCCAAAAAGGAGAAATAATACTATTGGAACAAGGATGAATGCGTTGCTTTTGAGTCGATAAATTGTCATTTGCTTCGGGTAAGGTATGTTATATTTCAAGTACCCTATAAAGATATGGGTTTAGTACCTGCCCGGTAACTGAACTGTTATTTTTTTAACTTTTTTATATCTATTTAACTTCCGACTCAGTCGCATAGTGAAACAGATTCATACGCTTCAAAATGGGCACTACCAGCATTGGTGGTTCGAGATATTGTGGGGATTTCTATGGATTTTTTTTAATTGGGTATTTTGGCATTTGTAGGTTAGGGGACAATATTGATGTGAGGGTGGGTAGTTTTGTTTTTTAGTAGGTTCGGTACTGCAAAGCCTCCATCCCATGCGCTTCGCCGCTTACCTCCTGTGCGCCTTAGTCTCGCACATATTTCGTTCGTTGTAGGCAACTGAAACAAGGATGGAGTTTTTGGATTTAATACGGCAGCGGAACACATTTAAGAAATAACTTTTCCCTTAAGCTTATCCTCAAAAATCTTCCCATCCCTTTCATACACATAATACGAATGATTTTCCCCATCCAAGGAAACCGAGGCATGTACTTCCCCATTAATAAAATGGATGGCGGAACGGTCATCACAGGCATAGCCTTCGGAAAGATTGCCTGAAAGAATATTTTGGTGGTACAGGGGTCGTCTAGAGGCTTCCGAATTGTAGTGGGGACAATGACTTTTATCAACAAAAGCCATGCCCTCAACGATACTCAGTTCCGCAGGCCGTGAATCTGTGGTGCCGCCATTGAACCAACACAGGGAACCGGCACTGCCACCGCCCATGACCACTCCGTTTTCATAGGCTTTAAGCAGGGCGGTATCTATACCTTGAGCCTTCCAGATGCCAAGCATGTTCAGCGTATTGCCACCGCCCACTACTATCGCATCCATCCGATCTATTTTGTCGGCAAAGGGTTCTGTGTGGTCGTAGGAGTTTATCCAGACTTCCAGTACATGTGGCAGCACGTTCAACTGTTTGCAGACTTCGTAGAATCGTATGATATAATCCTTGTCATCGCCACTTGCGGTAGGGATAAAACAGATATGAGGTCTAATTTTTCCAGTAGCCTCGGACATGTAATTTAGAAAGGGAACGGTATGTCTTCCGCTTCCGTAAATGAAGAGTTGTTTGTTCATAGAAAACCAAATTAATCCATTCTGCAAGAATAAAAAAATGAGGCATCAATTTCCAAGCTATGGTTGTGTAGGTTCAAATACAAATACAAACTCAAAAATCAAACACAAATACAAAAATCAAACCTGGTCGCAGGAGTAAGGTTTCAGCAACAATACTGTTTTGAACTATGTGTTACGGCCACTAACTTGAGCCTAATCGTTCCCAATTCGTATTTCGTACTTCTAAATTCGTATTTTTTCTAACGTCTAACGTCTAACGTCTAACCTCTACCAACTACCTACCGATCCGTTTTAGGAGATCGCCCACCACTGTGGCTACCCCTGCTTTGGTTGCGATTACTTTTCCCGCGATAGTTGGAACTGCCCGATTGATTGCTATTTCGATTCCGGTTTCTGTTGGGATTGGGTCGGTTGCGCTGCTGTGGTGGCCTTTGTGGCTCGGTTTCCTCCTCCTCACCATCATCCATAAACTGATGCTCCGGCATACGGGGCAGCTCCTGTTTGATTAGTTTTTCAATATCCCTCAGATAGGGTCGTTCTTCGGTATCACAAAAAGAAATGGCAATACCGCTGGCACTGGCCCGTCCTGTTCTTCCGATTCGGTGCACATAGGTTTCCGATACGTTGGGAAGGTCGTAATTGACCACCAAGGACAGTTCTTCCACATCAATACCACGTGCGGCAATATCGGTGGCTACCAAGACTTTTAGTTTTCCGTCCTTGAAATCGCCCAGTGCCTTTTGGCGGGCGGTCTGGGATTTGTTACCGTGAATGGCAGCTGATCGTATTCCTGCTTGGTCCAATTTCTTCACGATCTTGTTCGCTCCGTGTTTGGTGCGAGAGAAAACCAAGACCGAATCCGTGGGGGACTCTTCCAATATATGTACCAACAGTTTGGGTTTGTTCTTCTTACTTACAAAGTGCACCCCCTGTTCTACCTTTTCTGCGGTGGCCTGTTCGGGCTTTATGGTCACACGCTCAAAATCGCCCAACATTTTTCTGGACAGTTCCACAATATCCTTGGGCATAGTGGCCGAAAAGAACAAGGACTGGCGTTTGGGCGGTAATTTGGCAATGATTTTTTTGATATCGTGGATAAAGCCCATATCCAGCATTTGATCGGCCTCGTCCAATACCACGAATTCCAAGTCCCTGAACGTAATAAAGCCCTGGTTCATGAGGTCTAGGAGTCGTCCTGGTGTGGCAATGAGGATGTCTACCCCACGCTGCAGTGCCTGAGTCTGCTTTCCTTGTTTTACACCGCCAAAAATGACCGTATTGCGCAGGCCGGTATGTCTGCCATAAGCCGTAAAACTTTCACCGATCTGTATGGCCAGTTCCCGTGTAGGGGTAACCACTAAGGCCTTTATTTTGCGCTTGTTCTGGCTAAGGGATATCCCTTCGTACAAATGGTGCAGGATGGGGATACCAAAGGCCGCCGTTTTTCCGGTGCCCGTTTGCGCCACGCCCAAGAGGTCTTTTCCCTTCAACAAAATGGGGATGGCTTGTTCTTGAATGGGAGTGGGATGGGTATAGCCTTCTGTTTGCAAGGCTTTTAGAATAGGTTCGGCAAGGCCGAGTTCTTTAAATGTCATAATTTCAAATAAGCGGCAAAGTTACGGCTATTATGTCGACTTGCAATAAAACAATATAGGCCAGTTCTTCGCCCGACCAATACCTAGACCATTACAGAAGCTTTGTAGACCATAAGAATAGGAGCATACACAACAATTATTTAGTAAAGTAATCTTACCTCTGTATTTTTACTTATTATAATTATACAACATACAATCCATGTACCAAAAGTTTGTGCTTTACATTTTGCTGAATATTGCCGCGACCACTTGGGTTTATGGTCAGGATACGTTTGGGGATAATTTTCAATCCGGAACGTATACTGGGAATACAGGTTCCATGAATTTTAGCAGTGGCTGGTCTGAAATTGGCGAAACTACAAATCCAAATAGTGGTAGAATTGAGATTGTAGGTGGTGTATTGCAATTTGATAACTTGGACAGTGGCGGCATTGAACGGACTTTGGATCTTTCTAACGCAATATCTGCTACTCTAACGTTAAATTATACTCGGGTGAATAGTAACGAATCTATTGACTTACAGCTACATAATGGTTCAAATTACGCTACTGTTCAGACCTTATCGGATCCCACTAATGTGAATTATGATTTGAGCCCATCGCAGCTAACTGCAAGTGCTGGTATACGTTTTATTTCTGCCAGTGGTGACTGGTGGTCGTCGGAGAGTGCTACCATTGATAATATCCTGTTTACCGTACAGTTCCCAGACCAACCACCAGTATTAATAGCAACTGGGAATCAAAGTTTTTGTCCGGGTTCGTCCCTACCTATAGTGCAAACCATCAATATCACAGATCCCGATGATACCAGTACTTCCGCCGTATACATTCAGATTTCGGGAGGATATGTGAACGGACAGGACATCTTAAACCTTACGGGAAGCCACCCAAATATTACGGCTAGTTGGGATGCGACACAGGGAGAATTAACCTTGCAGGGACCCGCAACCTATACTGAATTTGAAGCCGCTATTTTGGCCACTCAATATTCCTCAAGTCCCCCAAGCCCCGCGGGAACGCGACAATTTTCCATAACTGTCGGCGAAGCTAACTTTCTACCGGCTACCCAACATTATTACGAGTTTGTGTCCGATTTGGGCATTACATGGACGTCAGCGGAAGTTGCAGCAAGTAACCGAACCTATTTTGGGTTACAAGGCTATCTGGCGACGTTGACCTCTTTAGAAGAGGCGCAATTTTCCGGATCACAGTCGCAAGGTACTGGTTGGATAGGTGCTTCGGATGCAGCCATTGAAAACGATTGGAGATGGGTTACGGGACCAGAGGCCGGAACTCCTTTTTGGTTTGGAACGGCTTCTGGAAATACGGTGGCACCAACAAACTTCGCTTTCTGGAACGGGGGAGAACCCAACCAGTCTGGGAACGAGGATTATGCCCACATTACAGATCCTGGTGTTGTTAGAGGAGGCGCCAGCGTTGGATCATGGAACGATTTATCCAATACAGGTGCTGGATCCGGTGCTTATCAACCCCAAGGGTACGTAGTGGAATATGGTGGCATGCCAGGTGATCCGGTTTTGAATATTACGGCGACTACAAGTTTGACTGTCAGTAGCTGCACTGTTATCACCAACAGAAGAATTACATATCGGGTAAGACCCAATTAAGTCGATTTACTTATTGCTGGAATTGAGATGTTAGAAGTGAGACTGCGGATGTTAGATTTTTAATTCAGATTTAGAAAACGATACAACTTTTTTTTGAGTTTCTTACTCCATATTCATTAGATCAAGAGGGTCATTATCATTTCCTGATAGCTATTTAGCTTTGCCTTATTTGCCTCATTACCTCTTTAGATTTTTAACTAATCTTCACGAAAGCAAAAGATATTACTGCCAAAACTTAAATCAACAAACAAATTGCCAATTACAAGCCTGCCACGGCCGCTTCCGCACATCGTTCGCCATCCATGGCTGCGGATACGATGCCGCCAGCATAGCCACCGCCTTCGCCACATGGAAAAAGACCTTTTATCTGCGGATGTTCCAATTGTTCGTTTCTGGGGATGGTAATAGGGGAGGAGGTGCGCGATTCCACGCCAACGATATTGGCCTCCGAAGTATAATAGCCGTGCATTTTCTTGCCGAATTCCGCAAAGCCCTGTCGCAATCGGCTGCCGATCAGTTTGGGCAGCAAGGAGTGCATTGGTGCGGAATTGAGACCGGGTTGGTAGCTGGTAGGGTTGAGGTGAGGCGATAATTTGCCCTCCACAAAATCCGTTAGCCGTTGCGCCGGTGCGGTCTGTGTCCTTCCGCCCGATGTAAAGGCAAGTCGTTCCAAACTTTTCTGATACTCCAAACCTTTCAGCTCCCCGAATTTTTCGAACTTGGGAATGTCCTCTTCCACATTTATTTCCACCACAATACCCGAATTGGCATAAAGATTATTTCTTTTGGAGGGCGACATGCCATTGACCACCACTTCGCCCGGTGCCGTAGCGGCAGGCACTATGAATCCGCCCGGGCACATACAAAAAGAATAAACGCCACGGCCCTTTACCTGCTCCACTAAACTATAGGCCGCGGCCGGTAGCAAGGCATCCCGGTCGCCGGAACAATGGTATTGGATGGAATCGATGATATGCTGCGGATGTTCTACCCGAACGCCCATGGCGAAGGACTTTGCTTTTAAGGCAATATCCTTTTTGTTGAGCAAATCGAAAATATCGCGTGCGGAGTGTCCCGTTGCCAGGATGACCCGTTGCGTTTCCATTTCGTTTGAATCATCTAAAACAATGCTTTTAAGCTGATTAAGATCGATTATAAAATCGGTTACTTTAGTGTTGAAATGGACTTCCCCACCATGTTTTATAATGGTCTCGCGAATGTTCTGAACAATTTTGGGCAGCTTGTTGGTGCCTATGTGCGGATGCGCATCCGTGAGTATTTGTTCTGTCGCACCGTGATGCACCAAGCTTTCAAATACACGTCGTACATCGCCGCGTTTTAGGCTTCGGGTGTATAGTTTTCCGTCGGAATAGGTGCCGGCATCGCCTTCCCCGAAACAGTAATTGGAATCCTCGCCCACAATATGATCCCGATTTATGGCCTTTATATCCCTTCTACGCTCTTGAACGTTTTTTCCGCGTTCCAGGACAATGGGTTTATAGCCCAGTTCCAAACATCGCAATGCCGCCCACATCCCCGCAGGGCCGAACCCGATGATGTGAACGGGCTTTGCGTTTGAAACATCCTTATAGGCAAAAGTATACGTTTCTTTCGGCGCATCTTCCCCAACATAAACGGCCAGTTTGTAATTGAAAAGGATATCCGGTTTACGGGCATCCACGGATTTGCGAAGGACTTTGATGGTAAATGGCTGATCGCCCAGTCCCAAGTACTGGGCGGCCCTTTTTTTAAGGCTTCCGTCTTGGGCTTCTTCTGCTAGGCTGAGTCGGACTTGTAGATTTTTGATCACAGTACAAAATTACCGCAATTCGGCCTTCAAAATCGACAATTGGGTGCATCTTTTTTCGATGAATCGCATCGTAACGTGAAATTTGATGGCAGTAATCCATAAAAAACAATCGATATGAAACATTTAACCCTGATTTTATCTCTGGTGATTTCTACAAACGCCATGGCGCAAGAAGCCTATACTAAAGGAATGCAAAGCGCATTTGCCCATTGGAAGGAAGGGAATGTGGCGGAAGCTTCCAATATGTCCGAACGCATTGGCGCGGCGGAACTGGATAATTGGTTGCCCTACTAGTATGTGGCACAAGTAAACACCGTTGCTGCTTTTGGGGAGCGAGACGGAGAAAAAGTAGAGCGGCTACTGGACAAGGCGCAGGAATTTTTGGGTCTGGCCAAGGCCATTTCCCCGAACAATCCGGAGCTTTTGGTACAACAGGCCACGATACATACCGCTTGCACCGCTTTTGATGGAGCGACCTACGGCATGACGCTTTCTGGAAAGGTGGCGGCACTCTATGCCGAGGCGCTGCAACGGACACCGGATAATCATAGGGTGGTTTTTTCAAAGGCGGAATGGGATATGGGCACCGCCACCTATTTTGGTAAGGATACCGCCCCGTATTGTGCCGATGTGGCGCGCTCCTTGGAACTTTTTGCTACCTTTAAGCCAGAAAGTGCTTTCCATCCCAATTGGGGAAAGGTTATGGCGGAAGCGGTTATGGCGGAGTGTAAATAACTGGTCTATAGATTTCTGTGTAGGCTATATGTGGAACAGTCGACGAGGTAAGGATTTAAAATACCTAATAGATTGAACGATTGAGGGATTGGAAGCATCGAAATGGGAAAAGAGTTAAAAGAAGAATGAATTTTTAGAAAAAAACCGTGGGCAAACCAAGCAACATAGGAAATATTAAGACCATTCTAAAGGTAAGCCTATACATTACGGCGGGCATATCCCTGATAAGTGTCTTAAGCTCTGTAAATAACGGTATTGTTTGGATGGACGAGCTGGAAAGCGTGGGCATAAGTTTTATATATGCGTTTGTGATTACTGCCACCAATGCCTATTACAACGCCTTCCTCACTACGCAATATAGTTGGGAAGAGCAGACGCAAAAGCGCTTATGGTTTGGTGCCTTGGGTTCGGTTCTGTTGACCGTCCTTTCCTTCGGACTCGCAAGAATTTTGGTGGTAGTCGGTATCTATGGCAAAGACTTCATGGACTTTGTGCGGAACGAAAACCTGGCTCAATATATCTTTGCGCTGGTTGTCGCCATTCTTGTCTCGGCCATTCTGCACGCTTTTTATTTTTACAAGGCGCTGCAGGATACCAAGGTCAAGGAGCAGAAGATCATTGCCGGTACGGCATCCGCCAAATTCGATGCGCTGAAGAACCAACTTGATCCCCATTTTTTGTTCAATAGTTTAAATGTACTGACCAGTCTTATTGAGGAAGATCCTTCCCAAGCCCAGAAGTTTACTACTTCATTGTCAAAGGTGTACAGGTATGTACTTGAACAAAAGAATAAGGACTTGGTTTCGGTAGATGAAGAGCTGCAATTCGCCAAGACCTATGTGAAATTGCTGAAAATGCGCTTTGAGGATAGCATTGTATTGGATATTCCGGAAAAGAGCAGTAATCCCGATGCGAAAATAGTACCGCTTTCACTTCAATTATTATTGGAGAACGCGGTGAAACACAACATCATAACGGCTTCCAAACCCTTGTACATACGTATCTGTGAAGACGGCGATGTGTTGATGATCACCAATAACCTGCAAGAAAAACAAGTGGTAAAAAAGAGCAGTGGGGTGGGGCTTCAGAACATTCAACAACGCTACGGATTGTTGAGCAGCAGGGTGATGGAAATCGATAAAAGGGCAGGTGCCTTTACGGTAAAACTTCCCATGCTCACGCAGCAAATCGCGATGGTGGAAACGCAAAAAGATTTCTTGGACGATAAGCGCTATCAAAAAGCAAAGGAGAAAGTAGAAGCTATCAAAGGATTCTATAGCAACCTGATAGCCTATTGTATCGTCATTCCTAGTTTAGCCTTTTTGAACTATAAGACAACGAGTTTTCCATGGGTTTTGTTTCCGGCCTTGGGTTGGGGCTTTGGTCTTCTCACACATGGTATGGAAGCTTTTGGCTACCATCCGCTCTGGGGCAAACGCTGGGAGGATAAGAAACTCCGTGAATTGATGGAGCGGGACGATTTTTGAAAAAAAAATTGTAGTTTTTAGGGGGTAGTTAGTAGCGGGTAGAGGGTAGTGAAAAAAGTGGGCAGTAGCGGTAGGCAGTTAGCGGTAAAAAAATAGTGTACAGTTAGAAGTAAAGAGTAATTAGTGAAATAGAGGGTTGTGGGTAGAGGGTAGTGAAAAAGTGGGCAGTAGCAGTAGGCAGTTGGCGGTAAAAAAATAGTGTACAGTAAGAAGTAAAGAGTAATTAGTGAAATAGAGGGTTGTGGGTAGAGGGTAGTGAAAGAGTGGGCAGTAGTGGTAGGCAGTTAGCGGTAAAAAAATAGTGTACAGTAAGAAGTAAAGAGTAATTAGTGAAATAGAGGGTTGTGGGTAGAGGGTAGTGAAAAAGTGGGCAGTAGCGGTAGGCAGTTGGCGGTAAAAAAATAGTGTACAGTAAGAAGTAAAGAGTAATTAGTGAAATAGAGGGTTGTGGGTAGAGGGTAGTGAAAAAGTGGGCAGTAGCGGTAGGCAG
>Ga0306871_1000662_pt1 | contig 12931 bp, 13 predicted proteins | sample AntRauMeHopE1497_FD_190447 | JGI IMG/M metagenome (GOLD analysis project Ga0306871, IMG submission 190447) | Saline lake microbial communities from Rauer Islands, Antarctica - Metagenome Hop E1 #497 (v2) (version 2) | ecosystem: Environmental > Aquatic > Non-marine Saline and Alkaline > Saline ... | reverse complement strand
ATAATATTAAGGTTGGTTTAAAAAATATTGGAGAAGAAAAAACGAAGTTAATTATTTCGTTTCTTTAATTTTGACAATAAAGAAAGTAAGAAAATACGAAGTTATATTTCAATATGAAGTAAATGATATTGTGGACTTGTTAGCAAAAGGTGCTCATTTCTTACTATAGAAAAAAATTGATGCTACACCTATTAAATGGGATTCTAAAACAAGCGAAGTAATTATTTATTTGAAGAAAATCCGGCACTTAGTGAACTTCTCAATCTATATTTTATTTCTGAATTACATTTTATAAATGATGATATTGTATTGACATTAAATACAACATTGAATAAGTGAATCTGGGTTGAAATGATATTTACACTTATCAATTAAAAAAAAGTGAAAAATGAAAGTCTTTTTAGTTTATCCGAAATGCCGTAGTTTATGGCCATAATGACAACAAAATTGGTGGTTGTCTAGCAGTATCCTAATAAAATTATACTTAGAAGTCAATTGAATACACTATTATGGATTTTAACATGCCCATTTATAGGGTATGATATAAGTGGAAAAATTTACTACTATCATTATGAGCACACCTTCAACAGGACAAAGAGGTTACAAAGCCGAAAAACCGTCACAAATACCTAAGAAAGGCTGGAAAGATATTGCCTTACGAGTAAAAGACCGGCTGACAAAGGATCATGTATCCATCGTTTCAGCAGGAATTGCATTTTATTTTTTCCTTGCAATTTTCCCCGCTCTAGCAGTTGCTTTATCCATATATGGACTGATAATGGAGCCGGCGGAGGTAGATCAGCAGATTGGACAGCTTGCATATGTCCTTCCTGAGCAGGCACACCAAATGATTAGCAATATTTTAGAAAAGCAATCTGAAAAGTCAGAATCATCCCTAGGCTGGAGTTTAGTTTTGAATACACTGATCAGTCTCTGGATTGTCAATAACGGTTCAAAGGCAGTTTTTCAAGGAGTAAATATTACATATAATGAAAAAGATGAACGTGGTTTTTTTAGATTAACTGCCCTTACCCTTCTGTTTACTATATGCGGCATTATTATCGGTTTTATTGCTATTGCGATGATTGTGGCTTTTCCCGCACTTATCGATAAGATCGGTTTACCCCCGACATTAGAAACAATTATTCAATTTTTGCGATGGCCCATACTTGCACTGATAGTCATGTTTGCGTTGGCTGCGGTTTATAAAGTTGCACCCAATCGTAAAAGTCCTGAATTTAAATGGGTCAGCTGGGGAGCTATTATAGCTACAGCATTATGGCTTGGAGGATCGCTGCTTTTTAGCCTTTATGTAAATAACTTTGGCAGCTTTGATGAAACCTATGGCAGTTTTGCGGCAGTAATTATCCTTATGCTGTGGTTCTTTCTTACGGGATTTATTATCCTACTCGGTGCGGAAATCAATTCTGAAATGGAACACCAAACGAGCCGGGATACCACAACAGGTGAAGATCAACCCATGGGACGGCGTGGCGGCTATCATGCCGATCATGTGGCCGGAAAAGATAAAGGAAATAATGAAAGGCAGTAAATACAAAAAACATAAGCTGCTAAACCATCCACAACCTGAGATTTACAACAACTTTCAAGCCAAAGAACCGTAATTTAAAGTTATAAAAAAGTTAAATTCAGAAAAGATGAATAAAGAAATTCTTTTAAACAAAAGATCTGTAGGGAAACCGGTTTTGGGTGATTTTATCAGCTTATATGGAGAAATTGGCACTGGTGTAAACGCTAATGTTACCCCTCGCCATGAGTAGTCGATCCCTATCGCGGCTGTGGGGGTACTTGCGCCACTATTGGATCAATGTGCGCCGGGTTCGCCTCTGGGTGCTGATGGCCGTTGCGTTATACACGCTCGTAGGTTTTTTCCTGGTGCCATGGCTCGCCGGTTGGATCGCTGAAAACAAGGTGCGAGAGGTCCTTGGTCGCGAGCTTCGCATTGGCGATATCGATTTCAATGCCTACACGTTCACCCTGGAGGTAACCGATTTCGCGCTCGTGGATCCCGACGGTCACGAGCTCGCCGCTTTCGACCAGCTGCTCGTCAACTTCACGTTGTTCAGCCTCATCAACCAAGCTTGGACCTTCCAGAAGGTACGCCTCGAAGGTCTGGTGGTTCAGGAGGAACGCTTCGCCTCGGGCGAGTCGCGCTTATCCCGACTGAAGGATGACGCCGCGGGCGAGTCGGAAGCGACCGGCGAAAGCGGGATGCCGGCAGCCGTGATCCGCGATTTGGATGTTGTGCAGGGAACGATCCGCTTTGCGGATCACATGATCACCGCGTCCCACCTGTCAGGCACGACCTCCACCATCATGGTGCAAGAATTTTCGCTGTCGATGAATGATGCCGCCTTGCATGAGAATACCGAGTTCCCGATCCATTTCGCCGGGCAGCTCAAGGCGGGCGGGTCCTTCTCTTTCGACGGCAAAATGCAGGTGTCGCCGGCATTCGAGATCAACGGAGGTCTGCGCGTGGAGGCGCTGGACCTGAGCCCAGCCGAGCCTTACCTGCAACAATTCGCGCGGCTGGCGATCAAGGGTGGGAACCTGAGTCTCGACGGAAGACTGTCCGTCAGCAACGATGAGCCCCTTGCCTATAGCGGCAGTGCCGGCGTGTACGTGCTCAGCCTCGCGCCCTTGGATTCAAGCGACACCGAGCCGGTGGTGGGCTGGCAAGCCATGGATATCGAGCAGCTCGACCTGAGCCTGGCGCAGCGCAGCATCGAGACTTCGAGCGTGTCCATTGAGGGCGGATCCGGACGGGTTATCATCCACGAGGATCAGACCACGAATTTCAAGCGCCTGCTCGTAGCGCAGGCCGAGGGTGAGGCACCAGCTCCCGAAGGGGATGACGGCGATGAGGCCGCTCCATTACGCATCAGCATCGCCGGCACTGTTCTGGCCGATAGTCGCCTCCAGTTCACGGATTATTCGCTGCCGCTGCCCTTCTCAACGAACATCCACAAGCTGAACGGCGAGGTCTCCACACTGGCTTCGGATACACAGATTCCAGCCGACGTGCAGCTCGAAGGTCAGGTGGGTGATGATGGCCTGGCGGGCATCGAGGGCACGATCCACGCCTGGCACCCGACGCGGGACACAGACGTCATGCTGACGTTCCGCAACCTGGTGGTGAAGGGCTATTCGCCGTACACGATCGCCTTCGCCGGCCGCCGGATCGCGGAAGGCCGCATGGACCTTGATCTAGGCTATCACCTATCGGACGGCAAGCTCAAGGGCAGTAATGCGATAGTGTTCCATGATCTGAAACTGGGCGAGAAGGTCGAGAGCCCGAACGCGATGGACTTGCCGCTCAGCCTCGCCGTCTCGCTGCTCAAGGACAGCGAGGGCGTGATCGAGATGGATATCCCGGTCACGGGAGATCTCGGCAATCCGCAGTTCCACATGGGCAGCGTGATTCGCAGCGCCATCAGTGACGCGATTAGCAGCGTCGTCAGCGAGCCGTTCCGCTTCCTGGCTGGGCTAGTCGGGGCTGGCGAAGAGGACTTGCAACGGATCGCGTACCCGGCGGGCCGCAGCGACCTGACACCGCCACAGCGCCAGCGCGTAGGTTTGCTCCGCAAGGCCCTCGTGAAGCGTCCGGAACTGGTGCTGGAGCTCGCCGGACCATTCGATCCGGATGTGGACGGCCCGGCACTCAAGCACCAACGCGCCATCGAGCAGCTCACCGAGTGGTTGCGCGAGCAGGGACGCGAGGTTTCGACTCCGGACCTGACCCAGGAATCTACGCAAGACGCGATGGAGGCGATTTTCTCAAGCGCCTACCCGGAAACCAGCCTGGACGAGCTCCGTGAGCGCTTTACCACCGAGCAGGACCAGGAACCGGAAGGCCGCTCGGAGTTCGACGCTGTCGCCTATCGAGCCCATCTCGCCGAGGAGGTGATCGCGGCGCAGCCCATAACCGATGCCGATCTCACGGCACTCGGCCAGGCACGGGCCACCGCCGTGCGGGACGTCCTGCTTGCAAATGCGTCCGACTACCCGGAAGAAGGCTCCGCGGTTGAGCCCAAGCGGGTCCTCCTGGCGGAGCCCAGGAAAGTCGAGTCCGAGAACGACGAGCAGGTCGTGATGGAGGTTGGTCTAGCCTTGGACTGAGGCAGCACTAAAAAGAGAAGGATCGATTTTCCGTGCAAGGGAAAGGCTGCACCGAAAACTTAACCCGTTGCCAAATAACAAAATGCTCAGCAGATACTGCTTTAAGAGATATAAAAGATTTAATTGAAAAAGGTATCTTAAAACAAGAAGAATCAGGTGGACGTAGCACAAATTATTACTCATAATGATTATGCTTCAAAAAATCAGCATAAATATTGCGCCAATATTGGCAGGTGCGGGTATTGTTGGGGTGGCTGTTGGCTTTGGAGCACAAGAAATGGTAAGGGATTACATTTACGGATTTTTCATTATTCTTGAGAATCAGATTCGTACTGGTGACGTTGCGATATTAGATGGAACGTGGGGATTGGTTTAAAAGGTCGAGTTCAGAACTATTACTCTTCGCGATTTGTCAGAAGTTGTTCATATTATTCAAAATAGTAAAATTAATGTCATGTCAAATATGACCAAAGACTGGTCTACAATTGTATTTGATATTGGTGTTGCGTATAAAGAAGACCCACAGGTGGTGATGGATTTTATGCAAAAAAGTAAGTGATAAATTACAAAATGATTCAAAATTTGAGGACAAAATTCTTGAACCAATTGAGATATTTGGCTTAGATGAGTTTGCTGATAGTGCAATTGTTATTAAAGCCCGTTTAAAAACTAAACCTAGTGAACATTGGGCAGTAGGTCGGGAATACAGAGAACGCTTGAAATATGCTTTCGATCAGAATAATATAGAAATACCATTCCCACATATGTCTGTTTACTGGGCAGAGAAAATTGATCCTTTAAAGTTAGATATTGATGGTCATATATTGGGTGAATTAAAACAATAACCATGATTTATTACAATTGATTTTAAAATGGATACTCAGCCTATAACAAGCGGTCATGAAACATTGGGGACTAAGTGGTTATATAAGCTTCTATTGTCGAATCAAAGTTCTTTGTATCTTAATAGTGAATTAGATCCGAGATCCCCATCGTTTCATACCGCTGGGTCGTTGTAGCCTATGGTAAAAGATGACCGCACATCTCAAAGGAGCGAAATCCGAAAAGCTTTACGAGTAGGAAAAATTATTACCATTTAAAATTAAAAAAAATGAACAAAGCAGAATTCAAAGCAAAAGCAAGTCAGACAATAGATGAAGTGTCTGCGAATATTAACGAGTTGAAAGCAAAAAAAGAGTACGTAAAGGACGATACTAATTCAAAATATGAGGAATCTCTGAAAGATTTAGAGTCAAAAAAGGCAGAACTTGATGCGAAATATGCAGAACTGGAAAATACATCAGAAGAAAAATGGGATGAAGCAAAAAATGCGTTTTCATCAGCTTCTGACTCTTTTAAAGAAGGATGGAATAAAATAAAATCCTTGTTTCCAATTGTAATCGTTTTATTTTTCTTAGCCTCTTGTGGGACGTCTAATAAAGAAAATGATACAACGGTTGAAGACGTGAAGGAAGAAGCAAGTGAAGTGATGGATGTAACAGAAGAGTATGCTGCAGAACAATGGGATAAGATAAATGCAGAAATTGATGACAAGATGCAAAAAGTCAGCAATGAGTATAGTGAACTGAATGATGAGCTTAAAGTTAAGTTTAAAAACAATAAAGCTGAACTTGACAAACAAAAAGATCAATTGCTTGACAAAATTAAAGAGTTAAACCAAGCTGCAGATGAAAAAAAAGATTCTTTAAAGCAGGAAGTAAATCAGCTTAAAACTTCATTAGATGAAAGTTTAATAACCTTTCAAAAAGAAATGGCTAATGAAAGCAATACAAAAAAGTAATGTGTAAACGTGAAAAGTGTTGTTTGTTTTGTCATTCAATTGCAATTTATAATTATAAAGAACCGCAGGCTACAAAAAGCGGTTTAAAATAAGAACTACCCTGATAGTCTTTGCTGCTCTGATATTTCAAATTATTGAATGTAAACAACTGCCTGAAAAAACCGATAATACTGTGAAATTAAGTAAAACGAATTTTAATTAATGAATCTTGTTGATACCCTACCACCAACACATTTGGGATCTAGTTTATGGCATATTGGTTGGTCAGGTGTAGATGGTCAATCTGAATTAACTGGCGCGTCAATGTCAATGAAGGAATAGCTGTGCGTACCACCATTACACCCCTTAGTGAAAATTTTTGAACGTACTTGCTTGGCCCAGAGAAAGAAGTTATATAGGTCTATATAGGAAATAAAAACCATAGGTTTGAATATATACACCAGTATCATCTGATGTTGTCAAAACTATGGATTGGTTCAAATCCAATCTGGGCTTGATTCCAGTATACAAACAGGCAAAATAATGGCAGAACAAAGCGCATAAGTGGAGATGGAATTTACTAAGCATTAATACTATTAATATTATTGTGTTTGGCGAACCAGTTGAGGAAGAATCATGGTGACTTAAAGGAAAATAGACCATAGATTTGAATTAGTGACCAATAAATATTAAATGATTAAAAAAAAGTCGATTACAAGGTGTATGATTAATGTCGGTAGTGTGCTGAAATTCAAAGTTTTGGCATTAATCAAGCCAAGTGCAAAACAAAAGTTCTGTGCTTCGTAGTCACCTACTTTTCATATACCAAACGTTGTGTACAATTTGGCTAAAGGGGAAAAATTAAACTATACAGATGAGAAAATTTATTGGAATTATAATATTTATACCTCTTCAAACCCTTTTTATCCCATTTGCAATAATAGGAGCTATCATCACTTACTATAAGCAAATGTATGTAAGTAAGAAATTAGGTGTGTCCTTTACTGCGATTGAGATCATTAATGGTAGATGGACAATGGATAAATTTGATCTTAGAAAAGACCCAGCCACTGTTAAGTTATTTAACGTATTGCCAAATACATCCGCATTAGGACTTTGGCTAGCCCTTTTTCCACTGTACGTTTTAAAACAAATTACTGGCAAGCCACTTCTTTACCCTACTGTAAAAAAGGACGGAAATGAAACATTAGCGAACTTGGTAACTTCAAGGACAGAATATTTCGATGAAATTTTAAACAAATCCCTAAAGAATTCTGAACAGTTTGTGGTCATGGGTGCAGGTTTTGATACCAGATGTTACGGCCCAATGGCTAAAAATGAGGTGACACTATTCGAGTTAGATAAAAAAAATACTCAGGAGTTTAAAAAGAGCTTTTTGCATCAAACTAATATTGATACGTCTAATGTTTGTTTTGTTGAAGTTGATTTTGCCACGGAAAGCTGGTATGAGAAACTTAGCAATGCAGGTTATGATAAAAATAAAATAACCACTTTTTTATGGGAAGGAGTTACTCTTTACCTTTCAGAAATAGATATAAGAAATACTTTAAAAGAAATCAAAAAACATGCTGCTCCTTCAAGTGTAATTGTTGCAGACTTTTATGCTAAGCAATTTGTAAATGGAGATATGATACCTGGCAAGAAAAAAAGTCTTGAACAGCTGAAAATGACTAATGAAGAACTTGGATTTGGTATCGCGTTCGAAGGCAATAGCTCAAAAGACCTTGAGGCGTTAATCAAAAGCGAAAACTTGAAACTTGGGGAGGTATATTATATGGGATATAAAACGAAAAAAGGCACCTGGATGGCAGTAGCAGAAGTAATTGTCTAAATAAAAAAATGAGTTTCAATGCCACATGGTCAATGGCTGTGGGTGGTATGGTTGGTGGTGGAATATTTTCAGTTTTAGGCGTAATTATAAGCATAGCTGGGCAATGGGCTTGGTTAAGTTTTGTCTTAGCAGGACTTATAGCTCTGATTTCAGTACATAGTTACAGCCAATTATCACTTAAAAACCAAAAAAGCGGTGGTGCCTTTACTTTTCTGAGTGAAATCAATCATAAAGGTTTTGCTGGTAGTTTATCCTGGATATTAATTATTGGATATATTTTAACCATGTCTGTTTATGCTTTTACATTCGGACATTATGTAGCTGAACTAAAAAAACGAATAAAAAATGAAGAAGACCAACAAGAAGAGTTAAGGCTAAAGGGCAAATTAGCACGTGTTGAAGAAACCGAAGTTTGTGTGGTGGTAAGCAGTGAACAAAATGAGGTAGATAAATTCCGGAAAATGAACCTGGAAATTGCACCGCATCGCGAAAAAAATAGTTGAACAAGATTTAGAAAAAGAATTCAAAGATGAAGAAAATCCGTACAGATTTGCCATTGTTTGTGCCATGTGGATCACAGGCTTTGATGCGCCTCGCGTCTCTACCGTTTACCTTGATAAACCCATTAAAGGGCACACACTTATCGCAAACTATTACGGCGGCGGCAAAAGTGCTTACAATATTAAGACCCAATAGCATTAAATACTACTACCTAAGCCGTAATAATTACCTTTAAGTTCTCACCTGAGCGTTACTACATCTTAAACCTAAACCAGCCCAAAGAACGAAACCTAGGCTCTTTTTGGATCTGTATCAAAATGATTATGGACTAGAATTATAAAATGCGGGGAATAAACTCCCTATTCCCATTAAATATGAGGAGAATAATTCATATTTTGTCTGAAACAATGAATTCCGTTATGACAAAATATATTTATGAATATGAAAAATGGCCTGATTTCACATGGGATGATAAACAGATTAGTGTCATTTTAGGCAAGGTGCGACATTTTCAAGGGAAAATCTTTGGACAAATGGATGCGCTAGGCTTTTCAATGAAAGAAGAAACAATGCTTTCTACATTGACACTAGATGTATTAAAATCATCTGAAATAGAAGGCGAATTTTTGAATTTCAACCAAGTCCGCTCTTCAATAGCTCGTAGACTTGGCATAAACTATGCAGGCATAACGCATTCTCATAAAGACGTTGAAGGCGTAGTTGAAATGATGCTTGACGCAACACAAAACTTCGATAAACCTAATAGCCAAGAACGCATATTTGGTTGGCATGCTGCTTTATTCCCAACGGGTTGGAGTGGTTTACATAGAATTGAGTCTGGAAAATATAGAACCAAAGAAATGCAAGTGGTTTCAGGAGCTATCGGCAGGGAAAAAATACACTACCAAGCACCTTCACCATCGGTTCTTACAAAAGAAATGGATGTTTTCTTAGACTGGTATAATCAAGATAATCATGTTGACGGTGTTCTAAAGGCCGCAATTGCACATTTCTGGTTCATAATTATCCATCCATTTGACGATGGTAATGGCCGAATAGCCAGGGCAATTTCTGATATGCTTCTAGCGCGTTCAGAAGAAAGTAATCAAAGATTTTATAGTTTATCTAACCAAATTCTTATAGAAAAGAAAAAGTATTATGAAATATTACAACAAGTTCAGCACAGTTCAGGTGATATCACAGATTGGTTGAATTGGTTCTTACACTGTTTATATAAGGCGTTGCAGAATACAGAACTATTGATGACTCGAGTAATTAAGAAAGCTGATTTTTGGGAACAAAATAAAGAGACAATACTTAATAGCAGGCAAAGGCTCATTTTAAACAAAATCTTTGACGGTTTTAATGGGAAGTTAACTACATCTAAATGGGCAAAAATCACTAAGTGCTCAGCAGATACTGCACTAAGAGATATTAAAGACTTGATTATAAAAGACATCTTAATGCAACAATCTGCTGGCGGAAGAAGCACCAATTATGAACTAACCGAGGCTTGGAAGTTAGATAAATAACTGTCAGCCCAGTTCAGTGAGCGAAGCGAAAGTGATGCTAGGGATACAGATGGTTAGATTTTGGTTACAATACCACTTCGCTGTCCTTGAACTCACCGAAGGCTTCGTTGGTTCACTGGGAAAGATCCTGAATCACACTCTTCGCTATCGCAAATTGCTGTTCAGGAAGACGTCTTAGGCTATTGGTAGCTTATTAATTAGAACACTGGCCCACTGATCACTATCCACTGGAGCACTGGATTCGCTCGTTGGGCAATGACAACCACCTATAACCTAATCTGCAAACGATACCTTAAACCTCTCACTTGAGCGTAGCGACTGCCCCCCCACTCCACGAACACAACACTTTGTTTTCATTTCCCCCTACCTTTATTAGCCATCTGCGTTCGCATCTTGCTATATTTAGGGCTATTGCTGAATTCCACCTTTGTGCGCTAATAAAAAAAACTATTCTATGCCTTTCAATTCGTTCGGACTATTCCCTTCCTTAGTAAAAGTAATTGCTGAACAAGGGTATGAAAAACCCTACCCTATACAAGAAGAGGCCATTCCCGCTATTCTAAAAGGACAAGATGTGTTAGGAATTGCACAAACAGGCTCAGGGAAAACGGCCGCTTATGTACTCCCAATATTGATGAATTTGCAAGGGAAAACGGAAATTCAGAATAGACATATCAATGTATTGGTTCTGGTACCAACCCGAGAGTTGGCCATACAGGTTGAAGACGAGTTTCGGTTGTTCGGCAGTGCATTACCGTTTCCATTCAAATCTATGGCTGTTTACGGTGGCGCTTCTATTAACCCACAGATGAAATACCTGAACAACATAAATGTGTTGGTGGCCACACCTGGAAGATTGCTTGAGTTATCAGAGGCCAATGCGGTTCATTTTTCTGAGATGAGTATGCTGGTCTTAGATGAGGCAGATAAAATGCTGAATCTAGGGTTTAAGAAAGAGATGGATCAAATTTTTGAGCTCCTACCTAAAAAACGCCAAAATCTACTGTTTTCCGCCACTTTAAGTACCGATGTTCAGAAGATTGAGCATCTTTTATTGGACAATCCTACGATAATAAAAATCGCCGATGAAATCGATAAGATTAGCCAAATTCAGCAGTTGGGCTACTTTGTCAAGCCAGAGAGAAAAGGGCCTTTATTGCGCTATTTGATTCAGAAAAATGAATGGAAACAAGTATTGGTCTTTACCTCTTCCATACACCAAGCCGATTTGGTGGTCGATAAATTAATTAAGAATGGAATTGATGCACGATCCATACATAGCAAAAAAGCGCAGGGAAAAAGAAGAGATGCTTTGGCCGATTTCAAATCGGGTGCATTGAGAGTTTTGGTAGCAACCGATTTGCTTTCTCGTGGAATTGATATTGAATTTTTGCCTCATGTTATCAATTATGAATTACCGCGTTCTCCCAAAGATTTCATCCATCGTATTGGTAGAACAGGTCGTGCAGAAAATCCTGGTAATGCATTGTCTTTTGTAACTAAAGATGACGAGCATCATTTTAATGTTATCCAGAAAAAAATGAAAACCTGGGTAGATATGGAAGATTCAGATAATTTGGATCTGCATGGGGTTTAGGAAAGTCAATAGGTTTAAAACTAAGAATTAATGACATGGGATATAACATTGTTCTCATTGAGCCAGAAATACCCAACAATACCGGAAATATTGGTCGAATTAGCCTTGCTACAAACGCTAGTTTACATCTAGTCAAACCATTTGGGTTCGAACTGAGCGATTCAAGGGTCAAACGTGCGGGCTTAGATTATTGGCAACATATTGATCTTCATATTTATGAAAGTGTTGAAGAGTTCTTCACTATTCATGGCGATAAGAATATGGCATTCCTGTCAAGTCATGCCGAAAAAAACCATTATTCCATTCCATTCGAAGAAGATCAATTTTTAGTGTTTGGTAAGGAATCAGTTGGATTATCAGTGTCTATAACCTCAAAAAACTCCGATAAGCTTTATAAAATCCCGATGTTTGGAGATCATATTAGAAGCCTGAATTTGGCCAATGCCGTTAGTATTGTTGTTTATGAAGGACTCAGAACAAAGCTAAATTCCTAAACCCTCGCCTCTAATCTACTCGCACAAAATCTAAAGTAAAGGCTGATCTGAAATGCGTTGTAGAGAATACATGCGCATAGTACTATTTTACTTTAAAGTTGCTTTTTAGATTTAAAATGCTCGGAGTATGAATTTAAAGTTTAAAATTATACACTAGAGAAAGTACATTTAAGTCTACACAATCAGCTATTACTAATGAAATAAATAGAATAGCCTCGATAAAATCACGTTTCTTAGATATTGATTACTATAAAGCCAAGATTACTAGACCTAACTAACCTACGCCTATAATGAAAACCTGTATCCTCTTTCTCACAATACTGTTGCTGCCTATTATTTCGTTTGCTCAGGAAAATTTACTTATTAATGCTTATAACCGTACTACAATCTCACTAAATGGTAGTTGGAAGTACATTGTAGATCCGTACGAAAACGGCTATTTCAATTATAGATACGAAGCCTTTGACAAACAAAGTAATCCTGGAAATGGCGCTTTTTTCACAAATGCTAAGCCTAAAAATCCATCTGATTTAATCGAATACAACTTCGATAAAATGGATAGTATTACTGTGCCAGGTGATTGGAATACGCAAAAAAAAGAACTTTACTATTACGAAGGAACCGTTTGGTATAAAAAGTCATTTGATTATGATCTTTCAGATAAATCAAAACGACAGTTCGTCTATTTTGAGTCATCTAACTATAAAACTGAAGTCTATCTGAATGGCAAAAAACTAGGCTCCCATGTCGGTGGTTTTACCCCCTTTAATTTTGAAATCACCAAGCATTTAATCGAAAAGGATAATTTCTTAATAGTCAAAGTTGATAATAAAAGATTGAAAGAAGGGGTGCCAACATTAAATACCGATTGGTGGAATTATGGTGGACTCACAAGAGATGTAAAGATTATTGAAACAAGCGAGAATTTTATACAAGACTATTTTATTCAATTAGACCCAAGTAACAATAAACAGATCACTGGACATATAACCATAAATGGAGATGATGTATCCTTTAAAAAAATCCAAATCAGTA
>Ga0306871_1000659_pt1 | contig 12940 bp, 9 predicted proteins | sample AntRauMeHopE1497_FD_190447 | JGI IMG/M metagenome (GOLD analysis project Ga0306871, IMG submission 190447) | Saline lake microbial communities from Rauer Islands, Antarctica - Metagenome Hop E1 #497 (v2) (version 2) | ecosystem: Environmental > Aquatic > Non-marine Saline and Alkaline > Saline ... | reverse complement strand
AAGCCCGAGCCATTCTGTATGTCCCAACACCATGCTTTAAACGCAGTACCTCGCTTACAACTTTTTTAGACAAAAGGACCATTCCGCTTTACGGAGCAACCACCCCTTTCTTCCGCAAGCGGAATTCATTCCCCTCCTTGATCAAGGAGGGGCGCTTTTTTATAGCTATTGTTTTTCATGAAAACGGGGTGGTTAAGCCCGAGCCGTTCTATATGCCCCAAAACCATGCGCTAAGGGCAGTACCTCGCTTACGACCTTTTTGAATAAAACGACTATGCTGCTTTACGGAGAAAGGAACATCCTAAAGCACTTATGCATATAATATCAGAGTATCCAACAAAAAAAACAAACCCTTAGGAATTTACGATTTTCTCTTGATGATTGATTGACTCTTGGTGAATCGCCTTGAACATTCTAAGTACAAATTCCTCGCTAAGTCCCTTTGTTTCACCTTCCAAAATCATTTTACCTAAAATCTCGTTCCATCTGTTGGATTGGAGTACGGCTACGTTTTTGGCCTTTTTCAGCTCCCCGATGCCATCGGAAATTTTCATTCGTCTGCCTAGCGTCTCTATTAATTGATTATCAATGACATCGATCTGCGCCCTTAGGTTACTCAAGTGCTTGTTGTATTCCGCCTCCGGATCGGATTCCTTTCTAATTTTCAGGTCTCGCATAATCTGCACCAAAGTTGCCGGTGTCACTTGCTGTTCAGCGTCGCTCCAAGCGTTGTCCGGGTCAAAATGGGTCTCGATCATCAATCCATCGAAATTCAAATCCAATGCGGTCTGCGACACATCAAAAATCATATTGCGTTTTCCGGTAATATGCGAGGGATCGTTGATTAATGGTAAGTCCGGAAACTTGTTCTGGAATTCGATGGCCAATTGCCACTCGGGAATATTTCTATATTTTGTTTTTTCATAGGTAGAAAATCCCCTGTGAATTGCGCCTAGTTTTCTAATCCCTGCCGTATGCAACCGTTCAATACCTCCTAGCCATAAAGCCAAATCGGGATTCACGGGATTCTTTACCAATACGATCTTGTCCGTTCCTTCCAAGGCATCGGCCAATTCTTGCATGATAAATGGACTCACGGTAGACCGCGCACCTATCCAAAGTAGATCTACATCATACTCCAAGGCCAATTCCACATGTGCCCTGTTCGCTACTTCCGTAGCGGTTTTAAGTCCGGTTTCTGCCTTCACTTTCTGAAGCCATTTAAGACCTAGGGCACCAACACCCTCAAAATTTCCAGGACGTGTTCTCGGTTTCCAGATACCTGCCCTGTAATAATTGACATCGGTATCCTTTAGCTCGTGCGCTATGCGCAATACCTGTTCCTCGGTTTCAGCACTACATGGCCCTGCTATTACTAGTGGATGATCTAAACCCATATCGTCCAACCATGTTCTCATTTCTTTTGTATTCTCCATTACTTTGTTTTTGGGTGAAGGCCTAAACGGTAAAAGGGTAAAGGTAGTATTCCTACCGTCCTTGGTCTTCGTGTATTAAATAGTGTTTATTAATATTACTTTTGATTCAATGTATTTGCTTTTGGCTTTTTAGTTGCGGGCAATCCGCTTAAAATGGCCTTGATTTTATTCGTATTGTTCATTTCGTTATAAATGCCTTCATAATCATCTTTTTCGAGCAATTCCTTAAACTCGGTCAAATTCTGAATGTACTCCTCCAGTGTCTCTATCACGTTTTCCTTGTTCTGCTTAAAAATGGGCGTCCACATGGCAGGCGAACTTTTTGCCAAACGCACCGTGCTTTCAAAACCACTGCCCGCCATATCAAAAATATCGCGTTCGTTCCGCTCCTTTTCTATGACCGTTTTGCCCAGCATAAAAGAACTGATATGCGATAAGTGCGACACATAGGCAATATGCTTATCGTGTGCCTTAGGGTTCATATAGCGTATGCGCATGCCCAACAACTGAAAAAGCTCCAAAGCTTTTTCCTGTAGCGTAAATGCCGTTTTTTCTACCTCGCAGATGATATTTGTCTTGCCATCATACAATCCGTGAATGGCTGCCGAAGGGCCCGAAAACTCTGTTCCCGCAATGGGATGGCATGCCAAAAAATTACGCCTTTTTGGATGGTCGTTCAGCACTTCGCATATCAGCTCCTTAGTAGAACCGGCATCACAGACCACACAGGTCTCCGGCACCCTATCCAAAATTTTTGGCAATTCTTGCAGCATCACATCCACCGGAATACTGACCATTACAAAATCCGCCAAGGATAAATCTTCGTAGCTTGCTTTCATATCGATAAGGCCCAGCGACAGCGCCTCCTCCAAATGAGCGGCATTGGCATCTATTCCGTATACGATAGTGTCGGGTATTTTTGCCTTCACGTCCTTTACAAAGGACCCTCCTATTAAACCGATTCCTACTACAAAAATGTTCATAATCCTCCCTTAGCCCCTCCGAAGGAGGGGGATTTATTTACGGTTAAACAACTGTTTTTTACAACTTTACAATTCATATCAATTTAAAATCTATCTATCATTTCTTGTGGAACACCCAACTAATTAGACATTAGATACTAGATTTGAGATTTTAGACGGATTCCTTTTATCTCACTACTCAAACCTGCATGCCGGCAGGCAGGTATCACTTCTCAAGTATCAATTCTCAAATCTACCAATCGCTTCCTTTATTTTTTCTTCGGTTACGCAAAGCGAAAACCGGATATAGCCTTCCCCTTTGCTTCCAAAAATGGTACCTGGAGCAATAAAAAGGTCCTTGTCATATAACAATTCATCAATAAACGCCTCCGAGGCCTTCGCACCCTCCGGCAATTTCGCCCAAATAAACATTCCGGCCGCATTGGGGTCGTATGTGGCACCTATCAGATCTACCAGCTGGAACATGAGTTCCCTTCTCTTATGGTAGGTGCTGTCCAATTCTTGAAACCATTCATCCCCGCTATTTAAAGCTGTAATGGCGCCTTGCTGCACCCCGTAGAACATTCCCGAGTCCATATTGCTTTTTATCTTCAAAACTGCGGTAAGATGTTCCGCATTGCCGGAGACCATGCCTACGCGCCAACCGGCCATATTAAAGGTTTTGCTCAGGGAATTTAGTTCCAATGCCACCTCTTTGGCGCCGGCCACCTGAAAAATACTGGTAGGGGCATTGTTCAGCACAAAACTATAGGGATTGTCATTGACCAATAGTATATGGTGTTCCTTTGCAAAAACCACCAGCTCCTCCATCTTCTCCAAGGTAATCCTTGCGCCTGTGGGCATATTAGGGTAACTGATCCACATCAATTTTACCTTACTAAGATCTAATTGGCGTAATTTTTCCATATCGGGCAGCCAGTCATTTTCCTCCGTAAGATCATACATAAGGGCTTTTGCCCCTACCAAATCGGTAACGGAGGTATACGTGGGATAACCGGGATTTGGAATGAGCACCTCATCGCCGACATTTAAAAAGGCCATACTAATATGCATGATACCTTCCTTGGAGCCCATTAAGGGCAAAATTTCAGTTTGCGCGGCTAGGCTTACATTGAACTTTCTATCATAAAAGGAGGCAAAGGCCGCCCTAAGCTCCGGCAGGCCCTGATAACTTTGGTACTGGTGCGCACCTGGTTGCGATAAGGCACTTTGCATACTGGCGATTACGGCCTCGGAGGGCGCCAGATCCGGACTCCCGACTCCCATATTGATAATGGGCCTGCCTTTGGCCATTAGCTCCCGTACCTCTCTAAGCTTTGTAGAAAAGTAATACTCCTTTACCGTATTTAAGCGGTCTGCTGCAATCATAGCATGGCATTTTTATATTCTCCTAAAATCTTTAACTCTTCCGTCATGATATCCAACAAGGTCTTCAACTTGCTAAAATCCGTATAATCGTTAAACGTAATATCTACAAAGAAGGCATATTTCCAAGGCGTCTCTATCACGGGGAGCGACTGTATCTTTGTTAGGTTCATCCTGCAATCGCTCATCACATTAAGCACGGCGGCCAAACTACCGCGTTTATGGTCGGTAATAAACCTCAGGGATGCTTTGTTGATTTCCGCCTTGGGTAGCTCTTTATTCTTAGTCTTTACAATGATAAATCTCGTGGAGTTATTCTTAATGGTCTGGATATTGTCCGCTACGATGTCCAACCCATATAATTCCGCCGCTACCTTAGGTGCGATCGCCGCTACGTGCAGTAATTTCTGCTCTTGTATGCGTTTAGCGGTTTCCGCCGTATCCACATCCTCCACCAAGCGTATATGCGGAAAATCCTTAAAAAACTCCTTACACTGCAGTAGCGCCATGGGATGCGAACTGACCTCGGTGATATCCGAAAGTTGCTGTCCTTTTAAGACCATTAAATGATGGTGTATGCTCAGGTAATGCTCGCCTATGATGTGCAAACCGTTTTGATATACCAAGGCATAGTTGGGGATTATTGATCCTGCAATGGAGTTTTCTATCGCCATAATCCCTTTATCGGCTTTTTTTTCCAAGAGGGTATCTACCAAGGCATCAAAGGACATGCACTCGGCCAAATCTACTCCTTTACCAAAGTAATCCAATGCCACTTGATGGTGGTTGGATCCCCGTATTCCCTGTATGGCTATTTTTAAACTCATAATCCTCCCCTAACTTTGCATTCCTCCCGCTCTTACATCGCTCGTCGGATGCAGGAGGAGGGGGATTTAATTTTAATCCTGAAACGAGTTCAGTATCGTTCAAAACCTTTAGTTTTGAACAAAAAAAAAGCCCCGTTTTTCACGGGACTTCAATTGTTTATATTTTTAAATATACACTACAACAGTCCCTCTTCTCTTTTAAAAAAGAAGTAAAAATAGAAACCGTTCCAGAAATATTGCTTTATCATTTTCCTTTTAAAACTTTGGCTAAATTACTAATTAAAATTAAAAATCATTATTTCCTTTGCTTTTTTTTCAATATTTCGACAAATAGATAGTTTCATTAAGAATCATGCGTTTAAATCTATCTTAATTTACGAATGCGATGGTACTTATTAGGGCGATGTATTTTATGATAAGTAAGGAGGTTCTAATACAATAGAGCGTTGTATTCCCGTTCTAAATCAATTTAAGCGTTTTTGAGCTGATTTGAATATATAAATAACCAAATTTATGCTATAAGAACTATTTCGAACTAGAGCCAAAAAGAACTAAAGGCTAAAGATCAGCTTCCTCCAACAAACCTGCTATCACTTCATCCAAAATGTCCTGCACTTTGGGATCCGTACAATTTATCAATATGGAAAAAACCATGCGTTGTTCCGGATAAACAAAAAAGTTGGAATACGCTCCAACACTGTTGCCCACATGACCAAAGAAAGTCCTGCCTTTTTTATCTTTACCCACTTGAAAACCCAATCCGTAATAGGTAGATGTACCTCCTGCCGTTTGTGAACTTAAAAGCTCCTTGTAAGTATTGGGACTTAAAATTTTATGTTCCAGAATTGCTTGTCCCAACTTGGCAATATCAGCACTGGTGGAAAGGTAGCCACCACCAGCCAACTTAAATAAATTGTTGACCTCAACCGCTTTTCTATACCCTGTTGCAGTTTTGGTGTAGTATAAAGCATGCCCTTGCCGGCTTTGCTGCAAAGCGTTACCAATAGATTTTTCTTCGCCACTTTGCCCATCTGGAATGTGCTGTTCCGGCCCTGTCGCCACCATACCCAAAGGTTGCAGGATATGCTGCGCCACATAGGCGCCAAAAGATATTCCACTGGCTTCCTGCATGGCCAGGGAAAGCAATACAAAATCAAAACTAGTATAGAGATAATCCGTTCCCGGCTCAAAGACCAAGGGGTCATTCTTAAAAATGACAATACTTTCTTTTATGGAACAGGGCTGGTTCAAGGCAAATTCCTTACCCCTATATCCACGTATGCCCGCGGTATGACCGGCCAGCTGCCTAAGGCTAAAGTCATATTTTTTCTTTGGGAAATAGGGTACGTGCTTGTAGATGGAATCGTCCCAATGTACAATACCATCCTCCACCATTTTGCCCAAAGCCATGCCCGTAATACATTTGGAAACACTGGCAATGCGGAAACTGGTTGTTCTTGCGGCTACATTTATTTTCTGCTCCAGATCACTATGTCCATATCCTTTTTCAAAATACACCTTTCCGTTTTTAAGCACCGATATAGCTAATCCCGGTATCTTTTTTTCGGCCACCAAACTAGTAAAGAGTGCATCCGCAGCCACAAGCCCGTTTAGGATTGCATCATCTCCCAAAATATTCTTGGCGGCAAAATAATTTTGAAAGTAACGGAGTAATGACCTCATTCCCTGAATATAAGCCGCCCTGTAAATAACGTTTCAACTGCCAAACTATCCGGGCGATTAAAACTGACCACGTCCCCCGTTCCGCGAAGCACCCCGCTCAGCTGCTGTTGTGGCTTGATCAGCATATCATTAGAACCCCTATGGTTAAAAAATACATTTTGCGCCAAAAGGTTTTCAGCTTCAATACGGGAATCCCCAGCCGCAATGGTGAGATTCAAATTTTCCACTGTACCGCCCAATTTAAAATAAGCAATGCCATTTACGGTAATGTTTACCGTTGTGGCATTCACATTCAGATCAAACTCCCCATCGGTGGTTTCGGCTTCGGGCACTGTAAAACTTTCGGATAGCAAGACTAGTGATGGATAGGACAAAACACCATCGCTTTTTATCGCCAGTCCGGTACTGCTTCGTATTTCGGTAATGTTGGGCGAGGTAACAAATACTCTGGTTACCCCATATTCCCGAAATAGATTGCAACCGTTTTCATTACGCAACACAAGCCTGTCGCCCTCAACACGTGCAGAAACCTCTTCCAATAAATATTCCCCTGTTTCAACTTCCACCTTTTGCGCGGCACCCTCTTTTAAAACCAAGGCTACCTTCTCAAATACCGTAATCTTTTGAAAAGGCGGCAAAGCAATTTCCTGACGAATGATATCACCGCTATTTTGAAAACAATCCGGGGCGTTTTCGGAATTGCAGGAAACCAGCAAAAAGCAGCTAATGATAATGTATTCCGTATACGCCTTCATCCCAAAGCTAAATGCCTTTCTCTGTATTATTGGTCTAAGGTCTAACATCTTATATCCAAAGTCTTATTTCTAAAGTCTGATACCAATTCCAAATTCAATCGCTTCGGCCTTTGCACCGTGTGATTTTAGGGTGATGGCCGCAAAAACCCTATCATTAAAATAACGTTTCAATCCTATGCGGTTGTACATCCGTCCTTCAAAATCGAACGGATAATACACATAGTAGCCCAATTGTGCCACGGCGCTCATTTTATTGATGAACAGCTCGTGTCCCAAGAACATTCCCACCCGCCTATAATCATCGTCGGCAGCCACGTTGTTCTCGGGAAAAGCGATGGATTGATACCGGATCAATTCCTTTAGAAAATTAGAGAAAAATACATCGGCGCCAAATTGAACGGCACTTTTTCTACCCAATCTTTTATCCGCATAGCCCGATAAAACAACAAAACCATACTGTCCGGAACCAATAATGTCACTTTCATTAATACCACTCCGTAGCGCCAAGTTGTAACGTATCGGCTCGGTCACTTTTTCTTTAGGTGCGGCCGGAATATAATCCAACTCGGCTCCACCGTCCAGGTCATAGACCAATCCGGCATTGAACGCAAAGGTATTGGTAGAGGTATTGGGGGCGCGTACATTTGCATTGGAATAATGTATGACAGACACCCCGGCCTTAAACCCCAAACCTTTAAAAATATTCTCCCTATGGTAGTTAAGCATCAAGTAGGTAGAACTCATAAAATCCGACCCATAGGCATTGTTCCTGAAATTGGTGTTCTTATCGTAGGGATTGGTGGTATAGGCAAGGCCCTGCCCAATCCTAAACTGTATATTTCGCTTAAAAAAGTAAAAATTATAGTGGGCGTACAGGCCAAAATTATTCCCTAAGGTCTCATTGTTCATATTTTGATAGATGAACGAGGCACCATAATCCGGGTAGTTATACAAGGCCTCCCACTCCCGCGAACCATATGTTTTTCTATTATAACTTAAAATAAAACCGGCCGGGTGGTCTCCGATCAAATGGGAAATATCCGGATTATGGAGCAATACGGAACCATAGAACTGACTAAGGTCTAAAGTGTATTTTTTTATTTCCCCGTCTTCTTGCGAAACGCAAAAAACAACCGAGAATAAAGCACAAAAAAGAAAAACCTGCCTCATGGGGCGCAAAGGTAAGGAGTTCGTGAACAAGTTCAAGTTCAAGTTTCAAACTCAAATACAAATGTCAAATTTTAGTTGACCTTGAAATAATATTATGCCTTGCGCTATAAAAAAGAAGATAGGTAGCTGCAGCAAATCTCTTCATATTAAGTTTTTTTGATAATCAACCAAACTAAAAAGTGATGCTAAAAAACACCTTTTGCGATTGCTTTTATATTATCCGATTTTCCCATGGAATAATAGTGCAGCACCGGTATTCCCGCGGCCTTTAGCTCTTTACTCTGTTGTATGGCCCAATCAATGCCCACCTCCCTAACATCCTTGTTGCTCTTGCAAGCGTCCACGGCATCAATCAGATCTTGGGGCAGATCTATACGGAAAACTTGTGGTAGTAATTGTAAATGCCGTTTTACGGCAATGGGTTTTATCCCTGGGATTATCGGCACTTCAATGCCCATATCCCTGGCCGCATCCACAAACTCAAAATACTTTTTATTATCGAAAAACATTTGGGTCACTACGTAATCCGCACCCGCATCCACTTTTTCCTTCAGTCGCTTTAAGTCCGATTTTAGCGATGGCGCCTCCAAATGTTTTTCGGGATAACCCGCCACGCCTATGCAGAAATCCGCACAGTCATCCGTTTCAATAACCTCGTGTAGGTATTTGCCGCAGTTCAGGTTTTGAATCTGCTGCACCAAACCTGTGGCGTAATCATGACCTCCCTTTGTGGCTTCAAAATACTTTTCCTCGCGCATGGCATCGCCACGGAGTGCCATTACATTATCTATACCCAAATAGTGGCAATCTACCAACAGGTACTCGGTTTCTTCCTTGGTAAATCCGCCACAAAGCACGTGTGGCACTGTATCCACATCGTATTTGTGCTTTATCGAAGCACAAATCCCCACCGTACCCGGCCGCATACGCGTCAATTTTTTATCCAATAATCCGTTCTTGTCAATGTAGATATACTCTTCCCGTGATGTGGTTACATCAATAAACGGAGGTTTGAATTCCATCAACGGATCAATATTATTATACAATTCCCGAATATTACGGCCCTTTACCGGCGGTATAATTTCAAACGAAAACAAGGTCTTCCCTTTCGCTTCCTTAATGTGGTCTGTTACTTTCATAAATCCTCTCCCCCCGCCCTCTCCCAAGGAGAGGGAGCTTTCACTCGGGTTGTTTAATTAATACTTTAATAATTCATTCACTTTATTTGGGCGTTCCCACCGAAAAAGTGCGTGGGCTTTCTACCTAACGGCAGGCAGGTCCGCTATATTTTTTTGAGCGAAAAAGCTCAAAAAAGATGCCGCTAAAATCTGTCACACTGAGCGTAGCCGAAGGGGCTAACGCAGCAGAAAGAAATAACGAACTTTCGGATTATCTCAATCTTTTTAATTTGTAAATTACACCGCCACAGGCTAAACTCTCCATATCATTACAACTATCATTCTGCAAAAACTCCTCCCTTAATCCCTCCTTACTAGGAGGCAAACTCAGACGTTAATATCAATTCAACATCCTGCAAAAAATCTACACCTACCCTGCCACTGCATCACCTCGCCCACTGCTCTCGCAGCATCGCCTTATTAGGAGGGAAACTCAAACCTTAATATCACTTCAATATTCTGCAGAAAATCTACATCTCCCCTGCCAACAGCATCAACTCGCCCCCTGCTCTCGCAGCGTCACCTTACTAGGAGGGAAACTCAAGCTCTAAAGACTTCATTACAATCCGCCTTCTATCAGTCTATCCTTTTGGTTCTTACCAACTATATCAGTCCCCCTTTGGGGATTAGGGGGCTTTACTCAGCAATATTCGGCGCCAACCACTTGGTCGCTTTATCCAAGCCAATTCCCTTTCTAGTCGCAAAATCCGCTACCTGATCTTGTTTGATCTTCCCCAGACCAAAATATCTGGCCTCGGGATTTCCAAAATAATAGCCCGAAACCGATGCCGCTGGCCACATGGCCAAACTCTCCGTTAACTTTACCCCTATTTTTTCTTCTACCTGCAACATTTCCCAAATGGTCAACTTTTCCAAATGGTCCGGACAGGCAGGGTAACCGGGTGCAGGGCGAATACCTTTATACTTTTCATTGATCAATTCTTCATTAGCCAAATCCTCATTAGCGGCATAACCCCAATGTTTGGTGCGCACCTCTTTGTGTAAATATTCCGCAAAGGCCTCTGCCAAACGGTCTGCCAAGGCTTTTATCATTATGGAGCTATAATCATCCAACTCCTTTTCATAGTGCTTGGCCAACTCCGCCGTTCCAAAACCAGTCGATACGCAGAAACAACCCATGTAATCGGTTATTCCAGTTTCCTGTGGGGCAATAAAATCGGCTAAGGCATAATCTGGAACGCCTTCTCTTCTTTGGAGTTGTTGGCGTAATGTCCGAAAGACCCCCACCCGGCCTCCCCCCAAGGGGGAGGAGTTCTTATCAGCCACCTTTACATGATCATAAAGTCCTTGTACAGAATTCTCGGGAGCAATCAGGGTGACATTGATATCGTCATCATTTACCGAATTTGCCTCAAACAAACCAAAAATACCTTTGGCCTTCAATTTTTTCTCCGCTAGTATTTCCGTTAGCATTTTCTGGGCATCGGCAAATAAATCTGTGGCTTGCTCACCAACAACGTCGTCCGTAAGGATATCCGGATATTTTCCATGGAGCTCCCAGCTTCTAAAAAAAGGTGTCCAGTCGATAAATGGCACCAATTTCTCCAAGTCCATATCGTCTAGGATTTGAATTCCCAACTCTTTAGGTTTTACAATAGCGGTATTTTTCCAATCGATTTGAAACTTGTTTTCCCGTGCCTCTTCAATGGACTTATACTCCTTCTGCACCCTACGCTTCAAGAACTTGTCCCTGAAAATGTCATAGTCTTCCTTTATCGTTTTCTTATAGGCATCGGAAGTTTCTTTTTGCAACAAATCACCCACTACGGTAACGGCTCGTGAGGCATCGTTCACGTGAACCACAGCTTGACTATATTGTGTGTCGATTTTTACTGCCGTGTGGGCCTTACTGGTCGTTGCCCCACCGATCAACAAAGGCACCTTAAAGTTTTTACGTTCCATTTCCTTTGCCAAATGCACCATTTCGTCCAAGGAAGGTGTGATCAACCCGCTTAAGCCTATGATGTCTACATTGTGTTTGATGGCGGCATCTATAATTTTTTCTGGTGGCACCATCACTCCTAAATCTACAATTTCATAGTTGTTGCAAGCCAATACTACCGAAACTATGTTTTTACCTATGTCATGCACATCACCTTTAACCGTAGCCATTAAAATTTTACCATTCCCTTGGGTATCTCCTTCTTGGGGATTTAATAATTTTTCCTCTTCTATGAATGGTAATAAATACGCCACGGCTTTTTTCATCACACGCGCCGATTTTACGACTTGTGGCAAGAACATCTTTCCGCTTCCAAACAGGTCTCCTACAACGTTCATACCTGTCATCAGGTTGACCTCAATGACTTCAATGGGCTTGTGTGCCGCTTGCCGTGCTTCCTCTACATCTTCAACGATATATTGATCAATACCTTTTACCAAGGCCCTTGTAATCCTATTTTGCAACGGTTCTTCCCGCCATGACAAATCGACCTTACTTTCCTTGGCTTTTCCTACAACGGATTCGGCAAAATCGAGTAATCTTTCGGTGGCATCGTCCCTTCTGTTGAACATTACATCCTCAACATGTTCCAACAAGTCTTTGGGAATATCATCATAAATTTCCAACATCGCAGGGTTTACAATACCCATATTCATACCTGCTTTAATGGCATGGTACAAAAAGACGGAGTGCATCGCCTCACGCACCGGATTATTCCCGCGAAAGGAAAAGGAAACATTACTAACACCGCCACTAACACTACAATACGGAAGATTCTCCCGCACCCATTTTGTGGCGCGTATAAAGTCGAGCGCATTTAACTTGTGCTCATCCATTCCCGTAGCTACGGGAAAAATATTAAGGTCAAAAATAATATCCTCCGGAGCGAAACCAACTTTATCTACCAAAACATCATAAGAACGCTTGGCTATTTCTATCCTTCGGTCGTAATTATCTGCCTGTCCAACTTCATCAAAAGCCATTACGATGACCGCTGCACCATAGCGCTTCACGAGTTTTGCGTGATGTATAAACTCGGCCTCCCCTTCTTTTAAACTTATGGAATTGACCACACATTTTCCCTGTACCACCTGTAATCCGGCTTCAATAATTTCCCATTTGGAACTATCGATCATAATGGGTACCCGAGAAATATCGGGCTCGGCAATGACAAGGTTTAAAAACTTGACCATGGCCTCCTTTCCATCAATAAGACCATCATCCATATTGATATCGATAATCTGTGCACCACCTTCTACCTGATCACGTGCCACATCAAGTGCTTCCTCAAACTTTTCGTCCTTAATTAACCTCAAAAACTTTTTGGAACCCGCTACGTTGGTACGTTCCCCAACGTTAACGAAGTTTGTTTCCGGAGTTACAACAAGTGGTTCGAGGCCGCTGAGACGTAAGCCCCTAGAAGCCCCCCCCGCCCCCAAAGGGGGAGCTTCAAATATGTTGGTCGATATGCTTTTCTCTTTACTCATTTTTTGTTTTCAAATAATTGGTGATAAAGTTTGTTCCCTACGAGCCTGCATTGAAAACAGTTGAAGTAGAGACTAAGGGACGCGGGGCATATT
>Ga0306871_1000658_pt1 | contig 12956 bp, 15 predicted proteins | sample AntRauMeHopE1497_FD_190447 | JGI IMG/M metagenome (GOLD analysis project Ga0306871, IMG submission 190447) | Saline lake microbial communities from Rauer Islands, Antarctica - Metagenome Hop E1 #497 (v2) (version 2) | ecosystem: Environmental > Aquatic > Non-marine Saline and Alkaline > Saline ... | reverse complement strand
TCCGTATGGGGGAGCATGTGAAAGGGGTCATTCGCGGCAGCCAAGTAGCTACTGGTGAGGAAAATGGACTTGCCATTGCCATTTATGGTGAAAAAGGGGCGTTTAGATGGGAACAGGAAAAGCCGAACTTCTTATACAAAATGAGCGATACGGAACCCACACAAGTCTACAAGCCTGGACATGCCTATAACTCGGAACTGTCTTTGGACGGTACCAAATTACCGCCAGGGCACCCAGAAGGTATTTTTGATTCTATGGCGAATATCTACCTAGGAGTGGCAAGGGCCATACGTGGCGAGAAATACAATGATGGCGAATTCCCCACTATGACGGATGGTGTTCGTGGTATGGATTTTATAGCCGCTACCGTGAAGTCCCATAAAGATGGGAATACTTGGGTTGCGTTGGAAGAATAACGATATTAATTGTTATAAGAAAGGCTCTAAAAACACTGATTTTAGAGCCTTTTCATTCTAGGAGATTTTAAAATTCCGCTATCTAAGGCATTCCTGTTTTCAGGCCATGCCTATTTTTCTAACAGCATCCGGTTTCGGGAGCGCAGGTAGTTGAAATTTCGGAAAGGGTTACTTTTAGTTTTTCTAGTTTCGTTCCTGGCTTTTCTGCGTAAACCGTAATGCTAAAAATGCCTATGGCTTTTTGGTTAAAGGTTTTTACCTCCTCTTGGGAAAGGTATTTGCCAAGGATATCATCTGGAATAACAATAGGTTTCTCTTTTTGGATTTTGATATGTTGAAAGCCCTGATTTGCTATTAATTGCAAGTATTCCGTTTTCTGAATCGCTCCTGCAACGCAACCCGCATACATTTCGGCATCATCTTTTAAGGCTTTGGGGAGATCTCCGATCAAAACGATATCAGAAATACTAAAATGACCTCCAGGTTTTAACACCCTATAAATTTCTCCTATAACCTTTTGCTTGTTGGGAACAAGGTTTAATACACAATTGCTAACAATGACATCTGCGGTAGCATTGCTCACGGGCATGGCATCAATATCACCTTCCCTGAACTCCACGTTGTTATAGCCCAATTTTTCTGCGTTTACACGGGCCTTTTCGATCATAATGGGCGTAAAATCAATACCGAGAACCTTACCCTCAATACCAGTTTCGTATCTGGCCACAAAGCAATCATTTCCGGCACCCGAGCCTAGATCAATAACAGTATCCCCTTTTTTAATTTGGGCGAATTGTGTAGGAAGTCCGCAGCCCAAGCCCAGATCCGCATCTTCAATATAGCCCTTGGTGTCAGCGTAATCATCCATCATAATGTTGTACACTTTGTTAGAAGGGGTGGTTGCACCACAGCAAGAGGCCGCATTTTCAGTTTTGCCCTGCTCTGCTATTTTGGCGTAACGCGCTTTAACTACTTGTTTTAGTTCCTGTTCGTTTTTCATGGTAATTTGTTTAGTGCGATTTATAGTAGCAATGTGTTTATATGTTTAACAGCAGGTTTCTTCTTGCAAAGTATCTAGCTGTAGAAATGGCATCAGTATGTCTTTCATTTTAGCCCAGTTTTCTGGGTGTATACAATAGCAAACGCTGGCACCTTCAATAGTTCCTTTAATTAATCCTAGCTGTTTCAGTTCCTTCAGGTGTTGGGAAATGGTAGGCTGGGCAAGTCCTATTTCATTCACGAGGTCGCCGCAAACGCAGGTGTTTATTTTAAACAAATGCTGTAAAATAGCCACCCGTGCCGGATGCCCAAAAGCTTTTGCGAATAGGGAAATTTCATTTTGTTGGTCGGTAAAAATTTCTGATTTGGTAAGTCCCATAGCTTCATTGTTTATTCATTGCAATATTACGATTAATAAATGTAGCAGCAAAACTATTTTTGGTATGCTACTAATTTAAAGAATGTAGGAGTGTTTAAGGGCCTTCTAGCTTACTCTCGTGCGCACTCGTTACAAACGAGCGCGAGCGGGGATCAGTCAACAGATTATATAGCGCTGGCCTACGGCGCGCCATATAGTTATTGGCAACTGGCTTTATTTCGCTAGTGCCTTTATAATTCTTTCTTCGTTTATAACTATATCTCTAAATAAAACGTGCGGAAAGTCTTGATACTTTGATAATTTAAAAGCCTCGAAAATTTTGGAAAGGGTAGAAGCCGTTAAAAGTGATAAATTCATTTCGGTATCCATTTCGCAATCATAGACAAAATCATCACTAAATTCTGGTGCAACGAGCAGAATTTTTACAATGCGTAAATTGTTTTTTAGAGCCAAGTTTTGATATGATTTGAGTTGCCTTGAAACTGTACTAAATTTATTATAACCCTTCTCTTTTATTGTTTTGCACTCTACAATAATTATTTCTTGATTCCCTAAATTTAAAAGAATATCTATTTTATCCTTTTGGGTATTTAGTTGATTTTTAAACTTTTCATCTACATTGAAACCTAAAGATTTGAAAATTATTTTAGTAAGTTCTTCAAATTTTAAGCCTAACTCACTTTCTTTTCCTGAAATGCCATTTTCTTTTAACAAGTTTAAATTGCGGTAGCCAACATTCTCATAGTTTTCAAGATATAAGTTTTCCACGTCCTTATAATGTTCGAGAACATTTAATATATCGTCTCCTCTCTGCTTTATTCCGTTGTCCTTTATGAATTGGGATAAATCCGGTTTTGTGATTAAATCCAATATATCTCTCGGCTTAATATTATAATCTAGTAGAAAGTCAGCGTTTAAAACATATTCTTCCTGTAGCTCAAACTGTTCTTTTAAATCTTTATTTAATTTTGGTAAAGAAACATTAAGTTCTGTAAGCATTTTGTCAAATCCGTCTATTGAAATTCCAACTTTCTCGTCCCTTTCTACATTTTCAAAATGATTAATTAAGCTTATTATTTTATCTTCTAAGGTATTTCCTTTTAAGTTAGAAATATTTAGTCCTTTCTCGCAAAGCTCGTTGAGTGTTTTTTTCTTTTCTGTTAAGGTTATTCCATGTTTGTAAATTTCATTTGATAGTAAATCCGAAAATGAAATTCCTTGCTTGATAATTTCTTCTATTTTTTGTGAAGCAGTTAATTTTCGGTCAATGTTGTGTTCTTTGGCGATTTGATTGATTATTGGTTCTCTCAATAATTTTAATGTCCGTCTATAAAATTTTTCGGCAACGTCTTTTTTTCTAACTTTTCTTAAAAGACTAACCATTTCATCAGCTACAAAAAGTGTGTTTTCTTTTTTTGAAAAGAAAATTACGCCAAGGTTTTTTAAGTTATTAATGACATCTTGAATATCAATTTTTTTGACTGGTAAAATTATGTAATTAATAAGTTTGACATCTTCTTGTGATAATCCAAGTTGTTTTGATAGAGTTAAAATTATTGATAATTCGTCCGATGTTATTTTGGCTTCACGATTATTTTCGATGTCGTTGTTATAAGCTGTAGAAAGACAAGATTTATAAATTCGATAATCTCTTTTTCTTGATTCGCTTAATTCAGATTTATCATTTTCTAACTCGCTGTTTAGGGCTTTGATTTTGACCTTTAAATTTTTGATTTCAGTTTCGTATAACCTGGAAAACCAATCTTGTTTCATAATGCAGTTTCCATCCCGAATTATGATGTCAATTAGAATGTCCAATTGAGAGTTTGCCTCTTGAAATTCGCAATGTAAATACTCCGTAAATTCGTTAGAAGTTAGACTGAAAATATTAGAAACATTTAGGTTGTCAACTGACTTAAGTCCTTTATCCGATGAGCTTAAAATTTTTTCGATTTCCTTTGAGTTTTTTGGGTTTTTAGAGATTATATGGTCAATAATTTTTATGAATGAGTTCTTCTCTAATGACCCGAGTTTGTCTAATATTTTTTCTAATTTCATATAGTTTTCTTTTTATGTTCGGATTTTTGTTCAGCTTGTTGCCAAGGTTTAGTATAAGAGAAGTAGGGCTGGTGATAGGCAATAATTTTTCGGATTAACCACAAGCCAAATCTTTTGTATTTTGTCTTATTTTTCTAAAAGCCAAATCAAAAGATTTGGCGGTGTTCGCAGACACGCACAAGCCAATGAATTCATCACTTACCGCCTTATTTGCTATAGCCAATTGTTAGCCACTGGCTTTATTCCGATTTACAGGTAAATTTTATATTCAAATTCCTTATAAATTCAAAATCGTCAATCCACTTTACATCCATATTATCGCAAACGTGAGGGATTTTGATTTTGGTTTGTTTTTTAAAATAATCTTTTGTTTCCTTGGTTACCACAATTGCATTTTCTTTCATTGCGTGAGCAATTACCCAAGGGTCAGCTTTTGAGTGAATTCCATTACTTGAAACTAAATATTTATGACTTGGGTTGGATGCATATATTTCTTTTAAACAGTTTGTTACCTCTCCATCAATTTTTTTAATCGGAATATTGCTGTTTTTTAGCCATTCAAATAGATTGTCTTCTCCTTTTTCAATTTCTTCATAAACTAATTCGGGAATAAAAATCACGCCTTTTTTACCTAAATCATTTAAAACTTCCCAATAAGATGGACAAATTTCTGGTGAGTAATATTTTTGCCAAGCCTGAATAAGAATATTAGCATCAATACAATAAACTATTTTTTCATCTTCAAACATTAGGCAAGCAGTTTTTCAAATTTTTGGAATTTATTAATCTGCGTGTTCAGAAGATTACTTGCAATTGATGGCGACAATGAACCGTTATTATAAGAATCCATAACGATTCTTGTAAATAGTTTACTGTTTTTATTTAAACGAAGAAGGTAAGCGTCAGGTCCACCTTTTGTTTCTCTTTGCTTTTCCTTTTTAATCTTTTCTCTTTCCAAAAATTTTACAAATTCATCTTGAGCATCTTGTTTTAAAATCTTGTATTTAGATCGGGAAATTAAATTTAAGTTTAACGCTCGAACTAATAAGGCAAAAGGACTTATACCGAGCTCCTTTGCTTGTTTGAAAATCATATTGTTTGAATCAAATGTATCTGTGCCAAATTGGGTGATTAATTCTCTAGGCATTAGTGCATTTGCTGCTACTTGGTTGCAGAATAATTCTACTGGATGTAATTTTGATTTAGGTTTATCAGTAAAGTCAATATCGATTTCATTTGATATACCTGATTTGGCTATCCAAATATGTGCTAATTCGTGAACTAGTGTAAAAAGTTGTGGCGCATTCCAATTTTTTGAATTCACAAAAACAAAAGGTGCAAATTTGTCGGCAATAGCGAACCCTTGGATTAAATCTCTATCTAGAACTAAATGTGAATGTAAGTAGCTTGCACGTGATATAAATATTCCAGCAGTTTCTGCTTTGTCGATCCATTCGAAAATAGGTGTTTTCTGATAATTGCTTGGATTAATTTTTAAGGTGTCCAATATATCTTTAGCAACAATTTCTGGATTATCATTAATAGAACATTTACCTACAAAAGGAAGTTTTTCTTCGCCAATTTCTTCAAATAACTCACTAATCCAATTCTGTTTTTCTTGAACATCGCGAATTATAAACAATGAGGCAGTATCTAATTTTTTTGCATCATCCCTTCTATAATCTTGAAGTGGTTGAAAATCTTTTGGGATTTCTGGTAAAAAGAAAAGCGAAAATGGCCTTCTAAAATTTTTCGCCAAGATTTGTGCTTGCCGAATGGTTGGAAAGTCGTTTCCATCCTCCCAAGTCAGATACCTTTCAGGCGATACTGAAACTTTTTTGGCAGCATCTTCCACAGAGATGTTGGCGGACTCTCTTGACCACTTTAAAATCTCGTATGTTATAAATGCTTTATCAGCCATTACTTTTTTCTATAAAGGTAAAATTTTAATTCAGAACGTGATTTTTCTTCAGATTGTGGCTAACAATTGTATACAGTAACAAGTTACTATATTTCTATTTTAAATTTCACTTACTATCCGTATAATAAACCCCTAGAGCTAGGCAGTTCCTACGGTAAGCCAGACATAAACAAACTATCTCAAAACCCTTTCTTAATATGAACGAACAGTGAAAAACCTTAAAAAACCCTTTCAAACTCCTCAAAAACAATAATCATACTTTCCCTAGGTAGGCGCTCAAAAGCTGCCAATTCCCTAGTGTAATAGTCCCAATGTACTTTTTTCCAATATGCCAGGGTTTTGTCGCCTTCGCCTTCTAAGGCGGCGTGCGCCGCAGTAATGCTAAAATAGGGAATGAGTCGAACTGCCGTGGTGCGTACGATGCATTGTGCCTCTTCTGCCCAATTGGTGACTACTACAAAGTCACCGATTTTAGGCAAGGGCTCATTTTTGTGCTGTAATCCCAAAAGGGAATGGGAAGTAGCTTTTTTCACACCTTTCATCACTAAGGCAGCCAGTTCGTTGGCGTCTTTTTCAGTATCCCCAAAAAAATCGGTTCTTGGTGCTTCGTGGAAGGCATGTTCCAGGTGTTTGTCCAAGTAATCTCCCCACATATTTCTGGCAGAGGCATTCTCCATATGGTATGTTATTTCAATTAAAACCTAAAATTATAGTGCAAATAAACCTATTATTAGGATAGGTCAAAGAAAAAAATCGGTATTCATGCCTTTACAAGGGGAATTTATAGCGAATGCACCGATCTATGCCAAAACCATCTTTTTTGTTGGCTTCAAAATCGATGTCGCTCAAGCGGTAACTTTACCTGCCCCAAGTAAGGGAGCAGCCATCGCCTTGATACCCTCGCCCCCAATCGAAGCGTTTCTTTTCTGCGTACGGATGGTCCATATTGTTTACAAAAAATATTTGTAATCTACTTTATGCACCCAATTAACCCTCGTTTGCACATGATATTGTTCTTTTTTCTTCGGTCGTTAGTTCCCCTTTATAGTCTTGGTCCCAAGCGTCATCGTTCATAGTAGCGTAATCTTCAATGTGTTTACCATCCTGCCTCTTTCCAAAACAAATGTTTTTAGTCCTTTTTCACATAGTTCTTTAGCCTCCTGGCCACCGCTGATACCCGTGCCAATAACAATGGCATCACATTGCTCGTTTTGATTCATTTCAAATTTCTTGTGGTTTTCTTATGGTATTTCCTATATTTATGACCTAACATAGGAATAATGGATAAGGAATATTTTCATTCCTAAATATAGTGTTAAATTTTTAAAACCAATATAAACCTGATTACTTCAAAGCAACGTATTTAAGATGAAGACAATAAAAGGACCCGCCGTTTTTTTGGCACAATTCGTAGATAGCAAAGCTCCGTTCAATTCCTTGGACGGCATGTGTAAATGGGCATCTGATTTGGGCTATAAAGGCATTCAGATCCCTACATGGGAACATTTTTTAATAGATTTGGACAAGGCTGCCGAGAGTCAGACCTATTGTGACGAGCTTAAGGGAAAAGTGAATTCCTACGGTTTGGAAATCACGGAACTGTCCACGCATTTACAAGGACAATTGGTAGCCGTAAACCCGGCCTATGATCTTATGTTCGATAATTTTGCGCCAGATAAGGTCAAGAACAACCCAAAAGCTCGAACGGAGTGGGCAGTAGAAACCGTAAAGAAAGCGGCCACGGCAAGTAGAAGGTTAGGTTTAAACGTACATGCCACATTTTCTGGAGCCCTGCTTTGGCATACCATGCACCCTTGGCCACAGCGCCCTGCGGGACTGGTAGAAATGGGTTTTGAGGAGCTTGCCAAAAGATGGTTGCCTATCTTAAACCATTTTGATTCCGAAGGCGTAGATGTCTGCTATGAGATACACCCAGGGGAAGATTTGCACGATGGCGATACTTTTGAGCGGTTTTTAGCCGCTACGGGCAACCATAAAAGAGTGAATATTTTATACGACCCGAGTCACTTTGTACTGCAACAGTTGGATTACATTGCTTACATAGACCATTATCATGAGTTTATTAAGTCGTTCCATGTAAAAGATTCCGAGTTTAACCCAACAGGCAAGAAAGGTGCTTTTGGAGGGTATAACGATTGGGGCGATAGGGCAGGCCGTTACCGCTCCTTGGGTGATGGTCAAATCGATTTTAAGACTATTTTCTCCAAACTTACCCAGTACGGTTGTGACGTTTGGGCCGTAATGGAATGGGAATGTTGTATTAAAAGTCCGGAGCAAGGAGCGCGGGAAGGTGCTATTTTCATTCAGGACCACATTATAGAAGCCACAGAGAAAACTTTTGATGATTTTGCGGGTGCAGAAATCGATAAAAATGTATTGAAACGAATATTAGGACTTTAAAACGTAACACCATGAAAAGAATCCCAATTTTAGCCATAGTAGCGGTACTTGCATTTGGTTGTAAGGAAAAGCAAAAGGATACAGCAGCGCCGGAAGCAGCAGAGGTCGCAGAAGCGATAACAGAACCAGCCTCCGAAAACGAATGGACGGCCTTGTCCTTGGACCATTGGCAGGCGTTTAAGGGAGGTGAATTGCCCAGGTTCTGGAAAAAAGAGGGCGATGCCATTGTTTTTTATCCTCCTACGGCGGAAGAGCGAAAAAAACCGGAAGGTGGCAAGGCATCTTTTAATATCGTAACTAAAAAGGACTATACCAGTTTTGTGCTTTCCTTGGAATGGAAAATTTCCGAAGCGGGCAATAGTGGTATCATGTGGGGCGTAAGCGAGGATGCCAAATATAGCCAACCTTATCAGACAGGATTGGAAATACAACTACTGGATAACGATAAGCATCCGGACGGAAAAAATGGACCCACCCGCCAAGCCGGGGCGCTGTATGATCTGGTACCTCCGCCAAAAGATGTTACAAAAGCCATTGGCGAATGGAATACCACGGTAATTACCATCAATCATAAAACCAACGAAGGAACTTCAGTTTTAAACGGCGTTGAAGTAGCGAAATTCCCCGTAAACGGAGAAGCGCTGCAAACACTGCTCAAAGGGTCTAAATTTGACGGTTGGGACGGTTTTGCAAGGTATAAGACCGGAAAAATCGCACTACAGGACCATGGCGATGTAGTGTCTTTCCGCAATATTAAAATAAAAGAATTATAGTATGAAAAAAGTAGTATTGGCCGCCTTGGTTTTGAGTATCGCTTCCTGCACCGAGGCAGAAAAGCCAGAGCCTACTCAGGAGAAAGAGGCTATAGGCTCAAGCGTAATCGTGCATGAAGAGTACACCGGTGTAGAACCCACAAAACCGGAGGAAACCGAATTTTACGAGCCTAAAGTGCCTGTTGTAACGCCTAGTGTCAACGGTTCCGTACCCAGTGATGCCATTGTGTTGTTCGATGGTAGCTCTTTAAAGGGTTGGATACGGTCAAAGGATAGTACCGCAGCAAACTGGCATCTAAACGGTGACGGAAGCATGACCGTCAAGGACAAAACGGGAAACATCCAGACCAAGCAACATTTTGGGGATGTACAATTGCATATAGAATGGAGTTCCCCGGCAGCCGTGGAAAGAGATGGGCAAAACAGGGCCAATAGCGGCGTCTATCTAAATGGAATGTACGAAGTTCAGGTCTTGGACAATAACGACAACCCTACCTACGTGAACGGTCAGGTAGGTTCTATCTACAAACAGCATACGCCCTTGGCCATGGCATCCGTCCCTTCCGGGGAGTGGAACGCTTACGATATCATCTACCGTTCGCCCGAGTTCAACGAAGCTGGGGAAAAAATAAAGTCGGGAACAATGACCGTAATGCACAATGGTATCTTGATACAGGACCATGTAGAAATCAAAGGTAACACCCCGTACACGGGATGGCCTAAAAACCCTGCACATGGAAAAGGGCCTTTGATGCTACAGGACCATCAGGATAACAGTAGGGTAAGCTACAGGAACATCTGGGTGCGGGAGTTGTAAGATGGATATTGGTACGTTCATTTTCGCAAATATCAACGGAATTTTAATTACTGTTATAGGGTGGTTATGCATGAAATTTCCACCGAAAAATATTAACCCAATATACGGCTATCGTACCAGAAGAAGTATGGCGAACCAAGAAATTTGGGACTATGCCAATATAGTAGGCGCCAAAATGATATTTTATTTAGGATCGATTCTTCTGGTCTTGGGAACGATTTTGTATTTATTGTATCCCGTTGACCACATTGTTATGATAACCACTTTTGGTTTGCTTCTAGGTTTGGGAGTAGGCATGTATTGGTGCGAAACACAGCTCAACGAGCGTTTTGATAAAAATGGCAATCCTAAAAAGCACCCCTCTTAATTTGGTTATCTTTGCCAAGATCTAAACCACACCTATGATTCAATCCATGACCGGATTCGGGAAGAGCGTAGTGCAGCTTCCTACCAAAAAAATAACGATAGAGATCAAATCGCTCAACAGTAAGAGCATCGATCTAAATGCACGTATGCCTTCCGGCTATCGGGAAAAGGAACTGGAATTACGAAAGCTGATCGCCAATTCGCTCGAAAGGGGAAAGGTAGATTTCAGTCTCTATATAGAGTTGACAGGAAACGAAACGGCTACCCAAATAAACGAAACCGCCGTGCGCCAGTACATGAAGCAATTAAAGACGATCGCCGATGGGGACGATGTTCGGTTATTGGAAATGGCGCTACGCTTTCCCGATGCGATGAAAACCGATAAGGAAGATATTGACGAGGAAGAGTACGCCGCCATCCTAAAGGCTTTGGACGGCGCCCTATCCGAAATCAATATTTTTAGATCTGAGGAAGGTAGTGTGCTGGAACAGGACTTTTTGGACAGGATAAAGATTTTGAAAGGCTTGTTGGCACAAGTTGTGGAAATGGATCCGGACAGGCAGGCCACCATTCGCGAACGTTTGGAAAAAGCGGTACAGGATATAAAGGTCGATGTAGACGCCAACCGTTTTGAGCAGGAGCTAATCTACTATTTGGAGAAATACGATATAACCGAGGAGAAAGTCCGTTTGGAAAATCACTTGGACTATTTTGGAAAAACCTTGAAATCCGACGATAGCAATGGCAAAAAATTGGGCTTTATTTCCCAGGAAATAGGTAGGGAAATCAATACCATAGGTTCCAAGGCCAACTTTGCGCCCATGCAGCAATTGGTAGTGCAGATGAAGGACGAATTGGAGAAAATAAAGGAGCAGATGTTGAACGTGCTCTAATGATTTTATCACGGTTATGGACATTGCCTTATAAAGCCTTTGGATTATTTGAAAAAGGGTTTGGCAAACGAAGGGAAACACGCTGATCCATGTTCGGATGCAGTCTCCCACCTCGGGAGAGACCTGACCGCCGGAATGCGGTTTAAGATCCGTCTTTTTGGTGAGATGGTAAACGATTGCAAGAGAATAAAGGTATAATTTAGAAATAGAAGTTAGTACGAATGAAAGGTGGTAAACTCATTATTTTCTCAGCACCCTCCGGCAGTGGTAAGACGACTATTGTCAGGTATCTCCTAGAACGCCCAGAGCTTAATTTGGCGTTTTCCGTGTCTGCAACTTCCAGACCCAGAAGAGGAAAGGAAAAGAACAAGGAACATTACTACTTTATGTCGGTTTCCGAGTTTAAGCAACACATTAAGAACGACGATTTTTTGGAGTGGGAAGAGGTGTACCGTGATAATTTTTATGGTACGCTAAAGAGTGAGGTAGAACGACTTTGGGCACAAGGGAAGAACGTTATTTTTGATATAGACGTCGTAGGCGGATTGCGTATTAAAAAGAAATTTCCGAAACAGACTTTGGCCGTATTCGTAAAACCTCCGAGTGTAGACGAGCTTAAGATCCGCCTGAAAAAACGCAGTACAGAGAGCGATGATAAAATAAATATGCGCATCGCTAAAGCTTCCGTAGAGCTGGCTACCGCACCCCAATTTGATAAAATCATTAAAAACTATGAGCTGGAGGTAGCTTTAAAAGAAGCCGAGCACTTGGTTGCCGATTTTATAAAGGATTCAAACAAGGAATAACAATGAAGAAAATAGGGCTGTACTTTGGGACCTTCAACCCCATACACATTGGCCATATGATTATTGCGAACCATATGGTGGAGTTCTCCGATTTGGATGAGGTTTGGTTCGTAGTAACGCCCCATAGCCCTTTTAAGGCAAAGAAAACATTGCTGGACAACAACGATAGGTATCAAATGGTATTTGAAGCCACCAAGGACTATCCTAAATTAATGCCTAGCACTATAGAGTTTGACCTTCCCCAGCCCAACTACACCATAAATACATTGGCGCATTTATCCGAGAAATACCCAAAGGGACATCAATTCTGCCTCATTATGGGCGAGGATAACCTAAAAGGTTTCCGTAAATGGAAGAACTACGAGGTAATTCTGGAACACTGCGAGCTTTTTGTATATCCAAGAATTTCTGAAGGCGATATAGAACATCGATTTAAAGGACATCCACGCATTCATAATGTAAACGCGCCTATCATGGAAATCTCGTCTACCTTCATCAGACGGGAATACAAGAACGGAAAAAATATTCGCCCGCTAGTACCCCCTGCCGTTTGGAAGTATATGGATGAAATGAATTTTTATCGGTAAACCTTACTCCAATTCATCGCCACCGCTAGTTTGTAACTAGTGGCGTACCCGAATAAGACAAAAAAGTAAGAAAAAAAAAGAAAATCACGATTGAACTACCGTAATTTTTTCTCAAATAGGTATTGAATTAACTACTACTAAAAAGTTCGCTACCGCTAGTTTGTAACTAGTGGCGTGCCGAGTAAGCCAGAAGAACAGGAAGAGAATAATTGAAGCCCACAGCAGTAAAATTTGTGATTTTTAATGCAGTTATTGGCTTACTGTTGTGGCCACCACTTGCAAACTGGCGGGAGCAGCAAATAAAAGGAGATTGATATTTTTTCAAGTACCTAGGGCTAAGTGTTACTCCACTTCCTTGGCTTCGGTAGGATATCAAGTTCCTAGCTGCGGCAAGAATAATCGCTACCGCTAGTTTGTAACTAGTGGCGTACCGAGTAAGCCAGAAGAACAGGAAGAGAATAATTAAAGCCCACAGCAGTAAAATTTGTGATTTTTAATGCAGTTATTGGCCTACTGTTGT
>Ga0306871_1000651_pt1 | contig 13073 bp, 10 predicted proteins | sample AntRauMeHopE1497_FD_190447 | JGI IMG/M metagenome (GOLD analysis project Ga0306871, IMG submission 190447) | Saline lake microbial communities from Rauer Islands, Antarctica - Metagenome Hop E1 #497 (v2) (version 2) | ecosystem: Environmental > Aquatic > Non-marine Saline and Alkaline > Saline ... | reverse complement strand
AGGTGACGATTCTTATCTGCTTCGACAACTTTCACAAGCGAAGGTATCGCTAAAAAGCAAGGCATTCAAAACACTCAATTCGCTCGCGCTCTATTTTTGTTTTTGTTGCTGAGCGCTTCTCGCAGCTATTTTTTTGTTTTTGTTTGCACGCTGCACTGTCACATCTTGTTTTTGTTGTTGTGCCCTATATACAAAGCAGGCGCCGTGCCAGTTTTACAAATAGTATTTTTATCAAGGGGTTGGCTTTTTTCAGGCAATAGGTGTTACCCCGTATTTGAAGAAAGTGTTACCGCTAGGTCATAAATGCAGGGCAGAGTGTTACCAATAGAAACAGTTGGTAACACAAGTTAGAACTGCCAACAGCAGCTGAGGTTAGTTGCCGGACGTTTTTTTGCGCGGAATGCCGAGGCGCTGACGCCTTTCCCATAAAGATTTACGACTGATACCCAGTTTTTGGGCCAATTCGGTTTCACTCATGCGGTCCTGATTCTCCAGGACGAAGTGTTGAAAGTAGTCTTCCAGCGACAGATCGCCCTGGCTGTCTGCAACTTGGGCATTGGTTTGCTCGTTATCGCCAGCCACCAGAGTTTCAGGGATGTACTCACTGTCGCCATCGCCATTCAGATCCAGCAGTGCGGGGGTAATCAGTTCCGAGTCACATAAGATAGTGGCCCTCTCAATGGCATTTTCCAGCTCCCGCACATTTCCCGGCCAACGATGCCGCTCTATCGTGCGCACGGCGTCTGCGCTGAACTGTAAATCGGGTTTGCCCATTTTGGCACCTTGGCGCTTCAAAAAACGCCGCGCCAGTATCAGAATATCTCCCTGGCGATCCCGCAATGGGGGGATGCGCACCTGCATTACGTTCAGGCGATAGAATAAATCTTCGCGGAACTCGCCGGTGCGGGTCATGGCTTTCAGGTTACGGTGGGTGGCTGCCAACATGCGCACGCTTACTTTGAGGCTTTGGGTAGAGCCCACCTTACGGATTTCGCCTTCTTGCAGAACCCGCAATAGCCGAGCTTGAGCTTCGGCAGGCAATTCGCCTATTTCATCCAGAAACAGACTGCCGCCGTTGGCTGCCTCAATAAGGCCCGTACGGGCGCTGACTGCGCCGGTGAACGCGCCTTTTTCATGGCCGAACAGTTCCGACTCAATCAGACTTTCGGGAATGGCGGCGCAGTTAACCGAAATAAGTGGAGCCGTCGCCCGCGGACTCAGCAGGTGCAAGGCACGTGCTGCCAGCTCTTTGCCAGTGCCGGATTCACCCTGAATAAGCACCGTGGTTTCGGTGGGTGCCACCTTGCGAATCAGAGTGAACACCCGCTGCATAGGCTCACACTGGCCAAACATGATGCTGGCCGGGTCTGACTCGGCGGCATGAGGCACTGTTTTAGAGGCTACGGCGTCTTTAGTGGCCACGGCGTTGCTGTCATCAGCTGCAGCAGGCGTAAGCTTGCGCGCTAGAATGGCGGCTACCGACGCCAGCATTTCGTCGTGATCAAAAGGTTTGGCGATGTACTCCACGGCCCCCAGCTTCATGGAATCGACGGCTGAGCGCAGGCTGGCGTAGCTGGTCATAATCAGCACCGGCGTTGCCGGCGCACGGCGGATCATTTCGGTGCCCGGAGCACCGGGTAATCGCAGATCGGATATGATCAGGTCGAAACTGCCCAGGTCATGTTCTTCGGCTTCCTCCACTGAGCCGGCGTCGGTGACGTCATAGCCGGCGTGGGTCAGCATCTTGCGGACTGCGGAGCGAATGATGTCTTCATCTTCAACAATCAGGATACGCGGCATATCTGTGCTAGGACCTCTGATTCTGGCTGTCAGCAGCGGGTGTATCTTCGGGCTCGTAAGCAGGTAGCTTCAGGCGAATGCAGGTGCCCGGATTGCGGCTTTCTGCGGAGTTGAACTGCGCAGGGCTTGTTACGGGGCTCTGCGCCTGAATGTTGCCATAGTGCTCTTCAACAATGCTGTAAACCAGTGCAAGACCAAGCCCTGTACCTTTATTGGTGGGTTTGGTGGTGTAAAATGGCTCGAAAATATGATCAAGCTTGTCGGCGGCGATACCGCTGCCCTGGTCAATCACTTCGATAATAGCCGAGTAGCCATCGGCCTTACCAATTACCCGCACTTCGCCGCCATCTGGCGAGGCGTCACGGGCGTTGGTCAGCAGGTTTACAAACACCTGCACCAGCCGCTGCTCATCCCCCAGAATGAGCAGTTCCGGGGGGCACTCGTTAACGTAAGAAATGCCCAACCCCTTATCGCTCAGCGATAATAGATTGATGGATTCCTGCACACAGCGGCGTATTTGTACCGGCTCGTAACGATTGGCGGGGGCGTGATTGCCGGTGCGGGCGAAATTCATCAGCGACTGCAGAATATTTGAGATGCGCCGGGTTTGCTGCTGTATCTGGTCGGCGGTGTCCAGAATATCCGGGTTATCGGTTTCCAGCCGCAGATTTTGCGCCAATGAAGAAATGCCGGTAACCGGGTTGCCGATCTCGTGGGCCACACCGGCGGCCAGCCGACCCACTGAAGCCAGCCGTTCGCTGTGCATCAGTTCGTCTTCCAGCAAGCGAATTTCGGTTTGGTCTTCCACCATAATAATGCTGCCGCTTTCGGCATGGTCGGGCCCGCTCAGGGCGGCTTTGTGCAGGTTCAGCCAGTGCGGTCGGCCACGCAGGTCCAGGCGGTGTTTGTAGCGGTGCACGTCTTCGCCCTGGTTAAAGTCGTCAAGCAGTTGGTGCCAGTGTGGTGGCAAGGTGGTCAGGCGCGCGCCAACCACTTCGTCGGCGCTAATGCCGGTCAGGCGCTCCATGGTTTGATTCCACATCAGGATTTCGCCGTCTTCGCCGACTGAACAGGCGGGTATAGGCAGGTTTAATAGGGTTTGGCGATAATGGCGGCGCAGATTGTCTAGCTCACCGGCCAACCCGGTGAGCCGGTTCTGATAGTCGCCCAGGGCGCGTTCCACGTAGCGAATATCTTGTGCTGCGCGCTGCATGGGTTTGAATCCCAAATGGCGTTTGACCATGTCGCGGGCAATTTCCGGCCCCATCAGGCCCGACAGATTGGCTTCTACCTGGTCGCGCAGGCGCCTTAGCTGGTAAGGACGATACTCTACTTCAGGAAGTTTTAGTTGCAGCAGGGCGCTTTCCACCTCGCGCTGAGCGCCGTCTTGCCCCAGAGGATCACTGAGCTGGCGTACAAAGTCTGCAGACGATGTGGCCAGCAATTCACGCCGCTGTGGCCGCGACAGTGCTCCGAGCGAGCAGGCCTGGGCGGCGTTGCGTTCTTCACTGTTGCTAGAGCTCAGCACAGACACCACCACGAACATTACGACGTTGGCGCCCAGACTGAGGAACATGAACAGATGCCAGTTATCAGCTGTTGGCACTACCGGGCTGTCCAGCCACGACAGGATATTTGCAGCGCCGGAAAAGGGGAGCATCAGAGTGATCACCCAGATTGCCAGCCCGGTCAGAAGGCCGGCGATCAGGCCGCGGCGGTTGCCTTCGGGCCAGAAGATAACACCTAAGGCGCCGGGTAACAGTTGCAGAGTGCCGCTCAGGGAGATTGCGCCAAGAATAGACAGTTGCAGATTTTTGCCCAGGGTTTCATGAAACATCAGAGCCAGAAAAAGGATCAGAGCAATCAGCAGCCGCTTGACCCATTGCAGCCAGCGGTAGATGTCGGCCTGGTCTTTGGGCGTTTTTAGCGGCAATACGATGTGGTTGAGGGCCATTCCCGCAAGTGCCAGGGTGCTCACAATCATTAAACCACTGGCGGCAGACAGGCCGGCAATGTACATCGTCAGCGTTAACGCCGGGCTGCCCAAGGCCTGGCCGATGCCAATGCTGTAGTAACTGGCAGAGGTGGTTACCCCAAGTTCCTGGCCGCCCCAGAGAATCAGCGGTATCGGCAGGCCCAGCAGCAATAAGTACAGGGGGAAGCCCCAGCTGGCTTTGGCCAGCGACGCCGGTGACGGGTTCTCGCTGAAAATCATGTGGTACATGTGTGGCAGTACCAGTACCGACGCAAAAGACATCAGCATAACTGCCCGCCAACTGGCGTCGTCGATACTCATGGCCATGTCAACGACGGGTGCTTGCTTCTGGTCTAGCCATACTTGAAGATCATCTGGGCCGCCGAAAACGCCAAACAGGACGATGCCGCCTAATAAAAGCAGGGCTAACAGCTTGACCAATGAGTCAAAGGCGATGGCAACCACCAGTCCACGGTGATTGCTGGCGTGTGCGTTGCGGCGGGTGCCAAACAAAATGGCGAACAGCACCACGGTGACGCTAAACAGAGCACTAATAAGGTTAGGCGACACATCGGGGGCAAGAATGCTGGCAGAACTGGTGACAGCCTGAATTTGCATGCTTAGCAGAGCCAGAATGGCGGCGCCAGAGCACAGCGTGACCAAGGTGCCCGCCCATTGGCTGCGGTAGCGATAGGCAAAAAGGTCAGCCAATGAGGTTAGCTGGTACGCCCGCCCGATACGCATATACGGGTTCAGCAACACTGGCGCCAACAAAAACGCACCGCTAATGCCTACATAATAAGCCAAAAAGCCGTAACCGGTTTCCGCCGCTGCACCTACAGATGCATACACCGACCAAATGCCGGCATACACGCCCAGGCTAAGAACGTAAATGAGCGGGTGGCGCACCAGCTTGCGTGGTAGCAAACCGCGTTCTGATATCCAGGCAATGCCGAACAGCAAGCTCAGGTAGGCAACACTGACCAACAGCAGGCCTGCAGCACTAAAATTCATTGGGATCACGCCGCCATTCCAGCCACACGCCAATGGCAATCAGTCCGGCCCAGATCAGATACGGGCTGTACCAGACATTGCCGGACGACATCCACCAGTCAAGAATGTTGGGAGAGAAAACGTAAATCGCCAGGACCAGCAAAAAAACCAGACGATAGATATACATCTAGGGTAACCGTGCCGCAGTGGATTCATGGCTTTATAACACGATCGCGGCGCTGCTGTCAGAAATGGCGGGTTACCAGTGTTGTTTTGCGGGTACAGAAATTGCGCTGCGCTGCCAGTGGGTTTGAGCCCAGGCAAGAATGGCAGTGGGTGATTGCCCTGCCAGTTGCGTGGGTGGTCGCTGACCCAAAGCGCGTAGGGCGGCGATTAAATTTGCGCTGGCACTGGCATCGTCCAACGCCGGGGCGTGATTCTGCTTGCTCAGCTTCTGGCCTTGTTGATTGCGGATGACCGGGATGTGCAAAAACTGCGGCACGGCGGCACCCAACGCCTTAAACATCTGGTGCTGGGCGGCGGTCATGGTGCGCAGGTCTGAGCCGCGTACAACGTGGCTGATGGCTTGATCGATATCGTCAACCACCACCGCTAGCTGGTATGCGTAGAAGCCCTCTTTGCGCATGATCACCGGGTCGTCTGTTTCTGCTTTCAGGTTCTGCTGCTGTTCGCCCAGCAGTTGGTCAGTCCAGCGGCAGCGTTGGCTGCGCAACGCAAAGCGCAGGGCGAAGTCGCCGGGCGGCCAGGGCTGTTCGTTTGTTTCGCTTGGTTTGAAGGCATGGTTGCGGCAATGGTTGGGATGTTGGCCCTGGTTCGCCTCAAGCTGTTTGCGTGAGCAGCGGCAAAAATAGGCGTGCCCGGTTTCCAGCAAGGTTTCAGCAGCGGCGCGATAAGCGGTCTGGCGTTGGGATTGGTAGCGCACAGGTTCATCGCCAATCAAGCCGTGGGCGCTCAGGCTGTGGAGTATTCGAGGTGTCGCATCTGCCGGTTGGCGTAATGGGTCCAGGTCTTCAATGCGCACCAGCCATTGGCCCTGGTGGTGTTTTGCCTCCAGATAGCTGGCCAACGCGCTCACCAGTGAGCCAAAGTGCAGAGAGCCGGTGGGCGATGGCGCAAAGCGGCCGCGATAGGAGACGTCAGGCGTCATGATAGATTACGCCGGCGCAATAGCGGCCGGCGCAGTTTTGACAGATTGGCAGACAGGTCAGATGCCGGTCTGACGCTCGCGGATTTCCGCCAGGGTTTTGCAATCAATGCACAGCGTGGCGGTAGGCCGGGCTTCAAGCCGGCGGGCACCTATTTCTACACCGCACTGGTCGCAGAAGCCGTAATCGTCCTTATCGATGAGATCAACGGTTTTGTCGATCTTCTTGATCAGTTTGCGCTCGCGGTCGCGTGTGCGCAGTTCCAGGCTGAACTCTTCCTCTTGGGTAGCTCGGTCGCTGGGGTCTGCGTAGTTGGCTGCGTCTTCCTGCATGTGGTGCATAGTGCGGTCCACTTCTTCCATTAGCTCCTGCTTCCACTTCAGTAGCAGGCCTTTGAAGTGTTCAAGCATGTCCGCGCTCATGTATTCTTCACCCTTTTTCATTTCGTAAGGAGTGAAGTTGGTGAAGTTTTCGCTTGAATTGGCTGTTTTATTGGTCATTGAAACCGGCCTCTTGTGAGTACTGCTACAAGAACGCTTTGCTTCCTTTCGCGTCAGCCCCCGTGGCTGTGCGGTATAAAATCTGGATTGTAAAGCATTCGCCCTGAAACGGGATTTGGCGGAAAATAGCAGATAAGTTGCGGGGGTACCAGCTTTGCTGCAATACATACGACTAAGAGGTAGGCATGAAGTTTGAACAACCGTTACTGGAGGGGCAACTTATCCGCCGCTACAAACGCTTTTTGGCCGATGTGCGACTGGCCGATGGCAGCGAAGTAACCGCTCATTGCCCGAACACCGGCAGCATGCTGGGCTGTCAACCGGCAGATGGGCGTGTGTGGCTAAGCCGCAGCAACAATCCTGCGCGTAAGCTGGCGTATACCTGGGAGCTTGTTGAGACGGCTCCCGGCTTCCTTGCCTGCATTAATACGGCAAGACCGAACTCACAGGCCCGCGAGGCGATTGAAGCGGGCCGTATCACAGAGCTGACTGGATATAGCCATTGCCGCCCCGAAGTAAAATATGGCGAAGAAAAAAGCCGGATTGATTTGTTACTTTCCGGGCATGAAGCGAAGCCGGATGCTTGGGTAGAAGTGAAAAACGTAACGCTGGACGACAACGGTCAGGGCTTTTTTCCAGACGCCGTGACAACTCGCGGGCAAAAGCACCTGAGAGAACTTATGGCTCAAGTTGCGCTGGGTGATCGTGCGGTGCTGTTTTTTGTGGTGAATCACACAGCTATCGCAACGGTGCGGCCGGCAGATCATATAGATCGACATTACGGCCAATTGTTGCGACAAGCATGTAATGCGGGCGTAGAGATCATGGCCTACCGGGCAAACCTGGCCAACGACGACGGCAGCCCGTCCGGCGAGATGACTCTGACCGAACCGGTGCCGGTTATTCTTGAAGTCTGACGTCCGGTTCAGTCAAGGCATCCAGCTTCATCTGCCTGTTTGTTACTTGCCTATGTTGTACCGCATACGCGTGCCATGGTTCAGAGACATCAGAAGCTCATCGGCTTGAAGCCGGTCAGGAAAGAAGCTACCGGAAATCTTGGCACCCGCAATGCTGGCTCCTTCCAGGTTTGAGTGACTGAAATCTACACCCCTGAGGTCTGCGCCCCGAAAATAGGCGTGGCTCATGTCGAGCCCTTTGGCATCCATGCCACGCAAATCAAGCCCTCTGAAATCCCCATGAGCAAAACTGGGCAGGTCGCTCCGAGCTGATTTTTTAGCATTGAAGGCGCTAATATTCTCAGAACGAAGCGTTTCGTAAAGCGGGTCTTTAATATGGTGTACGGTGTCTGTTGGCATGATGTTTCCTTTTGACGTTCTGTTCCGGTTCTATAACGAGCATCGTTCATCCAGTTTTTTTGGCCTTGGTAGCGCCAGGACCTTACCTGGGGGGAAGGCCAAAATGCTGTCGAATTCGATCTGCAACGGCTTCTGCCACATGTTCCTGATCGGTACGAAGGTGAGCAGTATAGATTTTCTCTTCAGCTGTCAGGGGTTCAAACCAGTCTTTCTGGGCGTCCAGCAATTCTTCTGTGGCTTCCGAAGCGTCGCCTTTACGTTTGCGTACCCATTCTTTTCGCAGCTCCTCTGGCGCTTCGCAGTGAATCAGCGCAAAGGGCACTCCCTGGCTTTCCGCAACGGCGGCAAACAGCGCGCGCTCCTGCTCCTTCAGGCAGGCCGTGTCGGCTATAACCGGGAAGCCTGCCGCAAGAAGGCTGTTGGCAAGTTTCGCCAGGCGTTCGTACGTTTTTGTGTTTGCCTCGGCGGAGTAGAGGTTGCCCCCGGTAGGCGACTGACTGTTATCCAGCGGCGCCAGTCCATGCAAACGCTTACGTTCAACATCTGATCGCAGCCGGATAAGTCCGAGCTCGCCCGCCAACGCGGCGCTGACGCAGGTTTTGCCACTTGCGGATAAGCCAACGGTGGCAATCAAGTAGCGGTTAGGAATGCTGCTGTAATCTTCTGCAAGCTGAGCATAGGCGTTATAACGCTGCATCAGCTCTTCTTTTTCACTGTCGCCCAGGGACGGATTACCCATGGTGAACAGCGCAATCTTCGCTCGCACTATGGCCCGGTAAGCTTTGTAAAGCGGCAGCAGAGGCAGAGCATCAAAATCGTCGCGATATTCAAGATAGGTGTTCAGCACCAAGTTGGCTTTGGCGGTTTCGCCCCTCGATTCCAGGTCCATTAGCAGGAACGCCAGATCGTTAATCACGTCAATCCAGCGAAACGGCTCGTTGAACTCGATGCAGTCGAACACCGTTACCTGATCGTTATACAGAGTGATGTTCGCCAGATGCAGGTCGCCATGGCATTCACGCACCAAGCCTTGCTGGTGGCGCGCAGCAATCAATGGCTGATGGCGCTCGAAGGTGGTGCGGGTCCAGATTTCCAGATTGTCCAGCTGTGCAAGTTGGCGGGCATCGCTCAGTAGCGGTCGAATCTGGTCAAAATTCTCCTGCATGGCGGCGTAGACTGCGTCAGGCGCACCCAGCGGGCTTGCGGGGTCAACCGGCGGCAGGCTGTGGTGAAACTCAGCTGCTTGTCGGGCCAATGTTGTCAGGTGGCCAAGCTCCAGTTCGCCTCGTTCCTGCTGGCGATCGAACAAATCGTCTTGGCGGAACTGGCGCATTTTCAGAACGTATTCAAAGGCTTCGCCGCTGCCACCCAGCACCGGGTTTTGTGGCGTGCCGGTAATGGGAATAACGTCCAGATACAAAGGCGCGGCCAGGCGGCGGTTCAGCCGCAGTTCTTCTTCGCAGAAATGCTTGCGCCGGGGCAAGGTAGAAAAGTCGAGAAAGCCAAAATCCATCGGCTTTTTAATTTTGTAGGCAAACTCACCGGTCAAAAGAACCTGTGAAATGTGAGTTTCAATGACCTCAAACTGGTGAACCGGGTGGTCGTAAAGCGCCGGATTTTGTAAAGCCTGAACCAGTGTGTTCGCGGGTGAATCGCTCAAAGTGTTTTCCTCGTGTTGCCTGAACCTGTTAATTGTTTATACGACATCATAATGGCTAGATTACGGAAATAACACACAACTGGCCTGCTCGGAAGCTTTGCGCTTTCGTTATACTGCCGCCATGAAAAATACCGACAAGACCCGCAAGCCCGGTCGCAAAAAACCGGCTCTCCGTAAAAAGCCCGCCGCCGCACAGTCCCGTCGCAAGGGATTCTGGCGTATTTTACTGCGTGTGGCACTGCTTGGCCTGGTGTTACTGGCGGGATGGATGGTGTATCTGGATGCCTTGGTAACATCACGCTTTGAGGGCCGTCGCTTCGAGGTGCCATCGCGGGTTTACGCCCGGCCACTGGAACTTTACAGCGGTGCGCCAGTGACTGCCGCTGCGCTGGAGCAGGAGTTGGCACTGGCGGGCTTTCACAAAGGCGATGGTTCACGCTCGGGCAGTTATCAGCGTAACGGCGGGCGCTTTCTGATTAGCAGTCGCGGTTTTGACTTCCCCGATGGCAAAGAGCCGCGGCGGCACCTGGCGCTGAATATAGCGGGCGACCAGGTGCAGAGTTTAAAGGTTGTCAAAGGCCCCGAGAGTGCGATTGTGCGCCTTGAACCGGCGCAGATTGGCGGCATTTACCCGGCGCATCAGGAAGACCGGATTCTGGTGCAGCTGGATAAATTGCCAGAGTTGCTGCCGGCTGCGCTCATGTCGGTGGAAGACCGCAGTTTTTATGACCACCACGGTATCGCGCCGCTGTCGATTGCCCGCGCTATGCTGGCGAACATTCGCGCTGGTGGCATTGTTCAGGGTGGTAGCACGCTGACCCAGCAGCTGGTGAAAAACTTTTTCCTGACCCGAGAGCAAACTCTGCTGCGCAAGGGTAATGAGGCTCTGATGTCGATTTTGCTGGAGCTGCACTACAGCAAGAGCGACATTCTTGAAACCTATCTTAACGAGGTTTATCTGGGCCAGGCCGGCGCACGCAGCATTCACGGTTTTGGCCTGGCCAGCCGGTTTTATTTTGCCGAGGCATTGGAGGATTTGCTGCCCCACCAACTGGCGTTGCTGGTAGGCATGGTCAAGGGGCCGAGTTATTACAACCCCCGCCGCCATCCACAGCGGGCCACGGCAAGGCGCAACCTGGTGCTGGATCAAATGCAGCAGGCGGGCCTGCTGGGTGAATCCGACGCGCAGCGAGCACGCTCTTTACCTTTGGGCGTGAGTGACAGGGCCTCTTTTTCACAGAATCGTTATCCGGCCTATATCGATCTGGTTCGCCGCCACCTGGCACGGGATTACAAAGAAGAAGACTTACGCAGCGAAGGCCTGCGAGTTTTCACAACCCTTAACCCCGCTATGCAGATGGCTGCGGAGAAGGCGGTAACAGAAACGCTACCACGCTTGGGCGATAAAGCGCTGGAGTCGGCGTTGGTGGTGACGGCGAAAGACAGCGGCGAAGTGCTGGCTTTGGTCGGCGGGCGCGACCCGCGCTACGCCGGTTTCAACCGGGCACTGGATGCCAGCCGCCAGATTGGTTCATTGGTGAAGCCTTTTGTGTATTTGGCCGCGTTGTCGCAGCCCCGGCGATACACGCTGATTACGCCGTTGCAGGACACACGCTTCACCTTGAAATTCGAGAACGGCACGGTATGGCAGCCAAAAAACTACGACGGCCTGGAGCGGGGCGAAGTGCCCTTGCATCAGGCGCTGTCTAAATCCTATAACCTGCCGGTGGTTCGGGTAGGTCTGGACATCGGATTGGCCGAGGTGAAGTCCACGCTGCAGGCGTTTGGCGCCAGCTCGGCTATTTCCGACTACCCGTCTATGCTTTTGGGCGCCGTTGCGATGACGCCGGTGAATGTGGCGCAGATATACCAGGGCCTGGCGACGTCAGGGTTTAATACGCCGCTGCGCACCATTCGGGAAGTGACTGATGCGGGCGGTGAACCGCTTAGCCGCTACAGCTTGCAGGTGAATCAGGTGGCCGACCCGGCCGCCGTGCACCTGCTGCAATATGCCATGCAGGAAACCATGCAGGAGGGCACGGGCCGCTCGGCCTATAACACTGTGCCCCGCGCTTTGGCCTTAGCCGGTAAGACAGGCACCACCGATGACGGCCGCGATGCCTGGTTTGCCGGCTTTAGCGGCGACTTGCTGGCGGTGGTCTGGGTAGGGCGGGACGATAATGGCGCTACCTCGTTAACTGGTGCCACTGGAGCCTTGCCGGTGTGGTCGAAGTTTATGGCTCAGGTGCCGCAAAACAGCTTCACGCCGGTAATACCCGACGGCGTGCAATACCATTGGGTAAATGTACAGCAGCAGGCGTTAACTGATGAACAGTGCGAGAATGCGCGCCTGATGCCGTTTATCACCGGCAGCGAGCCAAGGCAGACCATCACCTGCGCTGGCGCTCTGCCACAAAAAATTCGCGGTTGGTTTGAAGGGTTGTTTCAATGATGAGAGTGCAGATGAGAGTCCAGAGGAGAGCACAGATGAGCCCAAAGCTATTTCGCCGCGCACTTGTCTGTGCCGTTTTGCTACTGGCGGGCTGTGCCAGCGGGCCCGGCGGTATCTACGTCCCTGCCGGGGAGCGTCCGCAGGCGCCTGAACCACCGCTGACCGACGGCGCCGCCAATCCAGCCGATGAACCGCAGGTATGGCGCAAAAGCGAACAGCCGGCCGAACAGAAATCGCAACAGCAAACAGGCGTGCCCGGGTTCCGCGAATCCGGTGATCAGATGCCTGCTGCGGCAGCGGGCCTGGTAAAAGAGGCTGATACCCTGATGGCCCAGGGTAACGGAGCTGCGGCGATTACCCGCCTGGAACGGGCGCAGCGTATTGCACCGCGGTCTGCGGCGGTGTATTTCAAGCTGTCTGAAGCTTACGTGATGACCATCCAGCTTGGCAGCGCTGAACAGTTTACCCTTAAGGGGCTGTCGCTGGCGGGGCGTGACGAGCGTTTGCAGCGCTCAGGCTGGTTGCTGTTGGCCGATATTCGTAGAGCCCGGGGCAATGTGGCCGGTGCGCAGCAGGCCGAAAGCCGCGCAGCGCAGTTGTAAATTGGGAAAAACGGTAGCTGACATAAAAACCGGGATATAAAAAAGGCCACTGTGATTAGCAGTGGCCTTTTTGTTTTGGGGCAGCGTTATCGCAATATTTTACAGCGTTGCGAAGACCTTGCGTGCTGCGTTCAGGGTGAACTCGATGTCTTCATCGGAAATGGCAGCGCTGGTGAAACCAGCTTCAAAAGCCGACGGCGCCAGGTAAATGCCCTCGGCCAGCATGCCCTGGAAAAACTTCTTGAAGCGTTCGATATCGCATTCCATCACTTGGTCAAAGCGGGTGACGGACGACTCTTTGCTGAAGAAGAAGCCGAACATAGCGCCAGCTCCTTGCACCGCCAGCGGAATACCTGCTTCGTCGGCTGCTGCTTTAAGGCCAGCGCAGATTTTTTCAGTTTTAAGGGTCAGGGCGTCGTGAAATCCGGGCTCGGAAATCGCGTTCAGTGTGGCCAGACCAGCGGTCATCGCCAGCGGGTTGCCGCTCAAGGTGCCTGCCTGGTAAACCGGGCCCAAAGGCGCAATGTGCTCCATAATTTCGCGTTTGCCACCGAATGCGCCGACCGGCAAGCCACCACCGATTACCTTGCCCAGCGCCGTCAAGTCTGG
>Ga0306871_1000649_pt1 | contig 13086 bp, 12 predicted proteins | sample AntRauMeHopE1497_FD_190447 | JGI IMG/M metagenome (GOLD analysis project Ga0306871, IMG submission 190447) | Saline lake microbial communities from Rauer Islands, Antarctica - Metagenome Hop E1 #497 (v2) (version 2) | ecosystem: Environmental > Aquatic > Non-marine Saline and Alkaline > Saline ... | reverse complement strand
CCCGAATTATGCATGAGGTGTTGGTGAGGGTGGCGTAACGTTCTGAAAAGCTGTAATTTTATGGTGTCAAAGCCAAAAAAGCAGATTTTCAGGAGCCCCGCCTCACCATGGATATGTCTACACCCTCCCGCCTGTCCTTGTCACCTGTGAACGGCAAACCGGTTCTGATGAGTTTTGACGGGGCTGACATGAGTTCGGATGCTGGCCTGACGCTTCTTCGGGAGGTGGAGCGCCGGACAGGATTGGCCGACGTGCTGGCGTCTTGCGTTGTGGATCCGCGCGATCCTTGCAAGGTGCAGCACAGCTTTGCGGAGATCATTCGGTTCCGGATGATGATGATCGCCGCGGGCTATGAGGATGGCAATGACGCGACAGATCTGCGACATGATCCATCCTTCAAGATCGCGCTCGAACGCCATCCGGAGACGGGCGCGGCGCTGTGTTCACAACCCACGATCTCGCGGATGGAGAACCTGCCCAAGACGCGTGACCTGATCCGGATGGCCCGGGGAATGGTCCGTTTTTACTGCCAATCCTTTGTACGGGCACCAGGACAGATCGTTCTGGATATCGACGACACCTTCGATGCGGTCCACGGGCACCAGCAGTTGCGCCTGTTCAACTCTTACTATGATGAATACGGCTTCCAACCCATCGTGGTCTTTGACGGAGATGGCCGGCTGGTCGGGGCCATACTGCGCCCGGCTCGGCGCCCCAAAGGACGCGAGAGTGCCGCCCATCTGCGCAGACTGATCCGGGAAATCCGCAAGCATTGGCCCAGGACTGATATTCTGCTGCGCGCTGACAGTCATTATTGCACACCCGAAGTGCTGGATCTGTGTGACCAACTGGGCCTGCGCTATATCTTTGGCCTGGCGCGCAATTCTCGTCTTCAGGAGCATATCCAGGCCTTGGAGGCGTCAACAGCGGCGCGTTACCTTCGCGGAACGGAACGCCAGAAGGTACGACGGTTCAAGACCTTTGCCTATGCCGCCGGATCCTGGTCAAAAGTCCGACGCGTGGTCGCGCGCATCGAGGTCAGTTCGCGGGGGCGTGATACCCGCTACATCGTGACAAACCTGGACGGCGGGCGCGGCAAGCATCTCTACGAAAAGGTCTATTCCGCCCGTGGGCAGGCCGAGAACCATATCAAGGCCTGGAAGACGCATCTCGCCGCGGATCGCACCTCCTGCACCAAGGCCCTGGCCAATCAGATGCGCCTCATGCTGCATGGCTGCGCCTATTGGATCTGGTGGACCCTCCGGGCAGCCTGCCCAAAGCGCTCCCGGTGGCGACATGCCCAGTTCGATACCTTGCGCCTTCATCTTGTCAAACTTGCTGCAACCATCGTCGAGAAGAAGACCCGGATCGTCATGACGCTGCCCGCCTCATGTCCACGCCAGCAACTGATTAGGCTGCTCTTTGCAGCGTTGCTTCCGCCGCAGCCCCCATAGCGCTGAACGACACACCCCGCTCACCCTACAACCCCAACCACCAAAACCCAGATCGTTGAAAACGCCCGATGCGCAATTCGGGCGCCGATCACCTATGGGCATCCAAAAGCAAAGGGCCTTCAAACATCGCCCCACGCGCCAAAACAGGGGCTTCATGAATAATTGCGGCTAAATTCATATTCTGGGGCCGCCTTAACGCTCAGAAAGGACTAGATCGTGCGCTGGGTCTGGTTGCAGCCGTAGTACGACATCGGCGAGATGCACGGTTCATAATTATTGGGCCGGATGGGGGCGTTGAGGAGCAGCTTCGGGCGCAAGTGATGGAGTTGAGATTGTGCGAGAACGTGATCTTTAAAGGTCCTATGGGGCGTGAGGATATCGCTGTTGCAGCCTCGCGCGCTTCCTTTTATCTTCAAACCAGTCTTGTCGAAGGCATGGCAATGTCAGTGGTCGAGGCTATGCAGAGCGGTCTTGTGCCTGTGGTGACGCCGGTTGGCGAGATTGCACACTACTGTCTTGACCAAGAGAGCGCTATTTTTGTTGATGAAGACGACGCTACAGTTGCAGCTGTATTGGACCTGTTGTCTGATCCGGATCGATACAGACGGATGTCTCACGCCGCAGCAAAGCATTGGCAGGGGAAGCCGCTGTATCGTGATGATTTCCTTGATGCTGCGAAAGAGTTGATCGAGGGTCGAGCGTATGCGGCGTAGCCTTTTGGGTATCACTGTGGATCTGGCGCGCTGACATGTGCGGAATTTGTGGAGTTCTGTCGGCCCGATCAGATGCGTCCTTAGCTGGTACCGTATAATTGATGGCCGACACATTGAGGCACCGTGGGCCCGATGATGCCAGTGTCTGGGCAGACCCCGACTTGGGCGTGGCACTGGGTCACCGGCGGCTTTCTATCGTAGACCTTAGCCCAGCAGGGTCGCAACCGATGGTGTCGCCTTGTCGTCGTTACGTCATCTCTTTCAACGGTGAGATTTACAACCATCTGGCCATGAGGAACGATCTTGAGCACGTCGGCGCAGCATCCGCGTGGAGGGGCAGTTCCGATACAGAAACCCTGCTTGCTGCGGTATCATATTGGGGCCTGCATGAAGCGTTACGCCGCGCCTTTGGGATGTTTGCTCTCGCCCTGTGGGACAGGCAGGCGCAGCAGCTCCACCTCGCGCGCGACCGTATGGGTGAAAAACCACTCTACCTCGCGCGACTTTCTGATGGTTGGGCCTTTGGATCTGAACTGAAAGCGTTGCTTGCGGTGCCGAACTTTCAGGCGCATCTTTGTTCCGAAGCTGTTGCCGCCTACCTTACTTATGGCTATGTTTCTGACAGGAAGTGCATATTTCAGAATGTACAAAAGGTTCAGCCTGGCCATGTGACAAGCGTGTCGCTGACCGCTACTTCACCGGTAACCCATCCCTACGAGACATTCGGCGAGTTGATCGATTGCGCTCTTAAGCGCCGTGATGGCGCGCAAAACAACGGTCTTGATGAACTTGAAACGACACTAACAGATGTTGTTGGAGAGCAAATGCTCAGCGATGTACCGCTGGGCTGCTTTCTGTCGGGTGGGGTGGACTCCTCGCTTGTCGCCGCTTTGATGCAATCCCAGCGTGATAAACCAATAAGCACGTTTTCGATTGGGTTTGACATACCTAGATTTAATGAAGCGCCACAGGCAGCCGCAGTTGCACAGCATCTGAAGACCGATCACACGGAGTTTATTCTTTCAGAAGATGAAGCATTGGCGATAGTACCACAACTTGCGAGAATTTATGATGAGCCTTTCGCTGATTCATCACAAATTCCAACAGCGTTACTGTGTCGTGAGGCACGAAAATCGGTGACTGTTGCGCTAAGTGGTGACGGCGGGGATGAGGTATTTGGCGGATATAATAGGTATATTATTGGTCCAAAATTGTTGCAAAAACTGCAGCTTACGCCAAGGGTTCTGCGTCGCTCAGCCGCAAGTACTATTCATGCGCTAGGTCCCATACTGACCCGTGAAAATAGTCTTGCACGACGAATTGCCAAAGCGCTTAAGCTACCCCCAACAACAATTGACAAAGCTGTCTCCTTGGCGCCGATGCTGCCACAAATTGAAGATCATGAAACGCTCTACCGGCACTTCACACAAATTATAGCAAACCCTTCTCAATTTTTGGATTTTGAAACCATTGAAACAACATCCTTATGTTTGCCGGAGTCTCTTTTACGCCTTGATGTTGCAGAATGGATGATGGCGATGGACAGCATCAGTTACTTGCCTGGTGACATATTAGTAAAAGTAGACCGTGCTGCTATGGCGTCTTCACTCGAAACGAGGGCTCCCTTTCTGGATGCTCGGGTTATCAACGCAGCCTGGAACATTCCCCAAGGTCAGAAAATTAATAGTGGTCAAGGGAAGCAGGTGTTGAGACAAATCCTTGACCGGCATGTGCCGCGGGCACTTATTGATCGGCCCAAGCAGGGCTTCGCGGTCCCTTTGGATAGCTGGCTGCGTGGGGGACTGCGCGAATGGGCCGAGGTTCTGCTAAAAGACAGAAAACTGTTCGAGTTAGCCGGATTGGCGTATGAGCCGATCAATCATCTGTGGCTCGATCATCAAAATAATGGCATTGATCATGGGCCAAAGCTTTGGTGTATTCTTATGTTGCTTTCATGGTTGCGCGAATATGAAACGTCATTGCAATCACCAGTGCATAGCGCAAAGGCAGAAGGGATTCTGACCTAAAGATGGCACCGTATTTTCTTCTGTTTTTGTTACCTGTGCTGATGTCGCTCACTACTTCATCAGTCACCGGCCTGCGGCAGGACCGTACCCGCATCTTGCGGTTCGATATGATCTGGATGCTCGTGTTTCTAGTTTTGACGATGTCCATTGGCCTGAGGATTGAAGTAGGAGGCGACTGGGACAGCTACCTGAGATACCTATATCGTGCTGAAACGATGAGCATATCCGAACTCTCATTGAGAGATGATCCTGCCTACTGGCTTCTAAATATTTTGTCTAATCAATTTGGGCTCGGCGTGACAGGCGTAAATACCGCTGGTGCTATTATCTTTTCGACAGGCCTGATCGTGTTCTGCCGCAGCATGCCGCGCCCGTGGCTCGCGCTTGCCTGTGCAATGCCGTATCTCGTTACTGTCGTCGCTATGGGGTACACCCGACAGGGTATCGCCGTAGGCTTGCTTATGATTGGCTTTGTGGCACTTGGTAGGCAGAAGTTACTTTGGTTTATTTTCTACGTTCTTGCGGGCGCTCTTTTTCACAAAACGGCTGTTGTTCTCTTACCACTTGCAGCCTTGGTATTTTCGCGTAACCGGGTTTTATCATTTATACTTATTCTTATGGTATTTGGAGCAAGTTACGTTCTCGTGCTGCAAGCCAGCGTTGAGCAAATGGTTGATGCCTACGTCGATGAGAATATGGTATCTTCAGGTGCTATGATCAGGCTCGCAATGAATGCAATGCCAGCAGTGTTATTTCTATATTTTCGCAAGCGTTTCATTATCTCGGATATTGATAGAAAATTTTTTAGTCTTCTTTCAATGGTGTCTCTTTTTATGTTTGCTGCTTTCTTCGTGACTAATATTAGCACTGCATTAGACCGCCTGGCACTTTATATGATTCCTTTACAATTGGTTTTGTTTTCTCATTTGCCTGACGCGTTAGGTCGCCCAAGCGGCCGCAATGTCGTAATCGTGCTTGGTATCATGAGTTATTATTTTGCAGTACTGTTTGTCTGGTTGAATTTTGCAACACACGCAAGATTCTGGCTTCCATATCAGATGGGCTGGGCTGGATCTTGAAGAGGCGCGCGTCTCACAGCGGCCTCCCGTTCAGGGGCTGACCGGTGCGCATCCTCCTCACCGTCAATCTGGCGTGGAACATCCTGAACTTCCGCATGGGGATCGTGCGCGCCCTGATGCGGGCCGGTCATGAGGTGAGCGTTCTGGCACCCGGAGACGGGGCAGCGCTGGAGGCCGAAGGCTTGCGTCATATCCCACTGGAGATGGATGCAAAGGGGCTGAACCCTCTGTCAGGCATCGCCATGAACGCACGGATGGCCCGTCATTTTCGGGCGGAGCGTCCCGATGTCATTCTGTCATGGACCATCAAGAATAACATCTTCGGTGCCATGGCCGCCCGCAGGGTGGGCATTCCCTTCATTCCCAACGTCTCGGGCCTTGGCACTGCGTTCCTGTCGGGCGGGGCGCTGCAATTTGTGGCGCAAACTCTGTACCGCCGTGTGTTTCGTCCGCTCGATACGGTGTTCTTTCAAAACGCTGAGGATCGCGACCTGTTCACCGCGCGAAACCTCATACAACCGTCGCAGGCGCAGTTGCTGCCCGGCTCTGGCATAGATCTCACCCGTTTCAGCACCGCACCTATTCCCGGAGGTTCGCCTGTTTTCCTGATGATCGCGCGGCTTTTGCGCGACAAGGGGGTTGAGGAATTCGCGCAGGCCGCGCGCATCGTGCGCGCCAGCCATCCCGAGGCCACCTTCTGCCTGCTTGGCGCGCTGGACGCTGACAACCGCAGCGCCATTCCCGAGGCGCTGCTGCGGGAGTGGGAGGCCGAGGGCATCCTGCGGCATCTGGGCACCGCCACGGACGTGCGCCCCCATATCGCTGCCGCCCATTGTGTCGTGCTGCCGTCCTACCGCGAGGGCGCGCCGCGCACCTTGATCGAGGCGGGTGCCATGGCGCGGCCGGTGATCACTACCGATGTTCCGGGCTGTCGGGCGGTGGTCGAGAAGGGCAAAACCGGTTTGCTCTGTGAGGTGCGCAGTGGCGGGAGTCTGGCGCAGGCCTGTATGCAGTTTCTCGGGATGTCACTAGAGGCGCGGACCGCAATGGGGCAGGCGGGACGTGCGCGGATGGAGAGCACCTATGACGAAAAGCTGGTGGTCGACGCCTATCTGGCCGCAATAGAACGCGCGATCGCCTGAGCCATGGATACGCTGTTTTTCATCGCCTCCAAAGTAATCTGGGGCGTATTGCGCCCCGATGCATGGATTGTGATCGGCGCCGGGCTGGCCTTTGTGGCTCTGCTGTCCGGCTGGCTGCGCACTGCAAGAACTGCCGCCAGTCTGACCTTTGCCTTTGTACTGCTGGTCGCCGTGGTGCCGGTTGGCGATGTGCTCTTGGACCCGCTCGAGACACGGCATCCGGCTTCACCACCCTTAAACAACATAACAGGTATTATCGTGCTTGGCGGCAGCGAGCAGGCGTATCTCTCTGCCCGTTGGAATCAGGTCATCGTGAACGAAGGCGGTGAGCGGTTTATCGGCGCGATGGCACTGGCGCGACAGTACCCACAGGCGCGCGTTGTTTTCACCGGCGGCAGCGGCGCATTGAGCGATACAGGCGTCACCAGCATGTCCAATGCGGCCGTCGCGGAGCGGTTCTTTCTCGAGCAAGGCCTCGATCCCGCACGCCTCACGCTTGAGGGCGCGTCCCGTAATACCGCCGAGAATGCGGCCCTCAGTCTGGCGCTCATCGCACCTGCGCCGGAGGAGACATGGGTGCTGGTCACTTCCGCCTTTCACATGCCGCGCGCGGTCAACAGTTTTCGCGCGGCGGGATGGAAGAATATCGTGCCCTGGCCTGTGGATTACCGCGCCATTCCCATGGGGATATACTGGGATCTGGGGCGCCATCTGGAGGTGCTGAACACGGCGGTGCGTGAATACATCGGCCTGTTCGCATACCGGCTGACAGGGCGATGACGCCCGACACGCTGATTGCGCGGGCCTTATGCGCCGATGCGCTCTGGCCAGATGGCATGGACGCCGCCTCCGTGCAAACGCGCGCGGTCTATCACGGGGTCACCGGTCTGCTGGTCGCGCGCATGGCGCATTTGACCGGCTGGCCCGACGATCTGCTCCGCCAGCTGCGTGCCGAGGCGCTGGCCCAGACGATGTGGGAAGTGCGCCACCGCAGCATTCTGGTGCCACTGCTGGCAGCGCTTGATGCCGAGGGTGTTCAGGCGGTCCTGCTCAAAGGTACGGCCCTTGCCTACGGCCTCTATCCCGCACCCGCACAGCGCGCCCGCGGCGATACCGATCTGCTGGTCACCCCCGATGATCTGGACCGCACCCGTGATATTCTGATCGCGCAGGGCTTTGTCACTGATCTGAAAATGGCGGAACAGAATGACCCTGAGCGTCAGGAAAGCTGGACCTTTACCGCCCCCGATGGCGGGCGGCATGAGGTTGATCTGCATGTCGATGTCTTTTCCAGCCCTGCGGTGCAGCCCGTTTTGCAAGGGACGCAGGTGCAAGACAGCGCCGTTTCCCTGCCCGCCCTGTGCCCTGTCGCCCGCACCCTGCCCGCCCCTCTGGCTTTGCTGCACGCCTGTGTGCATCGCGCGCAGCATGTGGTCAGCCCTTATTCAGTCGCCGGAGAATGGCACTATGGCGGGGACCGCCTGATCTGGCTGGTGGATATTGATCTGCTGGTACGTGCGATGACGCCTGAACAGATCACAACATTTGAAACTGCCGCCACGCAGGGCGGCGTCGGTGCAATTTGTGCCGCCGCTCTGCGCATGGCAGCGGACCATCTCGGCACCCCCTGCCCTGATGGCCTAATCACCACCCTCGAGCGCGCGCCATCGGGCCCCGCCGCCCGCTACTTGTTGCAAAGCAACAGTATGGGCCGCGTGATCGAGGATCTGGCCGCCATTCCGGGACTGCGCGCCAAGTTACACCATGCGGCATTGCGCCTGTTTCCCCCGGCCGATACCCTGCGCACGCGCTATCCCGATCTGGCCGAGGCAGCACCAATGCGCCTGTATCTGCGCCGCCTGTCCGGCGTTCTGACCCGTCGCGGAGGAGACAGTACATGACCCGCGCACAGCTTATCGCGCTGATCTGGCCGTGGCGCGGGCGCATGACGCTGGTCGCAGCGCTGATGCTGGTGGAATCGCTGGCAATGCTGGCGGTGCCCTGGTTCGGCGGACAGCTGGCGGGCCGGATGATCACCGAAGGCAGCGGCAATGCGGCGGGCCTTGTTGCAGTGGTTCTGGGCCTGCTGGGCGCGGTCGCTGCCCTGCGCATTTGTGTCGGATTGCTGTCGGGTTCCATGTCCCTGCGCTTTCTCGCGCAGCTGCAAAACGATCTGCACGACCATCTGCAATCCCTGCCCGTCCCTTTCCATGAGGGCCACCAGCGCGGCGATTTACTGGCGCTCAGCACTTGGGAAATCGGGCGGCTGAGTGGATTCATGACCGGCACGCTCGTGGCCCTGCCGCCCATGCTGCTGACAGCGATTGGCTCCGTCGCGATCATGTTCACCATTGATCCGATGCTGGCGCTGGCCGTCCCGGTGCTGGTGCCGCTGTTCTACCTGATCCTCAAGATCATCGGCCGCCGCCTGCGCACACTGGCCGTCGCTGCGCAGGGGGCCGAGGCGGAAGCGATGGCACTGGCCGAAATGCATCTCGAAATGCTCCCCGCGATCAAGAGTTTCACCCAGGAGGCCCCCGCCAGCCAGCGCTACGCGGAGGCCATCGCCCACGCCCGTGATGTCCAGCTCAAGGAAGTGCGGATCAGCGCGGTCTTCTATCCCGTGGTGCAGCTGGTCGCCTCCGGTGCGGCGGTCGTGCTGGTGGTGCTGGCCGGGCGCAGTGCCGGCGACATGACCGCAGGCGAGCTGGTGGCGTTCCTCATGTATGCCGCCCTGCTGACGCGCCCCGTCTCGCAGCTGGCCAATATTTATGGTGAGATCCAGACGCTCAAGGGCATGCTGGAACGGTTGGGCCGCGTCCTCAATACCGCGCCGGAGCGGGAGCCGGAGATGGCAAAACCCTTCGACCGCGCGCAGGGGCACATCACGTTTGACGCGGTCCGCTTTGCCTATCCCGACCGGCCCGTTACCCTTCATAGTGTCGATCTGGACATTCCGGCCAGGCAAACGCTGGCCCTGACCGGGGCGAACGGCGCGGGCAAAACCACGCTCGTGGGTCTGCTCCTGCGGTTTCTGGAACCGGACAGCGGTGCGGTGCGCCTCGACGGCGTCCCAGTGAGCGATCTGCAGCTGGCCGACCTGCGCCGCCAGATCGGCGTCGTGCCCCAACGTCCGCTGCTGTTCAACGGCACCATCTCCGAGAACGTCGGCTTTGGCCGCATCGGTGCCACGCAAGCACAGATCGAAGACGCCTGCCGCCTGTCGCAAGCGCATGATTTCATCACCGCCCTGCCCGAGGGCTATGCCACCCAAATCGGCAGTCAGGGCGTGCGCCTGTCGGGGGGCCAAGGCCAGCGCATCGCCCTTGCCCGCGCACTGGTCAAAGATCCCGCGATCCTGATCCTGGACGAGGCAACCTCCATGTTCGACACCATAGGCGAGAGCGATTTTGTGACCGGCGCCAGCGCTGCCCTGCGCGACCGCACCGTGATCCTGATCACCCACCGCCCCGCGACGCTGGCGCTGGCCGACCGGATCGTGCGGCTCGAGAACGGGCGCATTGCATCGGATCAAACCAACGTAAGGCAGGCATCATGAGCGGCATTTGCGGCATTCTGCGCTTTGACAGCGCACCCCCTGAGGGGATCGAGGCGATGACGGCGCATATGCAATCGCGCGGCCCCGATGGCGCGCAGCACTTCCGCAACGGTGCCTGTGCGCTGGGTCACACCCTGCTGGCGACCACGCCCGAGGCATTGCACGAGACGATGCCGCTCACACATGCCGGGACAGGCTGCACCATCACCGCCGATGTGCGCCTCGACAACCGCGATGAGCTGCTGCCTGCTTTGGGGCTGACCAACGCCGACCGGATCATCGGGGACGGTGAAATCATCCTGCATGCCTACCTGAAATGGGGCGAAGAATGTCCCAAACACCTGCTTGGCGATTTTGCCTTTGCCATCTGGGACCCCCGCACGCAGCGCATCTTTGCCGCGCGCGATCACATGGGCATGAAACAGCTGATCCATTCCCATGTGGAGGGAAAGCTCTGGGCCTTCGCCAGTGAACCGCAGGCGGTGCTGCTGGCGCAGGGCGTGCCACGCCAGATCAACGAGGGGCGCATCGCGGATTTTCTGGAGAACTATCTGGAATGTATCGACTACACCGAGACGTTCTTTGAACAGGTCTTTCGCCTGCCCCCGGCGCATTGCCTGACCGTCGATGCCACTGGTCTGACCCTGCGCCGCTATTGGGAATTGACCCCGGGGCCAGAGCTTAAGCTTTCGTCTGACGAAGCCTATGCACAGGCGTTTCTGGAGGTGTTCACCCAGGCCGTGCAGTGCCGTTTGCGCAGCAACGGGCCGGTCGGGTCGATGCTGTCGGGCGGGATGGACTCAGGCTCGGTGGTAGCGGTGGCGTCGTGGTTGTTGGGCAAAGCTGGCACAGGGCCACTGCACACCTTCTCCGCAGTCGGACCGGATGCGGAGACCTGCATCGAGACGCGTACGGCACGGGCATCGCAAACCATGCCGGGGTTGGCGCCGCAGGAGGTGAATCATGCCGAACTTGAGCCCTGGGCCGACGATCTGATCCGCCTGACCAAGGCCAGCGCGGAACCGTTTGATGCCCACATGGTCCTGCCGCGCGCGATGTATCTGGCGGCCCAGCGGTCGGGGGTGCGGGTGATGCTGGACGGGGTCACCGGCGACACCGTGTTGACCGATGGCAGCCAGCTGGCCCGGCTGCTTCGCCGGGGCCGGCTGTGGCAGGCATGGCGCGAGGCGCGGGGGCTGGAGAATTTCTTTGGCGTCGGGCGCGGCTTTGGCGTGATGATCGGCGGGTTGCGCGAAGCAATTGTGCCGGATTGGTTGCGTCGGGTACGTGCCAAATGGCAGGCGCGCCGCGATCATCTGCCCAAAGGCCCGTTGCTTGGCCCCGAATTTGCACAGCGCGTCGATCTGGCAGACCGTGTCGCACGGGACCGGGCCTGCGCCCCCATTGGCATGGCGGATCAGGCGACACAGCGGATCCGCGGGATCACCGGCACCCGCATGATACCCGGTCGCGAACGCTATGACCGCGTCGCTGCAAGTTGCGGGATTGAGCCGCGCGATCCCTTCATGGACATCCGGCTGGTGCAGTTCTGCCTGTCGCTGCCGCCAGAGCAGGCCATGCGGGACGGCTGGCGCAAGATGATCCTGCGCCGCGCGATGTCAGGGCTGTTGCCCGACACGGTGCGCTGGCGCAAAGGAAAGGAACATCTGGGGGGCCATTTTATCCTGTCGGTGTGGAAACACGCAGGGGTTGAGCCTGCGCGCCCGGCAGCCCTGCCCGTTAACCTTTTTTGCGTTTCAGCCCGCGAAGCAGCTGTAAACACTGGACATCGCCAACGGGAATCCTTAATATTGGAAGATAATTTGGAAGTTTTGTCTCTGCTGGACTGGCTAAACTGCATGCGCAGCGACTTAGGAGTTGATTTAAATGTTTGATTTGAACGAAGCGACGCGGAAAGATACTGCAGATGCTGGCACCCGTGCGATATATCAGGCGCCAGAACTGGTAGTGTTCGGCAGCGCTTTGGAGTTGACGGCTTCCGGGACCAATGGATTTCCTGAAGCCAACAGGCCGATTTCATGTTTTCTTGATCCAAACGGCGCTACTTGCCGTTCTCGCAGGCCCTGATCTTAAAGAGTTTGCATTGCAATAACCTCTGCAGAAATGCAAACTGAGATCGTGCGATCACTACACAGAAAAGCAATCTCAAAGCCTGTTTGTCAGCTATGGGTCGACCAAACCAGTGGTATGACGATAAGCTTTGCTGACAGATCCCAAGATGATCTTATTGTTACTTTTCCCTTTGTTGCCAGCTATCGTATTTCCTCTGATACAAAGACAATCAGCTACGAACCCGCCGATGACACCATCACCTCCGAAACCCTCAACCACCTCTGGTACGACCAACTCCTCCCCCGCCTGATCGCCCATGACGGCGATCTTGTGTTGCATGGTGGTGGTGTTGTTCTGGGCGGTCAGGCCGTGGCGATCATGGCACCCACCGGCCATGGTAAATCCACCCTCACCGCGTTTCTGCATGGGGCGGGCCATGCCCTGTTGGGCGATGATGCGCTGATCGTCGACGCGCCGGATGGCACCCACCAGATCCGCGCGGTTTATCCCAGCCTGCGCCTTCTGCCCGATTCCATCGACCGGCTGTTCGGTGCGGACGTGGAAACCCAGATCATGGCGCAATATTCGACCAAGCGGAAGGTCGCGGTGGAGGGGTTGGAGACCGCAGCACCGCTGGCGATGATGCTTGTCCTCGCCCCGCCGCAGCCCGATATCGCCCTGCACCGCCTGAGCGTGGCCGAGGCCTGCATGGCGATTATCGCCAACAGCTTCGCGCTCAACCCCACCGACAAGGCATGGACCGTCGCCAACATGCGCCGGGCCTCGGCATTGGCTGCATCCGTGCCCGTGTTCGCGCTCAGCTATCCGCGCGATTACGACCGCCTGCCCGATGTGCATGCGGCGATCGCAGCACAGCTGGCCCTGCTTGACAGCGCCCCGCCCGCGCCGTGATAGGGGTAGATTCCGGCTGGGTGCAGGATAGTACGTTAAGCACCGAGGACGCGTGTGCCGTAGTCTCTCAGATTGCCGTTTGGATCAACATAGCGATAGAGGGTAACGGGCCTCACACCTAATTCCT
>Ga0306871_1000645_pt1 | contig 13120 bp, 5 predicted proteins | sample AntRauMeHopE1497_FD_190447 | JGI IMG/M metagenome (GOLD analysis project Ga0306871, IMG submission 190447) | Saline lake microbial communities from Rauer Islands, Antarctica - Metagenome Hop E1 #497 (v2) (version 2) | ecosystem: Environmental > Aquatic > Non-marine Saline and Alkaline > Saline ... | reverse complement strand
GCCGGGGTGGACGCACACGCAGCGAGGAGGGCCGAGTCCAGGTTCCGCAGCGGGTTGAGCAGGGACCCCGCCTTGGCGTCTGACCCCACGCTGGTGTGGGAGACGGTGACGATGCGGCGGTCGATCTGCACCACGCCCGCGCCGGTCTGGAGGAAGATCCTCGGCATGTCTGAGCCCGCGCGCAGCACGTGGAGGGGGTCCAGGATGGTGCTTCCCGCGTTGATACCGAAGAGGGCGCGCCTGGCGTTGTAAGGCGGCGTGTTTGCGGCGATGGCTGCGGCGATGTGCCACGGCAGGCCGGACTCGGCGGTCCGCGTCACCGACCAAGCGCCGGAGCGCAAAACCGCGCCGGACGCCGATATCGCGAAAGGGCTCGCGGCGCCAGACTCCTGGAAGTGTGCGCTCACCCCGCTGAGCTCGAAGGTGTGGAGAGCGTTGAGAACCACGCCGGAGCGCTTAAAGAGGCCGCCGCGGGACAGGGCCGTGGCGGCGCGGTAGCGGCTGCCGGAGAGGGTCAGGCGGGTCGACACGGCGGCGCCCTCGGCCGTGAGGGTGGCCTCCCGCGACTGCATGGCCTCCGCCAGCGGGGCCGCGGCGTCGCGGCCGTCGTCATGGAGGGCTGCGAGCTGGAGGCCGTCGGCGCGGACGGTGTACAGCGTCAGGTAGTCGCTGCCGCCGCTGCTGACCGTCGGGCCGGTGCAGCCGGCGAGGCCGACGTTGGAGGTGATGATGGGGAGGAGGCCCTCCACGGCGAGGAGGGAGTGGTCCGCGATGATGGACGAGCCGAAGATGCGGTTCCCGCACGGGTCGGTGACGGCGGGGCCGGTGAGGAATTCGCTGCTCACGATGGTCATCACGCCCGCCGGGGTCAGGCCGATGTTGTTGACCGAGAGCCTCGTGCCGTCGACGCCCGTGATGATGGCGTCGAGGTGGTCGAGCACCGCGACGTCCTGCCGGCGGTCGCACGGCATGGGGTGGATGGCCGCGGCGGTGCCGGTGCCGGCAGCCACGGGGACGAAGCGGGTTCCGTTGAAGTTGAACAGCTCCAGGCGGTTCGCGTCGTTGTTCGCCACCACCACGAGCTCCCCCGCAACCACCCCCGACGCGATGGTGGTGCCGGCGACCAGGTCTAGCCTCTCTACGGTGGCGGCGCGCGGGCCGGTGAGGACGCATGCGGCCACGCCGCGCGACTCGCACGCCTGGCCGATCACGAGGCGGCCGTCGCTCCTCCTGGTCGGCAGGATTCCGTTATGCAGCGCCATGGCCGTGGCGCCGACCGCAAGCGGCGAGCGCGTGCCGTGCACGCAGACCATGACGATGGACGGCGTGCCGGCGGCGTCGGGGAGGCCGACCGTAACCCCGTCCTCGCAGCCGGGCAGCGGCGAGCCCAGGCCGGCGATGGTGGCCGAGCCGCGGGAGGGCGCAAGGGGCGTGATGGGGGTCCCGCCACCGAGGGAGGCCGCCTGCCTGGCGGCCGACTGCTCGGCGTGCGAGAGCGCCGTGGCGTTGCGCGGCTGCTCGAGGAGGAGGATCTGCGACGCGCAGGCGTCCACCATGAGCTCGAAGCAGTCGATTGTGTTGCCGTTGCAGCGCCCGAAGAGCCGCGAGCACGGCGCGAAGCCGGCGTCCATGTCCATCGAAGTCTCCATGGACCAGACCAGGTCCTCGGCGTCAGCCGTGGCGTACGAGAAGGTCGATGAGCCGGCGGCGGCCGCCGTCGGCCCGACACGGTAGAGCCGCAGCTCCCATGCGTCGACGGGAGTGGGCGCCGTGCCCGCGTTCTGGCCCTTGGGGCTAAGCACGAGCAGGCGGGGGCGGCCGTCGTACGTGCCGACGGCGGGGAGGAACCGCACGATGGGGACGCCGCGGTAGACGTCGGTCATGCCGGCGGGGTAGAAGCCGGAGACGAAGGGCGACTGCCCCTGCAGGATGACGGAGTGGAAGGTGCCCAGCTCGTTCTGGGTGGCCGAGGTGCCGTTGCCGAAGCCGTTTACGGCGTCGGCGTTGGCGAAGATGCGAACGCTGCCCTCGTCGGAGATGGCCACCCACCTGTCGTCGGAGTCCACGGTGGCGCCGGTCTGGAAGGGGAAGTCCGGGGAGCCGAAGGCCTGGCTTTCGGAGAAGGGCAGGACCTGCAGGGACGAGCGCGCGCTGCTCGCGAAGCGGAGGCTGGGGGTGGCGGCCCCCGGCGCGGCCATGGCGATGAGGTCCGTGGTCGACTGCTGCACCGCGGAGGCGCCCTGGGCGCCGTACATCTCCCCGGCGCCGGACTCGGCGGGCGCGATGGCGGATTCGTAGTCGACCGACCAGACCAGGGCGCCGGAGCTGCGGTCCGCGGCGACTGTGAGGAGGAAGGCCCGCCCGACGTCGAGGTCCTCCTCGTTGGTCAGGGAGTCGTACCCCGGGTCGCCGATGACCATTCGGAGAGCGACCACGTCCGCCAAGTCGGTGATCGAGCCCTTGATGACCGCCACTCCGGGCGCGGTCGAGTTGGCCTGTTCCCCAGCCCCGAAGCCGCCGGACGAGCCGAACGGCGACACGTAGACCCCAAAAGTCGAGAACGAGGCGAACCCGGGGAAGCCCGACGCCACCGCCGCGGAGAGGGTGTGGAAGCGGGTCAGGGCCAGGACGGTCTCCCCGCACTCCTGCTTGAAGGTGCGCTGGAAGAACTCCACGGTCGGGGCCTGGCCGTTCCCCGCGGGGCAGGAGACGGCCAGGGCGCGGTCCGCCTGCGCCCCGTCGAAGTCCAGGGCCGCAATGCCGACCGCGGCAGTGGTGCGCACGGAGGACGTCTGGCACGCGCGCTCGTCCCGCGTGGACGCGAACGTCGTCTCGCCCTCGCGGTGGTCCCACATGAACACCGGGAAGCCGTTGCCGGCCGACGCCCCGGTGACGGGCTGGAAGTAGGCGGCGACCGAGACGATGAGGTTCTTCGACGCGTCCAGCCGCTCCATCACGGACGTGCTCGTGTCGTACCCCGTGGGCGGGGTCGCGAGCGAGCCTTCGAGCATGTAGCCGGGGCTCGTGCTGAAGATATTCTTGTTGGCGAGTCCGGCCGAGTCGCTGTCGGACAGGGTGAAGTTGTCGAGCGTAAGCTCCTCGGCATGCCGGAAGGTGGGGAAGGCGCCGTCCACCCTGAACACGTGGATGCGGGGCCGGAACGAGGTGTTCGTGAAGCCGACCGACGGGCCGCCGGTAGACGCCGCAATGACGCTGTCGGCCCCGTCACAGTGGAACGCCATACGCCGCCCGAGGCGACGGCTGTCAAACCGGCCGTTGGAGCCCGCTGCCCCGATTTGCTGCACCAACGACCAGGAACTAGTCACGGTGCTGTACTGGAAGATTTTGAGGTTCTCGGCGGCCACGGCGATGATTCCATTGCAGATGGCAGCCGGGACGAAGCGGCCGCTTCCCTCCGTAAAAACGTCCGTGCCTGTGGCGAGAACGCTCGCCCCCGTCTGGTCCAGCGGGTAGTGAACGACCTTCCCGTTCGCTGTAGGTACGACCATGCCGGAGATTCCATCCACGTGCGGTGCCGAGCCGAAGCCCTCTGAGGCGCCGTACGGGTCGTCAAGGTATGACGAGCCGACGGCGTCGAGCGGCCGGGAGATGATCTTGAACTCGGCCTGTTCGCTCGTGGCACTGCTGATGGTGAATGATGCGACCAAGCGGGCAGCAATTCCGAGCCCGAGGCTGATTCTGCGCGGGCGAGAGAAACGTTGCGCAAGCGACCTCGGGGAGCACGATCCGCTGAGCACGACAGCGACGGGATCCCCTGCCCGTTCGAAGCGCCTGGGCACACGGTCCCCGGTGCCGTGGTCCGCTCGTCCGCGGCCGGGGCCCTGGGCGCGCGGCACGGACCAGGCGCGAGGGCAGCAACGACAAATGACGGGCAGCGGAAGCGAAGCTGTCCCGACCCGCCGTGGTGCAGAAACCACCCGCCGGGCAAACTGCTGGGGCCAGCAGGGGTGCCCCAGCCTTGAACTTGTGGCGCACACCCTCTCTCACGCTGCGAGCCGAGCTCCTGAGCAGCTCATGATGCTGCGCAGGGACGAGAGGTTTGGGCGGGTTGCAGGATGGAAGCGAGCTCGACGATGCTTGCCGTGGTCAGACCGCCGCGTTGCCAACGCCCTCACGGCTTCGCGACAGGCCCTGGCCTGCAAGGCTGACTCGGCGAGGCGCAACCGCGGTGCCGGACGCGGAGGCTGTGCAGGCAGGCCACTGGTTCCGCAGGCGTTTCCGGTCTTGTTATTGGGGGCCAGAAAGCCATCGCGGCAGAGCTTGGGCCAGCATCGCGCTCCACCTTGCAGCATGACGGACCTTGCGGCGATGCTTGAGGACGAAGTGTTTGCGAGCGAGTCACCGGTGTCTGCTTCGTGGCTTGCTCGCGAATCCGGGTCGTCCATTGCCGCGGCGCAAGCGTGAGCAGGTTTGAACTGCCCCTCAACGTCGGGGCCGCGCGCACCATGACGGGGGACGGACAAGCCAAGCAGACGCTTGAAATCCGTGTTCCACGCAGTGCGCTTGACTCTTTCTGGGCGAAGTACAGGGCCAAGGTGTCGGCCGTCGTTGCGGTGTGCGGCATCGTCGACTGCGACGCTGCCGCCGTGCGCCTGGTTGATGCCAAGGACGCCACCAAGGCCAAGGCGGAGTTCGTGAGGATTGTGTCCGCGTCTGTGTACTGCGTGGCGCCGCCAGGGGACGATAGCGGCCGTGTTACGGTCGCTGCGCTGGACGCCCTACTCGCCCGCTCCAAGGAGCAGATGGGCCGCCTGGCCCGCGAGAAGTCCGAGGCCGGCGAGCGGTTCCGTGGCGGGGCTCTCGCTATCCGTGGGGACTGTGAGATCGACGAGTCGCGCCCGGTCTTCGGGAGCTCGTTCGGGGCGTCTGCAGCGAGGGATACCGCCGCCGAGGCTGCGGCCGTGTCCCGGAAATCGTCGAGCGTCTCGTCCTCGTCGCAGCGCCCGTCTTTCTTCGGCTCCAAGACGGCGCGGGCGGCGGCAGGCAAGAAACGGAAGCCGGCTGGGGCTGGCGGGAAGGGCCGCGCCGCGCCCAAGCCGGAGGTTCCCAGCAAGCGCCGCGTGGTGGACAGCGAGGAGGACACGGACGAGGAGGACGGGGACCAGGCAGGCCTGCGCGCTCTGGAGCGGCTGGAGGCGGAGGAGGAGGAGGAGGAGGCGGAGGCGGCGAGCGGGCGGCCGCGGGCCGGCAGGGCCTCGGGGGCAGGGAAGGCCAGAGCAAAGCGGGGTGCGGGGCGCGGGGGCGGCGGGCTATTCGCGGGCGAGGGTGACGAGGACGAGGACGACGGCGATGACGTGACGGGCGGCGGGGCGGGGGGGGAGGACGCCGAGGACGCCGGGGGCGCGTCGTCGTCGTCTTCCGGCAAGGCCAGGTCGGCGGGCGGGCACCGGCGGCGAGCGGGCATGGCGGCCACGGCAGATGTCAACACAGGGACGTTTGACTCGTTCCGCGACGGTTCAGCGGCCGGCAAGCCCAGGACGCGACGCGTGCTCAAGGAGGAGACGTTTATGGACGAGCGGGGGTACATGGTGACCAAGGAGGTGGTGGTGGAGGTGCCGGTGGAGGAGGGCGACGAGCCCGAGCAGGCCTCCTCGTCCGAGCCCAAGCCGGCCAAGGCCAAGCCCACAAAGGCCAAGCCGGCCAAGACCAAGACCCAGCCGGCAGGCAAGCCCAAGCAAAAGAGCCTCGCCTCCTTCTTTGGCAAGCGGTGACCTACGCTCCCGAAACTATGAGCCACAGTGAACCGCATCGCAGTCTTGCCACACGAACAAACGGCACCCACCGACGGATCCGCACTCAAAGCATGCCCGGACGACGGATGCTCACCGCCCTTGCGGCGGTCGCGGCCTTGGCCGCCGGCGTCAGTGCCGCTGCTCCCGATCCCGCGTCCAGCGCGCAAGGAGTGACCGAGCGCGTGTTCGGGTCGGCCGTCGCCGATCAGTTCGCTTTCTCAGTGATCCCCGCCGACCCTGCCACGGGCCACGACGCGTTCGAGGTCGACTACGACTCGTCTTCGAGCAAGGTGATCGTCCGCGGCAACACGTGAGGCCGCTCACGCGGGCCTGAGGCGGCGACGGGCGCACGGTTGCACCGGAACGCGCCCTCGGAATGTGCATCGAGCCGCCTTGTCCCGGGCTCCTCGCTGCGCCGGTCCTTCGCAGCGGCGTGGCTATCGCGTCGGGCGTGTACGAGTACATGTCGCAGTACCTCCACGCGTCCGTCGCCTGGGGTGTCAACCGCACGGGCGTGCGGTTCGACGCCCCCGCGGGCGGCTCGTTGCCCGCGCCCAAGGCCGCGCGCACCGTGCGCGCGTACAAGCACTCGTACAGCTGGAACGTGTGCACGTACGGATACTCTGCGGCTTTCTGGGACTGGGCGCGGTGGCAGGAGGAGATCGACTGGCTCGCGCTGCACGGTGTGAACTTGCCGCTGGCCTTTGCCGGGCAGGAGATCGTGTGGCAGAAGCTGTGGCTGGGCGTGGGGCTGACGGATGCGGAGGTTGGGGCGTGGTTCTCGGGCCCGGCCTTCCTGCCCTGGCAGCGGATGGGGAACATCATGGGCTGGGGCGGGCCTCTGGACCAGTCGTGGATCGACGGCCAGGCCGCGATGCAGCAGGACATCCTGGACCGCATGATGTCCCTGGGCATGCGGCCGGTGCTGCCGGGCTTCCCGGGGCACGTCCCCAAGGGTCTTGCCCGTGTCTACCCCAACGCCAACATCTCCTCCACTGCCCCCTGGGGCGGGTTCAACTCCACGTACACAGAGGTGCCCTTCCTCGAGCCCGACGACTCCCACTTCAAGCCCCTGGCGAGCCGCTTCTACACGCTGCTTCGTGAGGAGTTCGGCACCGGCCGCGACTGGGCTGGGATGGCGTACAACGCCGACCAGTTCAACGAGATGGAGCCGCGCAGCACCGACCTGACCTTCCTGGCGGACGCCAACCGCGCGGTGTGGGAGTCCATGGTGGAGGTGGACCCCAACGCCACGTACGTGATGCAGGCGTGGCTGTTCCACGAGGGCTTCTGGACGGCGGACCGCGTGCAGTCGTACCTGTCGGCCGTCCCCCGCGGCCGCATGGTGATCCTGGACCTCAACGCGGAGGAGAGCCCGCTGTGGAGCAAGTTTGACAGCTTTTACGGGCACGACTTCATCTGGAACGCGCTCCACAACTACGGCGGCCGCTCCGGCATGTACGGCAACCTGACCCGCATCGCCACCGGCCCGCCCTCGGTCCGCCGCGCGCAGAGCAACGCCACCATCGTCGGCACCGGCTTCACCCCGGAGGCCATCCTGCAGAACCCCGTGTACTACGAGCTGGTGACCCGCATGTCGTGGGAGCACGACGACGTGGACGCCGACGCTTTCGTGCAGGACTGGGCCCGCCGCCGCTACGGCGCCGTGTCGGAGTCCGCCTCCCAGGCGTGGGCGCTGATGCGCCGCACGCTGTACGACACCCCGTGGTCCTGGACCCGCTGGAGCCAGGTGGAGGTCTACCCCGAGGTGGCCAAGACGCCGCGGTACGACCTCAACGCCACCGCGTCGACCGAGGCGCTGCGCCTCCTCGTGGCGGCGGGGGCCGCCGGGGGGGTGGACCCCTCCACCGGGCCGTACCGGCACGACCTGGTGGACTTGGCCTCTCAGGTGCTGGCCTTCAGCTTCACGGACGACGCTGCCCTGCTCCGCGGGCTGTACTCCCAGCTCTACGCGTCCGGCGCCAGGGACGCGGCCCCGCTGGCCTCCGTCGTCCAGGCCATGGCATCGACGCTGCACGACCTGGACGGCGTGCTCGCGACCGACCCCAGCTTCCTCCTCGGGCACTGGGTCCACGAGGCCGTCACGTCGCCCAGCACCACGACCCCGGGGCAGGTCGCCAACCGCGTCTTCAACGCCAAGAACCAGGTCACCCTCTGGGGACTTGGCAACATTCACGACTACGCCAGCAAGCTGTGGTCCGGGCTCGTGGGGGACTACTATCACACGCGCTGGGCTATGTTCGGCAAGGCCCTGCTCGCCTCCCTCGCCGCGGGCACTCCTTTCAACGCCACCGAGTACGGCCAGGACCTCTTCACCGAGGAGCTCGCCTGGGATGAGAGCCCGGAGCAGCCGACCAACGCGGTGTCGGGCACCGATCCGCTCGCCGCGGTCCGGGCCGTGGCGCCCCTGTACATCGACGCCCCGGCGTCCGTCAAGGCGCAGTACACGGCGGAGCCTGGGTTTGACTATCCCAACGGCGACGTCATCCAGGCCATCTCGAACGACCTGGACCAGCTGATGCTGCTGTGCGCGCGGACGGAGGCGTGCGTGGGCTTCAACCACCCCGGCGGCTACATCAAGACGGCCCTGGGCAGCCGCGTGCCGCATGCGGGCAGCACGTTCTACACCAAGAAGCAGTGAGGGACGTCTGCACCAAGGCGCAGCGAGTGGTTGCACCACGGCGCAGCGAGTGGTTGCACTTGGGCGCAGCGAGCGGCTGCACCACGGCGAAGCGAGTGGTTACAACAAACCCAGCGAGCGGCCGACGTCCCGTGACCAGCCGGCGCCCACAAGGCCTCGCAGCCCGCACACCGCGCGCGCGCAGGCCATGGCATCTCCAGGGGTTGGTGCTCCTGGGGCGAGCAGCCGCGGCCCCACGCAGAAAACAAGCCGCCCGCTTCTCCTTCTCACGTCCGCACGTGAACGCGCACGGCGATGTGGTCCGACGGCTCCGTCGGGGACGGGAACGGCCCGTCCAGGAACCCGCCGTCCGGCGACCGCCCCGGCAGAGCCGGCGCCCCGGTGACCTCGCCGCCGTCCCCAACCCACACGAAGTCTAGCGTCCCCATGAAGGGCTCCTCCCCGACCATGTCCGCGTAGTTGAAGTTGGTCGCGGCCGGCTCGCTGCCGTGCGCGGCCTTGTAGGCCGACGTGAGGCGGAGAGTCGGCGGCAGGCGGCCGTCAAAGTCGGAAGGGTCGGCAGGCCCGTGCTTCCCGCCGTCGGACCCCCGGGGGTCGTCATCCACGTGCTTCGGCGCGTCCGCGGCGCCCGCCGCGGCCTCTTCGGCGTCGGTGAGGAGCCGCCCCGTCGCAAGGAGGCCGTACTGGCGGTCGGCGGGCGTGTAGTTGAAATCGCCGCCGAGGACGGGCACCGCGCCGTCCTCCAGGCACCAGCGGTCCAGGAGCCGCGCGAGGGCCCAGGTGTGCAGGGTCATGACGCCGCGGGCCTTGCCCCTGAATCGGCACGGCATGTGATACACCGCAACGCCGACGGGCTTGCTCCCCGGCGCGCCCTTGGCGGCGAGACACGCGTAGATCACCGAGTTGTGGCGCGTGCGTGCCTCCCTCCACGGGTCGCCGCGCGGGACGTCGAACCGCGACTTCGCACGCGGCGCGATTCCGAGCAGCGACTTCTTTGCCGACGCCCAGACCCAAGAGATGGGGACCGACGCAAGCGGCGGCAGCAGCCAGTGTGCCGCACGCCCGACCGCATCAATCGCGCCGGCCACAATGGACGTGGTCGAGTCGGGGTCGGCCGAGGCGGCGGGTGAGGCGCGGCTGGGAATCGCCGCGTTGATCTCGTCGCCCACGCGGGCCATGCGGACCCTGATGACGTCGTACTTGTGCGTAGGCACTAGAAGCGCGACGCCCATGTAGCCACTGAAGGTCCCGCCGGAGCAACGGCTGAGGGGGAGGTAGCCGAGCTCGGCGCAAATCACCGCAATGCGCGATGTCCACTCGAGCGAGTTCTCCTGCAGCATGATCACCGCCTCGTCTGCCATGGCTGCGCGCAGCTTGGCCTCTATGCGCGTCCACCGGTACTCCTGGTCGACGTGCTCGGCAGGGTAGCGAGAGAAGCAGCCCGCGTCGCACAGCTTCTCGCTGAGAATGTTGTACGTGACGAAAGCGTGATCAGCCGCACCCGTTGCGCCTGCTGCATCGTCTGCGGGTGATGACATGGTCGAGAGTGGAGCCGCTCGGCGGCCCGAGCCCGCGGGCAGAACCCGGCCGAGCAGGGCAGCACTCTTCGGGAGCGATGGCAGCCCGCGCGTCAGCAGCCGGCGCCGATGCCCGCCAGCCGCCACGGCCGCCCGCATCTGCGACCGGGGCCGCGTTCGTGGAACCGAGCGGTGGCTCGGTGACTTCAAGAGTTGTGGAGCGGACCGGCCCTGCCACCCGTGCGTCCGCCCGCCCGGGCGCCCTCGCCGGGCCGACCCGAGGAGCGGGGTTCCCGCCCGTGTTCCGTGCTTCGGAGGCCGGCAGACCGGCCGCTGGGCGGGAGTCGGCGTTCCGGAAGCGGCTTGCCGACGCCAAGGCCGCGCGTCTTGCGGCCGCTGCGACGGGCACGGCCCGGCCCGGCCCTGGACCCGCGGTCCGTGTGCGGGCGTCGGACCTCCCGGAGGGGGGGGCGCTCCTGCGCGTGTCGGCTGCAGACGGTGGCCCGGGCGCCGCGGCCACCATTGCCTCGCGCAACAAGCAGCTCGTGGCCGCGATGGGCGACGCAGAGCGGAGCGAGACGCTCGAAAGCGCCAGAGCGATGCTGAGCCCGGAGCTGTTTGCGATGCTAGAGCGCCGCGCGGAAGCAAGGGTTGCGAAGCACAAGTCCGCCGCCTCGGGCGCCGCAGCCGCCACGGCAGCGGCGGCTTCATCGTCAGAGACGGTTTCCGACGCTGGTGGGCCCGGTGCGTCTGGCGTCAGCGCCGTCGGTGTTGGCAGCGGCGGCGCAGCGCTGGCGCGGGAGCCCTGGCGGATCCACGACGAGGAGTCGCTGAGCAGAGCCGCGGCGGCACTTCCCGCGTCGGAGAGGGCGAAGCTGGAGTGGGCGGGCGTGCCGGCGTCGGGCGGCGGGAGCGGGGGCCGGGGCGCGGCGTCGGGCGGCGGGGGCCGGGCAGCCGGCGGGGCGACCCGGCCAGGGCCGCAGCGGCGCTCGGCCGTGGCCGCGGCGGTCGCCCGGGCAACGGGCGAGGCGGCGGAGTCGGTGTCGGGCGACGGCCGCGGCCTCGGGCTGACGGAGGCTGGTGACCGCACCATCGGCATGTCCGGCGGGGCGGGGATGCGGCCGGGCCTGATGCCGCTGCCGGAGCCCGACGCGGGGGGAGTCATGGCGGACTGGGACGCGTTCCGGGTGGACCTCGGGGGCGCGCACGTGCCGTCGTGGCGCGGGGCGGAGGCCGGGGTGTGCGAGGGCCTCCACCACCACTCCGGGGCGGCGACGGGGCGGGAGGAGGCCGTCACGGGCGGGCCGGCGGGCCTCGCCGGGTACACGCCGCGGGTCCTGGCCGGGCTCTGCCGGTCGGCGGCCGGGCCGCAGCGGGCCATGGCTCTGCTGGCGTCGGCGGGGATGCTGCGGGAGCGGCGGCGCGGGATCGAGGCCTGGGTGGGGGCGGTCCTCGGCGGCGGTCCGGGGGCCGGGGCGCCGCCGCTGCTCCGCCCGCGCTCGGTCGCGCCGGTGTGGGGCCGCATCGCGCTGGAGGCATCGCTGGGGGACCCTCACGCGACGGCGCGGCACGGGGCGCTGGAGCTCCTGCACGCGCTGGTGTGCGGCGGGCGGGGCCACGGATGGGCGGACGAGGCTCTGGGCGGCGGCACGGACGGTGCGGCGGCCGGGTGGCGGTCGTCCGGCGCGGGGGCGGCGAGGGCGCTGGTCGAGTCTTGCGGGGTCTCCGCCTCCTCCGCCCGCCTCCTCCCGCCCCTGCTCCGGCCGCACGCGTGCCCCAGGGGCCTCAAGGTCGCGGCGTGCGCGTCGGCGGGGACGGGGGTCGAGGGAATCGCGGCACGGAGGGCACTTGGGGTCGGCGGGGCGGGCGGCGTGGGGGCGGGGCCCGACGCCGAGGCCGCCCTGGCGGCGCTCCCGTCGTCGTGGCGCCGCGGGGAGGGGCCGGGGGAGGACGCGACGGCGGAGGCGGGGGAGGCCGAGGCCGACACGCCCCGCGTGCCGCTGGTGATGACGTCATCCAGGCGTGCGGCGGCGCCCGCGGGTGAAGTGTCCATCGCGGAGGAGCAGGCGGAGGAGGAGGACGACGCCGTCGTGTCGTCGTGGCTCGGGCCGGGGTCGAGCGCGGCGGAGCGGGACGCGGCGAGGGACCCGGCGTGGCTCCTCGCAGGGCAGCCGAGGGGGGGGGACCCCTCCGCCGCCGTGGCCGCCCCGTCGTCCGCCCTCCTCAGGGCAGCGGCGCGGGACCTCGCCGACCCGGGGGCCTCCGCCGACGCCGCGCGGCTGTGGTGCGGGGTCCTGGAGGCGGCGGCGCGCCGCTCCCTCGCCACCGCCGCGGCTCTCCTCGCCGAGCCCGGCCTCCTCGCCGCGGTCACGGACCGCTGCGCCCTCCGTGGCACCGCCTCCCCCCGGATGACGTCATCCGACTGGGAGGCGTCCGCCGCGGGCCTCCGCGTCCTCCGGGCTCTCGCCGCAGCGTCGAGGTCCTCGGCCGAGCGCCTCGCGCCCTCCGGGTCGGGCGAGGCGGCGGCAGTGGTCAGGCCGCTCATCGCCTGGTCGGAGGCGTGCGTCGCGGAGAGAGCCGGCGAGGCGACCGGGGCTGTGAAGAGCGCTGGGGCGGCGACCGATGCCGTGGCGACACCCGGGGCGGCGACCGGGGCTGTGGAGAGAGCCGGCACGGCCCGGTGGAGCGTGGGCCTGGCCCGGGCGGCGGCGGAGGCCGCCTCGCTGGCTCGCACTCTCGCCGCCTACGGCCTGGGCTCCGCCCTGTGGCCGACGGTGGTCCGCGCGGGGCCCATGCTGGCGGCGCTGCGGCACAGGCCGGAGAGGGCCGCGGACGCCGCCGCGCAGCGCGCCGTCTGGGCGTGGGCGGCCGGCCTCGTCGAGGTCGCGCGGGGCGCCGCGGCGGACACCGCGGCGCCGTCGTCGTCAGACTCGGGCAGGGCGGCGCTCTCCCGCCAGCTCGCGCCCCTGCTCCCCCTGGCCGCCAGGGCGATGACGTCATCGAGGGAGGGGGGCTGGGCCGCGCTCCGCCGCGCGGGCGCCGCCGCGTTCCTCGCCGCCCACGCTGAAACGCCCGCCGCGGCCCCACGCCCGGACGCAGAGCCGGCGCAGGCAGCCCCGGACGGCGTCGACGCCCCCCCCGACGCGGCCCCGTCGGCTCTGCTCGCCGCCCTCGAGCCGGTCGACGTC
>Ga0306871_1000644_pt1 | contig 13121 bp, 10 predicted proteins | sample AntRauMeHopE1497_FD_190447 | JGI IMG/M metagenome (GOLD analysis project Ga0306871, IMG submission 190447) | Saline lake microbial communities from Rauer Islands, Antarctica - Metagenome Hop E1 #497 (v2) (version 2) | ecosystem: Environmental > Aquatic > Non-marine Saline and Alkaline > Saline ... | reverse complement strand
ATATTTAGTGTTATGCGTTAATGCGTTAATGTATGCAACGTTATACACATCCTATTTATTCACAATATCTGCAAATTGCTTTACGCAAGCTAACGGAAATGGACCTAAGTAGTATTGTTTATTGCGCCATACAATTCTATAGTATGCGCACTTAATCAAAATACAAAGAACAAGACATGCCAATTGATAAACCGCGTAAATATTCACAAAAAATTGTAGACGGTGCTGCTCAAGCACCCAGCCGCTCGATGTTAAGAGCCGTTGGCTTTACCGATGACGACTTCAAAAAGTCTCAGGTAGGTATCGCCTCCACATGGTCAATGGTAACGCCCTGCAATATGCACATTAACAAGCTTGCAGAAGAAGTAGGCAAAGGCGTTGATAGCGCCGGTGCCAAGAGCGTCATTTATAACACCATTACCATATCTGACGGTATTTCAATGGGCACCGAAGGCATGAAGTATTCGTTAGTGTCACGCGAGGTCATTTGTGACTCCATAGAAGCAGTCTCTGCCGGCATGGGACACGACGGTATTATTGCTATTGGCGGCTGCGACAAGAATATGCCTGGCTGTTTAATGGGCTTGGCGCGCTTAAATCGCCCTTCTATTTTTGTTTACGGCGGCACTATTATGCCCGGCGAAAATCACACCGACATAGTCTCTGTTTTCGAAGCCGTTGGCAGTTATGCCGCCGGCGATATCCCCATTACGCAATTAGAGCACATTGAAAAAACGGCGATACCTGGCGCAGGCTCATGTGGGGGTATGTACACCGCTAATACACTGGCCTCAGCCATTGAAGCCTTAGGCATGAGCATGCCCAATAGCTCTGCGCAAAATGCCGTTTCACAAAATAAAAAGCAAGACTGCCTAGACGCCGGTAAAGCGATTGTGCACTTGTTGGAACACGATATTAAACCGTCTGATATTATGACCAAAAAAGCGTTTGAAAATGCCATAACGCTCATTATTACCCTAGGCGGGTCGACCAACGCGGTGCTGCATTTAATTGCCATGGCTGATGCAATAGGCGTTGAAGTTACTTTAGATGATTTTGTTCGAATTGGTGATAAAACTCCAGTAATTGCCGATTTACGCCCTAGTGGTCAATACTTAATGTCTGAATTAATTGAAATTGGCGGCATTCAGCCGCTTATGAAACGTCTGTTAGACGCGGGCATGCTGCACGGCGAATGCATGACGGTAACGGGCAAAACCATGGCTGAAAACTTAGCCGGTGTGGCTGATTACCCCGAAGGGCAAAAGATAATTTTACCTTTTGATAAAGCGATTAAAAAAGACAGCCACTTAGTCATACTCAATGGTAATTTAGCCCCCGAGGGCGCGGTATCCAAAATTACGGGAAAAGAGGGCTTACGTTTTACGGGTAACGCGAAAGTCTATGATTCAGAAGAGCAGGGCTTTGCCGCCATTATCGATGGCCAAGTAGTGGCAGGTGACGTCGTCGTCATTCGCTACGAAGGGCCACGCGGTGGACCCGGCATGCGCGAAATGCTGAGCCCTACCTCGGCCATCATGGGGAAAGGCTTAGGCAACGACGTTGCGCTTATTACCGACGGTCGTTTTTCAGGCGGCAGCAGAGGCTTTGTGGTAGGTCACATTACGCCTGAAGCTTTTGAGGGCGGTCCAATAGGGCTTGTGCAAAATGGTGACAGTATTACCATTGACGCGCAAACGCGGGAAATGACCTTACACGTTAGCGACGAAGAAATGGCAAAAAGAAAGGTAAAATGGCAGCAGCCTGCCGCCAAATATACACGTGGTTTGCTTGCAAAGTATGCTAGAACGGTAAGCTCAGCCTCTACGGGCGCAGTTACCGACAAGCCCGATTAAGGAATACTGTTAAACGCCATGGAAACGATTTTACAAATAATAAGTGACTACGGCGTACTCAGCTATGCAATTTTATTCCTTTACTGTGCTTTAAAAAGCGGCGCGCTGCCCCTTTTTGCGGGCATTGCCGCTCATTTAGGCGCTTTAGACATAGTGATTGTTGGCGCTGCGGTAATTATGGGTGGGTATTTGGGCGATGAACTGCGTTTTTACCTTGGCCGAAAATATGGTGTTCAAAATCTATGGGCTAACAAGCATTATCAAAAATCGGTGCACACTGCAAGGCTGCTGCTTAACCGCTACGGTAAAGCCTACATTTTTTTATACCGCTATCCTAAAGGTATGCGCACTATTGGCGCTTTGCCAGTTGCACTAACCGACATGCCTTGGCAGGTGTTTACGGGACTTAATTTTGCCTCAGCGCTTACTTGGGCTTTTGCCTTGGTAGGTACCGGCTACTTATTTGGCGCCGCGCTTGACTATTATGTTGGCGACAATTGGGGCGTGTTTAGCGTCGCTTTACTCGGAATATTTTTCTTGCTGACTTATATTGCCTATCGGCATATCAATGTGGTCGCGCGCGAAGAGCTAGATAAAGAAAAACGGTCCCTAGACAAACCTTAATACTTAAGGTTTGTCTAATATTTCCTCAGACTCTGGGTGCATTGGCAGTACGTTTTGTGAGGTACGCACCATTGCCACAAACTCACTTTCATGATCCTCTGGTATTTCGACAATTTTCGAGCGCATTAAGTGAATAAGTAGCAGACCACTAAATATGACAAGTATAATCGCATAATAAGTGGGTAATGCAGCTGCACCCATATACTCAAGGGCAAACCCGGCTATGGCAGGCCCTATAAAAGAGCCCAGTCCATAAATCATCAGCAGGCAGCTAGAGCCGGCCACTAACTGATCTTTATGTATTCTGTCGACCAAGTGGACAACCGATATGGGATAAACGGCGATAATTAAGCCGCAAAATAATGCTGAAAATAGGGTTATTAATCCACGCTCTTGGGCAAAGTACAGCGCGCTATAAGACATTGCTACCGCAAATACCGCACCAAACACAAACGAAAACAAAATGACACGCCTGCGATCCATATAGTCAGACCACAAACCCACGGGATACTGTATGAGTGCACCGCCTAAAATTGACAAAGATATAAACGCCGCTAGTTCTTTATTGGTGTAGCCAAGTTCGGTTATAAATAGTGGCGTTAAGCCCCAAAAAGGGCCTAAAACTAAGCCTGATACAAAACAGCCTAATGCTGCAACTGGCGCTGCGTCAACCACTTTTTTAATGCTCATAGAGGGCATGTCAATGGCGATATTAGGCTGCTGCAGGCGGGTCCAAGAAACAGGCATAATAGCGGCGGTTACCAGTAAGCTGGCAATGATGAATAACATATAGCCGGTGGCGCTATCAAGCAGTAAAAGCTGCTGCGAAGCGGCCACAGCCACGAAGTTCACCAGTGTATATAAAGAAAATACGCGGCTACGATACTCGTCTTGGGTTTGGCCGTTAAGCCAGCTTTCTAGTACGGTATAAATAGCAAAAATGGCAAAACCAGTGAGAAAGCGAATAAATAGCCATGTTATGGGCGCTACATGCACGACATACGCTAATGTAGAGCAAGCGAGCAAGGCTGTGCAAAATGTAAAGCACCGAATATGCCCCATTCGCTTTATAAGGGTCGATGCCATTAAGGTAGCCGCAAAAGCCCCCAAAAAATAAACGGAGGTTAACAGGCCTAAAAACTTACCTGAGAAGCCCTCTTCGACACCTCTTAGTATAAGCAAGGTACTTAACAAGCTGTTGCCAAGTAGCAGTAAAAAGATGCTTACAAACAAAGCCATTATAGAAACAAGTATTGAACGCACGAAAAAGCCTAGAAGAGAGTCGTTAGGACGAATTTTGCGCAGTATAACGCAAAGATGGTGTAATTAGAAAGCAGCAATGGGCTTATTATTAAATAGCATACTGCCAGTGCATTGGGTCATTTTTAGCATTGTTAGTAATGACAAGGTTTATGTTGTTGGTCAATATTATAAATGCTTGATAACACCTGCCGGTACACCTGCAACAACAGTGTTGGCGGGCACGTCTTTATTGACAACCGCACCTGCGGCAATAACGGCGTTGTCGCCAATGGTGATGCCATCGAGAATTTTTGCGCCCATGCCAATCCAGACATTATTTCCTACACTAATAGGGTGCGCAGTTTCAATGCCCTTATTACGCTTAAGATGATCTAGCGGGTGAGTTGCGGTTGATATAAGCACCCCCGGTGCAATCATCACGTTATCGCCAAAGGTAACTTTTGCTGCGTCGAGAATAACGAGGCCGTGATTGGCATAAAACTGTTTGCCAACTGATATGTTGTAGCCGTAGTCGCAAAAAAAAGGCGGTTCAATCCATGCACCCGCGCCCGCTTCAAACAGGGTCTTTATAATTGCTCGGCTAGCCTTGCGCTTGTCAATGGCACCTGCGTTAAACTGCTGACAAAGCTGTTTGGCATGCTCACGATCTTGATGAAGCTGTTTGTCGCTAGAGAAGTACTCTAGGCCCTGAACCATTTTTTGTTTCTCACTAAGAGAGGTCATGCTCATAAACCTTTTGCTGAAGCGTTGCTTTTTATGCTTTGATTTTACCGTTAAATGCAGTGCAAACGAAGTGTCAGGCGTAAGTTAGTGTACAGCGCTTGAACAAAATACGGTTCAGATTCAAACGCTTACTTCACTCAAAGTTAGTATCTTACGCCTAGCTTAACGGAATTTGTACGCTTGTAGCGACAATTTCATACACAATACCGGGTCTTATTGCGGCTGACTCGGTTTGTAGGTCGTCGGTAAAATGCGCGGCTTGTTGCTGGCTCATCTCTTTTTGAATCAATTCTCCCGCTAGCAGCACTGTTTTACCGCTGCTGTCGGTGGGAATGAAAAAGCCATAGTCTTTAAACGAAACGCGTAAAACATGTTCGTCTTGCTGAGCAATAAAAAAGCAGCCTTTCTTTTGACACACCTTTGCAATTTTTGTCTCTACTTGAAAAGGTTTGCCTAGGTGCTTGCTTGAATCATTGGCTAATTCAGCGATGGTAACTTTTTCAAGTGACGTGTTTAGCGCTTGCCCGAAGGTTTCGCTTATGGCATTTTTTACGACAGGCTCTGATAAGCGAAGTGTATCGCTAAGAGCAAAGCTGTGGCTGCTTATTAAGGCGCTTAATATAATGCTACAGGATATTAATTTTTTCATATTTACTGTGTTATGCCATGCGACGCTAACATAAATGCGAATTCTTCCGCATTATCACGCAATCGCCCATAGCGACCGCTGTTCGCAAAATGACCCGCGCCCATGTTTATGCGCATAATCAATAAATTGTCATCGGTTTTTAATTCGCGCATTCTTGCCGTCCATTTTGCGGGTTCCCAGTAGGTTACACGCGGGTCATTTAAACCGCCGGTAACTAACATGGGCGGATAATCAACGCGGGCAATGTTGTCGTAGGGCGAGTATGCTTGAATAAGATCAAAGGCAGCTGTGTCTTCAATGGGGTTACCCCATTCACTCCACTCAGGCGGCGTGAGCGGCAAATTTGCATCAAGCATCGTGTTTAGCACGTCAACGAAGGGCACACCAAGGGTGACTGAACGCCATAGTGCGGGCGCTTGTATCGTCACAGCGCCCATTAGTTTACCGCCTGCACTGCGTCCAGAAATGCTGATATTTCCCGCTTGGACATAGTTTTGAGACACTAAGTAATTAGCCACATCTACAAAGTCGTTGAAGGTATTGTTGCGCTGAGCCAACTTACCATCTAAATACCACTGATGGCCTAACATGTCGCTGCCGCGCACATGGGCTATGGCGTATGAAAAACCGCGATCAAGTAGGCTGAGGCGCGTGCTAGAAAAACTAGGTCTTATGGTCATCCCGTAGGCGCCGTATCCATATAAATGCATAGGCTGAGAGCCATCTTTTTTGAAGTCTTTGTGATACACAATGGTAACTGGCACTAGCTCGCCGTCGCGAGCAGGGGCCATAAGTCGTTCAGTGACATACTGTGACTTATCGTAACCAGAGGGAATTTCTTGCACCTTTTTAGTGACTAACTTTTTATCTGCTAGGTAATAGTCAAAAACAGTGCTTGGCGTAATCATTGAATCGTAGTTTATACGAATAAAGTCCTGATTAAACTCTGGATTCATGCCGTTAGATACCGCAAAGACAGATTCAGGAAAAACAATATCGTGTGAGTTTTCTGCATAATCAGAAATAGTAAAGCGCTCAATGCCGTTTTCTCTAGAGACAATAGACATAAAGTTCTTAAACAACTGCATGCCGATAAAATAGCGTTCATCCGAGCCTGCAATAAGCGTTTCCCAGTTTGCATAAGCAGGGTTGTTGTCAGCCACTTTTGCTAGTCTTGAATTGACGTGGGTGTCGTTTGCGACAATATAGAAATAGCCGTTAGCATGGTCAATACTGGCGATAAACGCCTGTTCTCTAGACACTAACAACACCGGCTTTGCACTGAGGTTGTTAGCGGGTAGGACATATATTTCGCTAATTTCACTTTGCCCACTGCCCAGTAATAAAAACTCATTTGAGCTAGTCATATTAAAATTCATGAAATAGCTGTCGTCTTTTTCACTTAACAGCGCAATATCGTCTTGCTGGCTAGTGCCTAATGTATGCAGGTTAATACTGGTTGTAAACCAGCGGTCTTTGTCAAGCTGACCGTATACGAGTGACTGACTGTCGGCGCTAAAGCTTATTTCTCCGCTGGTATCGCTTAACTGGTCAGCCAGTAATTTACCGGTGTTTAGGTCTTTAATGACTATCGTGTAGCGCTCATCGCCGTTGGTATTGTAAGAATATGCGAGGTATTGATTATTGGGGCTTATTTCCCAATCGCCCATGCTGAAATAATCATAGGGCTTGGCTAGTTCAGTTACATTTAAGAATATTTCATCGCCGCTGTTGGCGTCACTATTACTGTTATTATCAGAATTTAAAGTAGTGTCGTTACTTGCTGTGTCTAACTTACGACGAGTATAAGTGCGATACTCTCCACCTTCGTTAAAAAATGATGTGTATTCGTAACCGTTTTCAATCCATGGTAGTGAACTTTCTTGGTCGTTAGTACGGCCCTTAAATTCTTCAAACAAGGTGTCTACTAAAGGTGTTTTAGGCGCAATAAAGGCATTGAAATACGCGTTTTCTTCATTCAAATAATCGATAATGGCGCTGTCGTTTACCTCTGGATAGTCTGCGTCTTTTAACCAGTTGTAATGATCACTAATGGTCTTGCCATGATGCGTTGCTGTAAACGGAATTTTATTGGCAACGGGGGCGACGATGCTGAGCGTTTTGAGTGTAGGTTCTTGGATTGTTTTTTCAGGCATTGTTTTTTCAGGCATTGTAGACTCTTGAGAAGGTGAACAAGCCGTTAGTATCGAAATACTTAACACCGACATTATGGGCAACATTAAACGGTGAAGCATGGTTTTTCCTTATTACAATAACAGCTTGATGTAAGCCACAGAACGCCATGACTCGAGAATAGAAATCTTATCAAAAATACCATTAGTGGGCCGTCATAACAAGATAATCAAGTGCTTGTGGCATTATTGACGAACAGCTTAGGTTTTGCTTTATGTCGTGGGAGTATTGGGCAAGGTAATACTTTTACGCAATTAGCCTATTTATTTTACTAATGTGCGCGTAACGGGCACACTCTAGGTGTATGTTAATTGTAAACGTGCGCAACGGGCAAAAAAGGAAGTCGCAGTGAAATATATTGTACTAGCATTAGTTTATGCCTATGTCGTGTTCATGGCGTGGTCGGCGTTTGGGTGGTTAGGTATTGCTTATGTAGTGATAGTGCCTATTCCGTTTTTCTTTTTTAGCTATTTGATGCGAAGGCGACAGCAAATGGGCAACATAGATCCACATCAGCCTTTAACAATTTGGTCGTCGCCCATTCCTTATTTTTCAATTATTTTTGTGGCACTCATTGTGTTTAATTTTGTGGTGTTTTAAACCTACCTTCAGTCCACATTTTCAACTATTGCTTTGCCCCGGCCGCGAGCTTCTGAGGCCGCTTCAAGCCCATTACCTCTGTTCACGATAATGTGTAGATCACCAAACTGGCTGGTTTTGCTGGTGTATCCCATCGCTTCTAAAGCTTGCATAGTCTCTTTAGGCATTGCTTCATGATACCAAATTTCATCTTTAGGCAGTAACTGATGATGAAATCTAGGCGAATCAACCACGCTTTGCACCGGCATTGAAAACTCTAAGGCGTTTAGAATACTTAAATACACCGAAGATAATATTGTGGTGCCGCCCGGCGAACCTGTCACCATCGCAATATTTCCGTCTTTTAGCACAATGGTTGGTGTCATGCTGCTGAGCATTCTTTTGAAGGGTTGAATTTCATTGGCGACGCCGCCTACAGCACCAAAAAAGTTCGGCACGCCGGGCTTTACACTAAAGTCGTCCATTTCATCGTTGAGTAAAAAGCCTGCGCCTGCTACCACCATGCCACTGCCAAAGCCTAAATTAATAGTGGTGGTATTAGACACCGCGTTGCCGTGCTTATCGACAATTGAGAAATGTGTGGTTTGTTCGCTTTGCGCTAAGCCCGGACGAATGGCGCTGGTATCTGAAATCGCGTTAATGTTAATGGAACTGGCGCGCTTGGCGATATACTCCGGTGCTAGCAGCTCGGTTTTGGGTACTTCAAAAAAGTCGGGATCGCCCAAATACTCAGCGCGATCGGCAAACACGCGCTTACCCGCTTCGGCTAAAATATGAACGTATAAAGGGCTATTGTGGGCAATAGTTTGATTCGGCACGCGCGCTTTAACCGCGTCGTACATTTGTAGCCACTGCGCCACCGCTATACCGCCTGAGCTTGGAGGAGCCGCGCTTATTACTTTATATTCACGCCATTGACTAATAATGGGTGCACGCCATTTAGACTCATACTGCACTAAATCGCTGCGTGAAATAAGGCCGCCATGTTGTTGCATAAACTGTTCAATTAACAAAGCGGTTTCGCCTTTGTAAAAACCGTCTTCCCCTAATGTTTGAATGCGCGATAAGGTAGCTGCGAGTTCTGGCTGTACAAACAATTCTCCGGCTTTGGCAGACGCAAAATAGTCGGCAAAATTCACGCTTATATTTTGTTCTTTTAAATATTCAATGTATTGGGCAATGCTATCGGCGAGCATTTTAGGCATAACAAAGCCGTCTTTTGCAAGCGCCACCGCCGGTGCGAGTAACTGCTCCCACGGCATAGAGCCATATTTTTTATGTAAGGCCCACATGCCCGACACTGAGCCAGGCACGCCCGACGCTAACACACCGTAGATAGACTGATTGGTGTTTACCTCGCCGTCTTTGTTTAAGTACATATCGCGATGGGCGTTTTGTGGGGCGACTTCGCGGTAGTCTAAAAAGTCGTTTGCTCCTTCATAATGAATAACCATGAAGCCACCGCCGCCAATGTTACCGGCTTCAGGAAAGGTGACGGCTAAGCTGAAGTGGGCTGCAATAGCAGCGTCAACCGCGTTGCCGCCGTTATTTAACACATCCATTGCTACGCTTGCTGCAAAACTGTCGGGCATAGCGACCGCCTGCTGGGCCTGTGTCTTTTGTTTTTCGGGAGGTGTTGATGATACGTTTTGTGTGTTACAGCCGGCAAGGCTGATAAAAAAAGCGGTCATTAAAAAGGGGAAAATTAAGCGATATTGGTTAGTGGATTTCATTAATTACTCAGTTGATTTTATACGATAAGCACACGGGAAATTTTTATAAACGGCTAATGACAGTGTGATAGCTTGGATGATTCCCCACTTTACACAACATTGGCGTTTGATTCGATATCTTTGTGTTTAATGCTTTATACCGTTGGCGTAATGAAGTTTTGTATTTGAAGCTTAGCCATTGGTAGGCGCAGTAACATAAAAGGGAAATGGCGCTATGGAATATGGCGATATGCTGCATAAGTCAGGCGTGGTAACGCCCTTTCATAACGACACTTGTTTATGCGGCAGTGGCAAAAAATTTAAGCGTTGTTGCCTAGCGTAATTGCTGTAAGGTATATATATTCTGGCGCCTTGAGTAAGTAATTGTGCTTTACCTTTTACGATAGGCACCTATGCTCGCTTTGTACTAGCGAGCCTTTTGTATATGACTATTAGCGTTCAACCAAGCAAACAAGGGAGTAGCCTAAAATGCCGTCTAATCATAAATTAGCAGCCGATTTACTAGCTAAGGCTAAAAAGTTAAATCAAGAAGACCCTTTAGCCTCGTTTAAAAGTGAGTTTTTACTGCCCCAAAACGTCATTTATGTCGATGGAAACTCCTTAGGCCCCCTAAGTAAAGCAGCCAAAAATAGGGCGGTAGAGGTGGTGGAGCAGCAGTGGGGAAACAGTTTAATTAGCAGCTGGAATGTGCATGACTGGATTAACTTGCCAACAACAGTGGGTAACAAAATAGCAAAGTTGATAGGCGCGGCGCCTAATACGGTTATTTGCTGCGACTCTATTTCAGTTAACTTGTTTAAATTGCTTAGCGCTGCGTTACTACTCAGCGCTAAGCAAGCTGCGGATGACAAAACCGATGCGCGCACCTTAATATTATCTCAAAAGGATAATTTTCCAACCGATTTATACATGGTGCAAGGGTTGGGCCAGCTGTTAAATAGTGGCTCACAAACAAAGCTTGAGTTAATGAGTGTTGACAGCAAAGATATAACCCGCAGCATTGAAGAACATGGTCATCGTATAGCGGTACTTATGCTCACGCATGTGAATTTTAGAAATGGCGATATTCACGATTTGCAGGCACTAACCGAGCTTGCTCACGCTAAGGGAATTTTAGTGTTATGGGATTTAGCGCACAGTGCAGGCGTGTTGCCTTTAGCGCTTGAAGAGTGTGAGGTAGATTTTGCCGTAGGCTGCACCTATAAATATTTAAACGGTGGCCCAGGCGCACCAGGTTTTGCCTATGTAGCTGAACGTTTATTACCCGATTTACAACAGCCGCTAAGTGGCTGGCTGGGGCATAAAAAGCCCTTTGATTTTGAGCATGATTACGAAAAAGCCGCAGGTATTGAGCAGCTTTTATGCGGAACCCCGAGTATTATCTCTATGAGCGTTTTAGACGCCGCACTAGACATGTTTGAAACAATAAGCGTGAGCGATTTGCGCGCTAAATCAATTGCGCTAAACGACTTTTTTCAATCTTGCGTTGAGCAAATAAATGCTAGCTACTCACCCAGTGACTCGCCACTTGTCTTAGCATGTAACGAGCAGGCTCAAATGCGCGGCAGCCAAATTTCTTACAAGCATCCACACGCCTATGCCATTTGCCAAGCATTAATAAGCGAAGGTGTAATAAGCGATTTCAGGTCGCCCGATATTTTGCGCATTGGTTTTTCGCCGTTATTTCTTCACTTTACCGACATGCTCAACGCGGCGCGGATATTAACTAGTATTGTGAGAACTAAGCGCTATACCCAGCCGCAGTTTTTGATAAAGAATAAGGTTACATAGGGGTCGCAAGGTAGTAATATCAACATCGAAAAATACATCTTTACCAGCGCTTTACGTTTGCACTAAATAGGCTAATGCTGAAAACGCAGAAGTATTTTACCAGTTTGCTATAGTAACGCGTGTTTTTTGACTACTTGATACACTATTACTGAAAATTAAAAAGGAATGATTATGAAAACGAATATTGCTGTCGCCGCTGCCCTTGCTGCTGCTTTAGCCACCGTAATGTCTTTAGGCGTGGTGGATGAGGCTAATGCTGCCAAAAACAAAGAAAAATGCTACGGCGTGTCAAAGGCGGGTCAAAATGACTGTGGAAATTTAGCTGGCACTCACAGCTGCGCAGGTCAGTCTACTGTTGATAACGACATTGGTGAGTGGCGTTTAGTACCCGCAGGTACATGCAAAGACTTAGGCGGATTTGACGGTAATGAAGCGAAAAAAATGTTTCAAGAAATGCAGGCTAAGAAAAATGCAGGCTAAGAAAAACACAAGCAACTAATTTACCCTCAGTGCTTAGTTGTTCTTCTATTAGGAGCTAGCGTGAACCCATTTTCAGTTACCGAGCAGCCCAATGGCCTTGTAGGTGTTGGGCTACGCCACCCTCACTATGCGCAAGCTCTGTCTGACAATCCTATAAACACGCACATCGATTTTGTTGAGCTACACGCTGAGAACTTTTTTGCAAAAGGCGGCATAGCGCTTGAACTGCTGCAAGACGCCGCACAAAAATACGACATCAGCATTCACGGCACGTCTTTAGGCTTAGGCTCTAACATGGCGCTACCATGCGATACGCTTGCACAATTTGCGCACGTGGTTAACGTGAGTAATGCAAAGTGGGTGTCGGAACATTTATGCTTTAACAGGGCCTTGGTTAACGGGCACGTGCTGCATTCAGGCGATTTGCTGCCGTTGGCATATAATCAAGCTTCTTTACGTGTATTAGCCACTAATATTGCTCAGGTGCAGGACAAACTCAAGCGGCCCATTTTAATTGAAAACCTGTCCTCTTATATCAGCGTATCGCAAATAGACCCCATGCAAGCAGATGAAATGAGCGAGTTTGCGTTTTTAATTGCGCTTTGCCAGCAGGCGGGGTGTGGTTTATTGCTTGATCTCAATAATCTTATTGTAAATGCGCTGAATCAACAACAAACCAATGTAGTTGACTATGTATATGAAAATATAAAACAAATACCCGCTCATTTGGTGGGTGAAATTCATTTAGCTGGCTTTAGTGACAACAAAGTGAATGGCTTTATTGTGGATGATCATGCAAGTGCGGTGTCTCCTCAATGTTGGGAATTATACACACGAGCAAAAGCGCTGTTTGGCAATGCGGCTACCTTAATAGAGTGGGACAATAAACTACCTACTTGGGAAGTGCTAGTGGGCGAAGCTCAAAAAGCCAGATTTTAACATGCGCTATCAATCTTTGCTTATTCAGGCTGTGTTTAATCAAGATAAAGACTCACCTGAAAAAAGCTTGAATAACACACAACAAGAAAATGAGCTTTCCAGCAAACTCATTACTAAACCATTTAATGATAATTCTGTAAATACATCAGCCGACAGCTCTTCCATGCAAGTAAACACACAAAACGCGCTCAGTGTTTATCGTAACAACTACATAATGAGTGGCATAAGAGCGCTGTCGATCACTTACAGCACTGTGTTTGCCATGATGGA
>Ga0306871_1000641_pt1 | contig 13140 bp, 5 predicted proteins | sample AntRauMeHopE1497_FD_190447 | JGI IMG/M metagenome (GOLD analysis project Ga0306871, IMG submission 190447) | Saline lake microbial communities from Rauer Islands, Antarctica - Metagenome Hop E1 #497 (v2) (version 2) | ecosystem: Environmental > Aquatic > Non-marine Saline and Alkaline > Saline ... | reverse complement strand
CGGAAAAAACCACTAAGCAGGCTGGCTGCATGCACATTGGGCGGCTTGACTCTGTTACCACTGCAAGCTAATAGCCAGCAGGCCGATGTAACCGAGCAGCTGTTAATCCAGGTGACTGAAGGCCAGCGCGCTGCCGTCGGCTCGTCCAGTATGGCCAGTGAGCCGATACAGCATTTGAGCAGTAACCCGGCCGTGTCTCTGTCGCGCATGGGAGGCCGAGGGCTAGAGCCGATTATACGTGGCCAAAGCCAGGAGCGGGTGGATGTGCTGTTGGACGGCATTCGTGTGGAAGGTGCATGCCCAAACCGTATGGACCCGCCCACCAGCCGCCTCAGTTCTGCGCTGGCGCCAAGCTTACAGGTGCGCACCAATAATCAGACACTGCGCTGGGGGCCGGTAGCGGGTGGGCAAATCGTTGCCACCACAGCCGATCCGACATTTAATGGCGGTGCAACCACCGGCCAGGTCACCCTGGGGGGCGCCGATAACGGTAACGGCAAACTGGCCAACGCGGCGGCTGCGGTAGGCAGTGACGACGCCTGGCTGAGGCTGTCTGGCGGTTATGACGAGGCCAATGATTACGAAGACGGCAGCGGTAACAAGGTGCGCAGCGCCTACGAAAATGCTGAAGGCCGAGTTGACGGGGCCTGGACAGCACAGAACGGCCTTTACATTAAAAGTATGGTCAGCCGCCAGGAAGAAAGCGATGTGAAGTACGCCGGTGCGGGTATGGACGCGCCGCAAACTGATACCGATCTGTATCGCCTGGAATTGGGTGCGCCCTTGGCCAAGGGCGAATGGTCACTGCTGGCCTGGCAGGCCGACGTGGATCACATCATGGATAACTTCAGCCTGCGGCAGCTGCCCGCAGATAAGAAAAAAATGCAGACAGATTCCACCACCCAAACTCGGGGTTTGCGTTTCATTTTGGACCAGAGTCCTACCAGCCTTGTTGACTGGGCCGCCGGGGTAGACGTGGAAACCAACGATTGGGACGCCACTCTGCTGAATGTGAACGGCGCTATGCCGATGACGGCTTCTTTGATGTGGCCAGGTGTGGAGCGAGAGCGGGCTGGTGTGTTCGCGGAAGCATTTATGCGCCTGGGTTCGGCGGCCAAAGTGGGTGCTGGGTTGCGCTACGACCGCGTGGAAATGGACGCCACCAAAGCTGATCAAGTCGGCGGCATGGGACTCACTCCGGCCGCGTTGTATCAAAGCGAGTACGGCGCAAATTCTGTAAAAGCGAATGACGACAACGTCAGCGGCTTTGCCAGTGCCGAATGGCGCTTGCCGCAGCAACAGGCGCTGACACTGACGGCCAGCCGCAGCGTGCGCAGCCCGGGTGTGACCGAACGCTATATTGCTCGCAGCACGATGGCTGACAGTTGGATAGGCAATCCGCAGCTGGACACCGAGAAGCATCATAAGCTGGAACTGGAACTCAGTGGCCAGAGCGGCCAGTGGAATTGGAAGCCGGTGGTATGGGCTGATCAGGTCGACGATTTTGTGCTGCGTTACCTAGCCACGCCGAAAGATACCCGGTATAAAAACATCGACGCCCGCCTGTTGGGCGTGGAAGCCAACTTGGGCTGGAGCGACAGCACCTGGAGCAGCAACAGCGCGTTGGCTGTCGTGCGCGGTGAAAATCGCGACGACAACAAAGCCCTGCCGCAAATTCCGCCGCTGCAATTTATCCAGACCTTGAGCTGGCAACAGCGCGGTCACAGCATTGAAGCCCAGTGGCAGCTGGCTCGCCGCCAGGACCGCATTGATGAGGAGTCTGGCCTGGACGCCGCTGGAACCTCACCCGGTTACGGCGTATTCAATCTGTCTGGCAGCCATCCACTAACCGGCTACCTCACCCTGAACTGGGCGCTGGACAACCTGTTTGACAACACCTGGGCGCCCCACGTAAGCCGCCGTAACAGCGACCCGTTCAATCCGGAAGCGGTTCGCGTCAATGAACCAGGGCGTACTGTTCGGGCAGCGTTAACGGCACGCTGGTAGTGCATAAAATTGGGGGTTGTCCGCTTTAATAGCCGGTGGATGACCATTTTTGCCCTGTGCCGGTGCGAAACGCCGTGCGCGGGGTTTTTTTATGGCCGGCCGTGTGCCGTTCTTGCTGGCGCCATGGGCTATGCTTTTGTTGGCCATAGCCATAGTTGCGCCGGGTTGCGGTGTCCTCACGAGCCGTATTCTGATAACCTTCGGTTATTAGCTAATAACTTTTACAGTTTGGCGTTCGCGGTTGAACAAGCTGCGAAATAAGGAGTATCCGGTGGTGAACAATCAGCTGATCAGCCGCCCGTTACGGGCATATGTGGGCGCTTTTGTGGGCGTGCTCTTGTGGGGTTTTACATTAAGTGCGCAAGCGCAGTTGGTGTCTGGCGAGCTGACCACAGTAACGGTAGAAAGCCGCGCTTTGGCCGATACCGTGTTGCTGGACGGCGTAATTGAAGCCGTGCAGCAAAGCACGGTGTCAGCCCAGACCAGCGGCAAGGTACTGCAACTGCCGTTCGATGTGGACGATTCCGTTCGCCCTGGCGATCTGATCGTGCAGCTGGAAGACAGCGAACAGCGGGCAAGAGTCAGTCAGGCTCAGGCGGCGGTCAACGAGGCTCAGGCATCGTTGGCGAATGCCAGGCAGAGCTTTGCCCGTATTGAAAGCGTGCATAAACGAGGTTTGGTATCGGGCCAGGAGTTTGATCAGGCCCGCAATAACCTTGCCGGCGCCCAGGCCCGCGCCGAGCGTGCCGATGCGGGAATGGTCGAAGCCCGCGAACAACTGAGTTACACCCGCGTTGAAGCGCCTTACGGTGGCATTCTGACCGAGCGCCACGTGGAAGTTGGTGAGTCGGTCAGTCCCGGTCAGGCCCTTTTAAGCGGCCTGTCGCTGGAGCAGCTGCGGGTGGTGGTGGACTTGCCCCAACGCTATGCGGCAAGCGCCCGCGCCGAGCGCCAGGCCACCGTTACTCTGGCGGACGGCCGGGTACTGAAAACCGGCGAAATGACCTTCTACCCCTACGCCAGTGCAAAAACCCATACCTTTCGCCTGCGCATGGCCCTTACCGAGCCCAACGGTTCGCTGTTCCCGGGAATGCTGGTAAAAGTGGAGGTGCCGGTCAGCCATTCGCAAACACTTTTGGTGCCTGCCAGCAGCCTGGTGCAACGGAGTGAGCTGCGCGCCGTGTACGTGCTGGATGGCAATGGCACTCCGCGGCTGCGCCAGGTTCGCACGGGTAAAATAGTGGACGGCCAGATCGAAATACTAGCGGGCGTTAGCGCCGGTGAAAAAGTCGTGGTTAACGCAGCAGAATTGCTGGGCAGCTTCCGTCTGTCATCGCCAACAGCCCAGGAGCAAGCGCTGTGAGCCAACCATTACCACCGGAGCTGCCTTCGGGCTCTTCTTCCCAGCCTTTACCGCTCGCCCCGTCATTCTCGGCAGCCGCAAGGGTTGGCCCTTCTGGCGCCATTGCGCGGTTGTTTCAGGACAATCACCTGACCCCGCTGATTATGCTGCTGTCCGTCATTCTGGGTATTTTGGCAGTGGTGGTAACACCCAAAGAAGAAGAGCCGCAGATTGATGTCACCATGGCCGATATCATGGTGTCATTTCCTGGTGCCAGCGCCCGCGAAGTGGAAAGTGCCATTGCCACACCGGCCGAACAGGTAATGAGTGAAATTGTCGGCGTTGAGCATGTGTATTCGGTATCGCGCCAGGGCCAGGCGGTGATTACCGTGCAGTTCAAAGTGGGCATACCGCGCCAGGAAGCATTGGTGCGGCTTTATAATCAGGTGTATTCCAATCAGGACTGGTTGCCCGCCAACCTGGGCGCCAGCCAGCCTTTGGTCAAACCCAAAGGCATTGACGACGTGCCGATAATGACGCTCACCCTGTACGACCCATACCACGGTCACAGCGGCGAAGAACTCACTCGCCTTGCGCACATGTTGGAAGTGGCCTTGAAGCGGGTGCCCGGCACCCGCGATGTCTACACCGTGGGCGGTATACCCGACCGGGTGGATATCCGTTTTGATCCGGCTTTGCTGGCCGGTTTTGGCTTGACCGTTGACGATCTGCAACAGGCACTGGTGGCTGCGAACAGCAGCGCCCAGGAAGTTCGAATCACCCGTAACAACCTGTCGATTCCAATTCAGGCCGGCACCCTGCTGACCCAGGTAGGCGAAGTGCGCCGCCTGGTGGTGGGTATGGATCAGGGCGCGGCGGTTTATCTGGAGGATGTCGCCAGCGTTAGCCGCGGTAATACGGTTGCTGACCAAAGCGTGATGACGGGCTTTGGCCCGGCTCATCAGAGCACTCGCCAGAATGCTCTTCAGAATGATCTTGAGAATGATCTTGAGAAAAGCACCGACTCGACGTTTATTGGCCAGCCCGGGCAAGTCTTCCCGGCGGTTACCCTTGCCATCGCCAAAAAGCCTGGTGAAAACGCAGTGGACATCACTCGCGCCATTCAGCAACGTATCGAATTGTTGCGCAACCGCGCCCTGCCGGCGGATGTGCAGGTGCTGGTAACCCGTGATTACGGCGAAACTGCCTCGCAAAAAGCCCGCAAACTGATTTCCGATCTGATATCCGCCACTCTGTGTGTGGTGCTGCTGGTACTGGTCGCCATGGGCTGGCGCCAGGCGTTAATTGTAGGTATCGCAGTATTAATTACCCTGCTGCTCACCCTGGTGTTTTCCTGGGTATGGGGTTTCACCTTGAACCGGGTATCGCTGTTTGCGCTGATTTTCTCCATCGGGATCCTGGTGGACGACGGCATAGTGATTACCGAAAACATCAACCGCCGCATCCAGAACTCGCGCCGCCCGATCAAAGAGATTATCCCGCTGGCGGTGGACGAAGTGGGTACGCCCACCATCATGGCCAGCCTGACCATTATGGCGGCCTTGCTGCCCATGGCGTTTGTCAGCGGTTTGATGGGGCCCTACATGAGCCCGATCCCTATTAACGCGTCGGCCGGTATGGTGTTGTCGCAAATTGTGGCCTTTATAGTGGCGCCCTGGCTGGCCCTGCGCCTGTTGCGCCACAGAAAAGGCGAGCCGGCGGAGCCGGAAAACGAATCTGGCAGCGCTTCTGAAAGCTCTTCTGACAGCTCGGCCGAAGGCGTGAATCCCCGTATTTTGAGCTTGTTTAGCCACGTGCTGGGGCCGTTTTTAGGGGACCACCGCTTGCGTCGCGGCCTGCTGGCGTCTGTGGTTATTCTGCTGACTCTGGGTGCGACTGCACTACCGGTGTTTCAGGCGGTTATTCTGAAAATGCTGCCGTTTGACGACAAATCCGAGCTGCAGGTAGTGGTGGATATGCCCGAAGACACGCCTGTTGAAGTGACTGCGCGAGTGTTGATGGAAATGGGCCATTATCTGGAAACGGTAAAAGACGTCGACAACTGGCAGACCTACGCCGGCACGGCAGCACCGATCAACTTTAACGGTCTGATTCGTCAGTATTATCTGCGTTCTGAGCCGTATCATGGCGATATTCAGGTCAACTTTAGCGGTAGCGACCGGCGTGACCAGCCATCCCACAATATTGCCCAGTCGCTGCGTCAGCCGCTGACCGCCATTGGCGAGCGTTATGGCGCCAGTGTGAAAATTGTGGAAGTACCGCCGGGCCCGCCGGTGCTGTCGCCGCTGGTGGCCGAGATTTACGCGGTAGATCCGCAGCTGCGGGCGGCATTGGCGCGCTCTGTGGCCGCCGGCATGCAGGATGTGACTGGCCTTGTAGACATAGACACCACCCTTGAAGCCCCTATCCGCCAGTGGGAACTGGTGGTTGATCGCGCCCGCGCCGCGCGCCTGGGTGTGTCGCAGCAGCAGGTGGTAATGGCGCTGCAAATTGCCCTGGGCGGCAGTGGTGTGAGTTATCTGCACGACGACCACGCCAAATATCCGGTGCCCATCCGGGTGATTCTGTCAGACGCCGACAAAGCCCGTCCCTCGGCTTTGCTGTCGCTGAATCTGCGCAGCCGCGACGGCGGGCTGGTGCCGCTGGCCAGCATTGCAGGCATTCGTGAGGCAGACTGGCAGGGTGCGATTTATCACAAGAACCTGTTGCCGGTTACCTACGTGACCGCGGACATGGCAGGCGCTATCGATTCGCCGCTCTATGGTATGTTTGCCATGGTTGACCAGCTGGAGCAACAAGCAGACGCGCCGGAGCAGTTTTTTATTCGCCAGCCGGACTTACCTGAAGCTGGTGCCCTGAAATGGGACGGCGAGTGGCAGATTACCTACGAGACCTTCCGCGATATGGGCATGGCCTACAGCGTGGGTATTTTCATGATTTTTGTGCTTTTGGTAGCCCAGTTCCGTTCTTATCTGCTGCCGCTGGTGATCATGGCGCCCATACCTCTGACCTTGATGGGCATTATGCCGGGCCACGCTCTTTTGGGGCGGGAATTCACCGCCACCAGCATGATTGGCATGATCGCGCTGGCCGGCATTATCGTACGTAACTCTATATTACTGGTGGTGTTTATTCGCCAGCTGCTGGACGAAGGCATGAGTCTGGAAGACGCCGTCGTAAAGGCCGGTGCGGTGCGGATCAAGCCGATTGCGCTGACCGCCGTGTCGGCGATGGTTGGCGCCTACTTTATATTGAATGATCCGATCTTTAATGGCCTGGCTATATCACTGGTATTTGGCCTGGCTGTGTCTACCCTTCTGACCGTGGTTGTGGTGCCCTTGTCATACTATGTGATGGCGCGACGCCGGTGGATTTGAACAGGAAACTTTACCCGATGATAAAACGACTTTTGCCCTGGCTTGTTCTACTGCTGGCCGTTGCTGTGTTTATGGTATTGCGAATGACCCGTCCGCAACCCGCCCAGGCTGAAGCCCAGGAGCGCGCCTGGTTAGTGGCCGTGCAAAGTGCTGAATTGATTAACGCTACGCCGCTGCTGCCGTTGTATGGCCAAGTTGTGGCTCCGCAACAGCTGACCGTAACGGCGGCTTTGGCCGGGCAGATCGCCCAACGCCCGGTGTCTGAAGGCCAGGCGGTTGCCGCCGGCACTTTACTGGTGGCCCTGGATGACGCCGATGTGGCGCCAGCCCTGGCCCAGGCGCAAGCCGAAGTGGCGGATTTGCAGGCGCAGATTGATGCCGAACGGCTGCGCCACAGTAACGATCAGCGTGCATTGAAAAGTGAGCAGTCCATTCTGGCCAGCGCGCAGCGCCAGTTGGAACGCAACGAGTCTCTGCTTAAACGCAACCTTACCTCCCGCGAAGCCTTAGACGGCGTTACCGACGCCTATGCCCGCGCCGAGCTCACCGTCAGCACCCGCCAGCGCGCACTGACCGAGCACCCTGCGCGCCTTGCCAGCCTGCAGGCACGGCTGGCCAAGGCCGACGCCAACCTTCAGAGTATCGAGCGGGATGCCGGCAGGGCGCAGGTTATTGCGCCGTTTGACGGTGTGATCACCGATGTGCAGGTGGCCGCTGGCGACCGCGTTAGCAAAAATCAGGCGTTACTGAGTTTGTACCCGCGCCAGGGGCTTGAACTGCGAGCAAGAGTGCCCGATGTGTTTGTCGGCGAACTGCAGCAGGCCCTGAACCGTGGTGAGCGGCTCAGGGCGACCACCGAAGACGGTCGCTACGAATTTGTTCTGGTGCGCTTTGCCGGTATTGGCAGTGCCGCCGGCACCGAAGCGATACTGGTGGTTGAGGGTGTGGTGAACGGCCTGCGCCCGGGCAGTTTGCTGCCGGTTACCCTGCAGCGCCCACAGCAGGAGCAGGTGGTCAGTGTGCCTTATAGCGCGCTTTACGGCGCCGATACCCTGTACGCGGTGGATGATGATTCACGCCTGCAGCGCCTGCGGGTTGAGCGTGTGGGCGAGGCCCGTGGTAACGACGCCCAAGGTGATGATGTACGCAATCTGCTAGTGCGCAGCGCCGAACTGCAAGCGGGCATGCGCATCATTACTACCCACCTGCCAAACGCCATGAGTGGTCTTAAAGTGGATATCGCCGGAGCGCAGAGCCAGTGAGCGAGCGGCCCGTAACGGAACAGCCTGAAAGCAACGGCTCCGGCACACCATCCCCGCGCCGTGGCGTGACCGGTTTTTTTGTGCATCATCGGCTGGCGGCCAATCTGGTGATGCTGGTGATGCTGCTGGGCGGTGCGCTGGCACTGACCCGAATGAACGTACAGTTCTTTCCCAGTTTTGCGCTGGATGTGGTCAGCGTAAGAGTCGTTTGGAGTGGCGCTTCCGCCGAAGACATCGAGCAAGGCATCACCAACCCTCTGGAGCAGCGCCTGCGCAGCGTTCAGGGGCTGAAAAAGATGACGTCGACGTCGGCCCAGAGCGTGTCGTCCATCACCCTGGAGTTTCAGGAGGGCACAGACCCGATTCAGGCGTTAGACGATACCCGCCAGCGAGTAGATGAATTCAATAATCTGCCGGCCGAAGCCGAAGAGCCCCGGGTAAGCCGGATCGAACGCTATGAGCCGGTGGCCCGGCTGCTGCTGTATGGCGACGTAGACGCTGACGAATTACGCTACATGACCTACCGCTTTGAAGACGAATTGCTACAGCGCGGTATCGACAAAGTATCGATTCGCGGCCTGCCAGAACAACAAATCAGCATTGATGTACCGGTGGAACGGCTGGAAACACTGGGCCTGTCGCTGGAGCAGATCGCCGAGCGTGTGGCCGCAGTGTCCCGCGATTTGCCCGCCGGTTTGTTGGGCCAGCAGGACGCCACCCGCGAATTGCGCGCGGTGGAACAGGCCCGCAGCCCGGAGGAGTTTGGCCAGATTCCGCTGCTCAGCGGTGATCGTATTCAATTGCGGCTGGGGGACATTGCGACGATTCGCCAGGAATCCCGCGACAGCCCGCTCACCCTGACTCGCAATGATTTCCCGGCAGTGGAACTGCAATTGCAGCGATCTGAAAATGGCGATTCACTGGAGGCCGCCGACGCGCTGCAACAGTGGTTAGCAGACACCCGCGCCACTTTGCCGCCCAACCTGCAGCTAGAGGTGTACGACGAAACCTGGCAACTGCTGGATGACCGCATTTCGCTGCTGACATCCAACGGCCTGACGGGTTTGGTGCTGGTCGTGTTGTTGCTGTATTTATTTTTGCCCGGGCGCGTGGCCTTGTGGGTCGCGGTGGGTATTCCGACCGCATTTTTGGCAGCTTTGGCGATATTATGGTTGGTGGGCGGAAGTATCAATATGATCTCGCTGTTTGCGCTGATCATGGCGCTGGGGGTCATTGTGGATGACGCCATTGTGGTGGGCGAAGACGCCGACGCCCATGCCCGGATGGGGCAGCCGTCTATGGCCGCCGCCGAAGGCGCGGCAAAGCGCATGGTGTGGCCGGTGCTGGCGTCATCACTGACCACGGTGGCAGCTTTTATGCCACTGCTGATTGTGGGCGGAGTGATTGGCAATATTCTGGGCGATATTCCGCTGGTGATGATTTGTGTGCTGATTGCCTCGTTACTGGAGTGTTTTGTGGTGCTGCCTGCTCACCTGCGCCACGCTTTTGTTATCCCTAAAGTGAAGCCTGTCAGTCGCAACGCGGCCGTTAAATGGCTGCGGGCGTCCGGGGCCGGTGTCGGGCGTTTTCGTGCCGGCTTTGAACGCCGCTTCGAGCAGTTCCGCGAAGGACGTTTCCGCCGTTTTTCGCGCTTCAGTCTGAGCCACCGAGGGCTGACTCTGGCCGTGGCATTGTCGGTTGCGATCATGACCGCTGGCCTGCTGAGCGGCGGTCGTATTGGTTTCAACTTCTTTCCCACCCCGGAGCCGTCGGTGCTCTATGCCAACGTCAGTTTTGTGGCCGGCACCGACAGCCGCCGGGTTGATCAGTTTATGGTCGACATGGCGCAGAGCATTAACGCCACCGAACAGGCATTGGGCGGCAACCTGATATTGCACTCGGTGGTTACCCGTGGCGGTACCCTGGGCGCTGGGGGCAGTTCCCGCAGCGGTGCAGAGCTGGGTTCAATGATGATCGAGCTGGTGCCGTCAGACCAGCGCAGCGTGCGCAATCCGGAATTTATCAGCGAGTTGCGGGCTAGCCTGTCGCTGCCGGCGGGGTTGGAGAACCTGAGCATTACCGAGCGAGAAGCCGGCCCGCCGGGCCGTGATATTAATGTGCGCCTGACCGGCCCGGATGCCATCCGCTTGAAGCGTGCCGCAGAGGAGCTTGCACAGGCCGTTGCGGTGTTGCCAGGGGTTCTGGACGTGGAAGACGACATGCCCTGGGGCCGCGAGCAATTGATTTACCAGGTTAGCCCCCGGGGTGAGGCCCTGGGCCTGACCACCACCGATTTAGGGCGCCAACTGCGGGCCGCATTTGATGGCCGGGTAGCGCAGATTTATCAGGATGGTCGTGACGAAATGGAAGTGCGGGTTCAGCTGCCCCGCCACCAGCGCGAGCGCCTGGCGACTTTGTCCCAGGTAACCATCCGGGTGCCAGACGGCCGCTTTGTGCCCCTGTCCCAGGTGGTGTTGCTGGATCATCGCCAGGGCTTTGAAGCTCTGCGCCACGCCGATGGCCAGCTGGCGGTGGAGGTGTCGGCGTCGCTGAACACAGAGGTCAGCACCACCAGCGACATCATCGAAAGCCTGGAAGCCGAAGCCCTGCCGGCGATCAGCAGCCGGTTTAATGTGCGCTACAGCTTTGAGGGCCGTTCCGCCGACCAGCGTGAAACCATCGACGACATGAAAACCGGCCTGATTATCGGCGTTGTGCTGATGTACGTGATTCTGGCCTGGGTATTTGCCTCTTGGACTATGCCCTTGATCGTGATGGCGATCATTCCCTTTGCCTTGGTGGGCGCCATTCTTGGCCACTGGCTAATGGGCATGCAGTTAACGATTTTGTCACTGTTCGGGTTGTTTGGTCTGTCTGGCATTGTGGTGAATAACGCCATCATACTGGTGTCGTTTTACAACCAGCAGCGGAAAGCGGGGCTGAGCGTTGACGCCGCCCTGAACGAAGCCGCGGTGCAGCGCATACGCGCAGTGCTGCTGACATCGCTGACCACCATTGGCGGGCTGTTGCCGCTGCTGTTTGAAACCTCGTTGCAGGCGCAGTTCCTGATTCCCATGGCGACCTCTATCGCCTTTGGTCTGGGTTTGTCCACGTTGCTGGTGCTGTTGGTGATTCCGGCGTTGCTGTCTTACCTTGAGCAACTGAGGGCCTGGTGGGCCAGGGAGCCAGTATGACTGAGCCATTACTGAAAGTACGGGGCTTGGGTAAGCATTTTAACAGCGCCGGGCAAACCGTGAATGTGCTGTCCGGGCTTGAGCTGACTCTGGCGGCGGGTGAGTCTCTGGCGCTGATGGGCCGCTCCGGCTCTGGTAAAAGTACGTTACTGAACATTCTGTGCGGCCTGGAACAGCCCGATGCCGGCTTTGTGAGCTTTGCCGGCGAGCACTTTGCGGCGGATTCAAGCGCAAATGGGTCAAACCAGCAACGCTGGGCTCTGTTGCGGCGCCAACGTATTGGCGTGGTGTTTCAGGAAGCTAACCTGATGCCGGCGTTGTCGTTGCTGGACAACGTACGCCTGCGGGCCAGGCTTGCAGGGCAAAGCGACCAGCATTGCGGCGACTGGTTAAAACGCCTGGGCATTGGCGAGTTGGCGCAGCGTTACCCGGACCAGGTATCTGGCGGTCAGCGCCAGCGTGCGGCGTTGGCCATGATGTTTGCCATGCGCCCGTCACTGATACTGGCAGACGAGCCTACCGGTAGCCTGGACGCCCGCACAGCATTTGAGGTGGTCGATGAGCTGTTTCACCAGCAAGCCGCCAGTGGTTGTGGGTTGATACTGGCCACCCACGATTCGGCATTGGCCGCACGCTGTGGTCAGCGTCTGGACCTCGCTCAAATGGGGGCTTAGCTTCCATGTCCCTGATTCCAAAGTCCCTGATTCCAGCGTCTCAGTTTTCAAACCTTTTCTCTGCCCTGTTCAGTCATTATCGCCGCCACCCGCTGCAACTGGTGGCATTGGCGTTGATGATTATGCTGGCCACCATGTTGTGGACCGGCGTGAACCACCTGACGACCCAGGCGCGAGCCAGTCTGGGCCAGAGCGAGCAGGCGGTGGCCGCGCGCAGTCAGGTAGAGCGCGTTGATGGCCAGGCGCTGACGGTGGCTGATTTTGTCACTTTGCGCCGTGCCGGCCTGTGCGTAATGCCCTGGTTAGAAGTAGAGCGGCCGGGGCAGGCCGGTCGGCTGGTGGGGATAGACCCGCTGGCCGCTGGCTGTTTTGCTCAAACCGCCCCTGCCGCCGGTGATAACAGCCCTGAACCCTTGGAAAGCCCTGAGCTGGCCTGGACTCCGACGTTAAACGGCGAACCTTTTATTGACATCAGCGAAGCCGCAGAGCTGGCGCAGAATCTCGCCCCGCGCAATGTAAGCCTAAGCCTGCTAATCGTGCCGCCCGAGCCGGCATCGGCGTTGCCCGCAGACTATCGGATGACGGGTTTCTCGTTGGGCCCTGACACCGGCGAATTGGGCGACAGCTTCTTGTTGAATCTTGACGCTTTGGGATTCCTGGTGCTGCTGATTACGGCTTTGCTGCTGCGCAGCGTTTATCAATTAGGCATTGCCCAGCGAAGTGACAGCTTTGCCCTGCTGCAGCGGTTTGGCGTTATGCCCTCAGCCATTAACCGGGTGTTACTGGTCGAAATTCTGCTGTTGGCACTGCTAAGCGTGGTGCCGGGTGTGTGGCTTGGGCGCCTGCTGGCAGGCACCGTGGGCGGTGGTTTTGGTCAGGCTTTGGACAGCCTGTTCGATACGCCGCTGTACGCCGGCCAGGCAGAAAACTGGCTAACGCCGATACTGACCATGATGGCCATCGTGTTAGTAGTGTGCCTGGCGCAAAATGTGCGGCCGCTGCTGCAGCGTTGCGTGGCTGTGCTGCCGTTTGCATTACCGGCTAAGTTTTTGGCCGGAGCTGGATTTAGACAGAGGCCGTGGCTTTGGTTGGCGATGCTTTTGGCCGCGGGAGGTCTGATTATGTCGCTGCTGGCGCAGTCGCTGCCGCTGGTGTTTGTTGCGGTCGCGCTGGTGTTTGTTGCTACCGGTATTGCCGCGCCAGTTGCTATTGCCATTCTGTCTGCAGCCCTTGCCCGGAAAACGCGGGAGCCATTAACACGCT
>Ga0306871_1000637_pt1 | contig 13201 bp, 6 predicted proteins | sample AntRauMeHopE1497_FD_190447 | JGI IMG/M metagenome (GOLD analysis project Ga0306871, IMG submission 190447) | Saline lake microbial communities from Rauer Islands, Antarctica - Metagenome Hop E1 #497 (v2) (version 2) | ecosystem: Environmental > Aquatic > Non-marine Saline and Alkaline > Saline ... | reverse complement strand
CAGTGCGAGGCCGGCGCCGCCCCCGCCCGTCACGGCGCCCGCCCCGGCGGTCGCGCCCTCGCCGCGAGCGGCGGCCTCCTCCTCCGCCCGCACGCCAGCCTCGCGGACCCCCGCCCCCACGTCCGCGGCCATCGCCGGGGCCGTCCGAACGCCCGCCCGCTCCACCGCCGCCGCCCAGCCCGCGGACCCCGCCTCTGCGCCCCCCGCGGCCGGAAGCCGCGGCCGGTCAACCCGCTCCCGCCCCGTGCTCGGCCGCCCTCTGTCCCCCGTCTCCCGCGGCCTGCGGGCCAGCGTCCGCGTCCGCTCCTCCAAGAAGTCCGTCGACGGCCGTAGCTACACCGTGTATTCCGTGCCCGGCGACGAGCCGACATCCCCCAAGGCCGCCGTCGGCACCCCCGGCGCGGCCTCGGCGGCGCGGCCGTTCCGTGGCCGCAGGGCCGACGAGGACGACAGCGCGGTGCGTGGCGGCCGCATCTGAGTGACGCCCCGGCCCGCTGCCATGCAACGAAGACCCGGTCACTGCGCGCGGGGGCGCGGCAGGCAGAAGCATTGCAACACACGCAGCGGGACACGAACACGAGGTCACGGGGCACCCGACGACGGCGACGACGACGCCGCAGCGGCGCCGCCGCGCGAGGACCGGTGCTCGGCCAGGAGCAGCGGCTCGTCGAAGGCAAACGGGCGGATGTCAAAGCGAAGCGTGAACTCGGGCTGCGAGCACGAAAGGCGTGGATGGGACGCAAGAGGACCTGTGACCGCGCGGTCCCGCGGGCGTGCAGGGCGCAGGCGCGCCGTCCTCGTTCATTCATCGCGGGTCCGGGCTCACTGGCGGCTCCATGCCGGGCCCGCCCTCGATGCCGCACTCCCGGAGGGTCAGCCTGTCGTCCGTGATCTCCCCGTCGGGCGATTCAATGTCCTTGTACAGGCTCAGCGAGGCCAGCCGTCTGCGGGGCTCGACAAAAGGCGCGTGGCGGCGCGCCGCATCACCACCGGCCCCGCCAGCCGCACCCACGCACGCGGCCTCCCGCCGCCGGCGCCTTTTGCAGTGATGTCTCACCCGTACCTCTCCACGATCTTGCGCTTCACCATGAAGATCGGCGTCGACACGTCAAACCTTGCCTTGAACGATTTCCCCATCTCCACATTGCTGAGCTGCGGCGGCACGCTCGCGCAGGGACGATTCGCTGTGGGAACCACGGTCCTTCCGGCGATGCGCGGGGCGTGCCATCGGGACCGGCCCCGCGGGTGGCTCACCTGCAGGTCCAGTAAAACGTGGTTCGGCACCATCGAGGCCTCATCCATGGGGAACAGCGGCTTGGGCGGGCCCTGCAGGTGTCAGCGTATCATTGGTGCGCGGCGCACTTGCAGCATGCGCCTCGTGGACAGGCGAGCAAGGGTGCACGACGGGTTCAGAAACGGCAGCTCGACGCCCGACCGGGGAGACGTCTCACCGGTGCTGCCTTGGCCGCCTTCTTCTTGCCCTTTGCCGTTTTGGCAGGCATCTGTTGCAATCGGCACGTGCGTGACTCATGGGCTCGCAAGGACCGGCGAGTCGTTGCAGAGCATGGAACCAACGACGATCCGTCGCCCACAGCCGACGACGTGGCACCGAGGAGACGCGCCGGCCGCTGAACCGGCCGCGCTCTGCATATTCGGGAGGAGAGCCACCCTGGTGGGATGCTCATTTGGCTCTCGGGCCTGGCGGCGTTCGGCGCGTGCGCAGGCACGTCAGTGCAGGCGGCCGATTCGTGGCCTGTCGGGGGCTTTGCGCCGATCTCGAGCGCGCCGAACGGCGTGCAAATGATTCGCGGCATGTGGCTCGCGGAGCGCGACGTGAACAACGCACGCCCAGGCGGCGCCCTGGCGCCCGGCTGCAACGTGACCGTGATCCCCGCCGACACGAGGTCCGACATCCGCCAGGCGGCCCGCCTCGCCTTTCGGCTCACATCACAGCCTCGGAAGATCGGGGTCATGGTCGGGGCGTGGCGGAGCGACGTCACGCAGTCGCTGACCCTCATCGGGAACGTTATGAACTCGCCGACTCTGAGCTACAGCGCCACGAGCACGGCACTGACGCAGGAAGGGACCTTCGCGAGGACCGTGGGCTCGGACGCCATCCAGGCCGCCTCCATCCTCGCCTTCATGTGCGGGCTGTCGCCGCCCTGGCGCGAGGCGGTCGTCATCGCGGCGTCCAGCCCCTACGCCCTGTCTTTCGTCAATGAGTTCGCGACGCAGGCCACTGCGGCCGGCATTTCCGTCAACGTGGAGCAGCACGCGCCCCTCGAGACCTCCAGATCGGCGGAGGAGCACATTGCATCGATCAACCGTGCCCTCGACCGCATCGAGGCGCGGAACGTGCGAGTGGTCGTGATGAACAACGCTCCCGACGACGCGCGACTGGTGCTGTCGGAGGCCCGGCGCCGGAACATGACGGGCCTGGACCAGGGCGGGAGGACAGCGCCGTACGTGTGGCTGGGCACGGACTACTGGGGCAGCCCCGAGCTCTTCCTCGCGGGCCTCAACGCCACCCGCCTCATGGACGAAGGGTGTGACGCCTCGTGCGTGTCCCGCGCTCGCATGGCCCTGCAGGGAATCCTGTCGACGGAGCAGAGCGCCGGGGCGGTGCGCCAGTGGCGCCTCCCGTGGATGGCGTCGGTCTGGGACCCGGCCGTCGGCCCCGGCCAGCTTACGCCCGAGCAGAAGATGGCCAGCGGCCTCGACTCGTGGCGCGGGAAGGACATGGCGCCCAAGGCTCCGTACGCGTACGATGCCGTCCTGCTAGCCGTTGAGGCGATGCGTCGGGCGTGTCAGGGCCGGGGCAACGTCTCGGCGACCGGATGCGAGGTGTGCCGGGGCGTGTTCTCGGACGGCGCGGCAGTGTACGCGTCGATGCTGCGGGGCCTGGAGCTGTCGGACTCCCCGGTGCCGCTCGCGACGGGACCCATCCGGCTCGACGCCAAGGGTGACCGACGGGTGGTGATCGACATCAAGCAGATGCTGCCGGCGGCAGCGTCCGGCTTTGGCGTCGCGGCCCTCTCCGTGGCGTCGTACACGCCGTCGACCACGGCGCCCCTCTGCCAGCGGATTGCCGTCAACACCTCGCTGCTCCGGTGGCCGGACGGGCGGACCGCGCCGCCCAGCAACGTCGGCCCGTGCCCCCCCGGCCAGGTGACGGCCATCGGGGCTCTTGGCAGCAGCTTCTGCTCGCAGTGCTCAGGGGGCCGGTACAACCTGGACAGCACGTCCAGCTGCCACGAGTGCCCCGAGCCGGGGGCGGAGTGCCCCGGCGGCGCGGATGTCGAGCTCAAGACCGGCTTCTGGGCCACGCCGGTGCGCGACGGCAAGGTGGCCGTGTTCGGCTGCCGCCCGCTTCCGGACGTGTGCTGCCCCGCGTCGGGGTGCGCCGCCGGCCTTGGCGCCATCACGCCCGAGTGGGGGTCCTCGCTGTGCGCCCCGGACCGGAAGGGCCCGCTGTGCGGCGAGTGCCGCAGCGGGCTCAGCTTCTGGAGCGGCAAGTGCGTCAACTGCCAGGGCGTCAACTGGGGCGTGATCCTCGGGAACGTCCTCTTCGCCCTCGCAGGCCTCGTCCTCGTCCTCCGCCTCGTGCCGTCCAACGACCCGACCAACCGGCTGACCATCGACTACGTCCAGCTCGTCGGCGTCGTCCTCGTCTCCGTGCCGGGCGGCCGCCTGCAGTCGCTGTCCGCCCTCCTCGACTCGGGACTCTTCAACCTCGACATCAGCGTCCTCTTCACCATCGGCGAAGACGCCTCGTCCGGCAACGGCTGGCCAGCCAACGGCTCGTTCCCGTCGGCCGAGCCGCCCCTTCCTCCCCCGTCCGCGAGCTGCGCCATGCCGGTCTCCCCGCTCGGCTCCACCCTGGTCCCGCTCGCCTACCCGCTGACTCTCTTCTGCGTGATCCTGTTCACCGGCTGCTGCTGGCGAGGCCTCGCGGACCGCGTCCTGCCGTCCTCACGGCGGACCGCCTTCATCACGTGCCTGCCCTGCCTGCTCACGCCGGCGCCGTGGATGCGCGAGGACGCCAAGCCCGTCATCACCCAGCGCGGCGGCTCTCCGGGAGCGCCCAAGAACCACCCAACGTCCCGTAGCGGCCGCGTCGGGCGTGCTCGCGGGGCGCCCCCACCTGCCCCCGCCAGCCAAGGCGCCGGCGCCCTCGATGCTCCGCGTGACCTCCTGCCTCAGCCTGCCACTGCGCTGGCCTCCGCGGCGGCAAGCTCCGCCGCATCGCCCCTCCGGCGCCCCCTCGCGACGACTACCATGGCGACGATGCCAGCTGACACCAAGGCCGGCCCCTTCGCCCGCAGCGCGAGGCCGTCCGCCGCCGCGCTGGCTGGAACCGGAACAGAGCCGCCAGCCGACACACCGAGCGTCGTGCCGAACCCCCTCATGAGCAGAGCCCCTGGACCCCGTGACGGCTTTCGCCCCGACGGCATGGACTCATCCGACAGCGACGGCCCCGAGCCGGCCGCCCGCGGCACTGGCAGAGCGGAGGTCACCGCGGTTGTCCTGGCACCCCCCTCGACTTCGCGCGGTACTCCTGCCGCCGCGAGCACCGACGGCCCCGGGGACGGCGCGTCGTCGCTCGCAATTCTGAGACGGGAGCTGCGCAAAGAGACCGCAGCCTCGGGCGCAGCCGGCGTGCTGGACACACACTCTGCCCTGTCCCCGGCGATGCGGGAGGCGCGAGCGCTGGCCGGCGCATCGGCCTTGCCGCGGCTCGAGGTCCGGTCCGGCCACATGCTGGCCAACGACGCCGCGGTGGAGGCCATCTCGGGGGCGTGGTGCTGGTGGTTCCGCCTTCCGGCCTCGGGCGCGTGCCTCAGCGGACGGGGACCCTGGTTCGCCGGACAGTCGATGCTCTGGCGGCTCGGGCCCAGCGCGTCCAGGGCCGCGAGGCGCGTTGCGAGGCAGCGCCACTGGGCCCACGTGTCCTCGGCGTCGGTGATCCGGGCGGTTCTTCGCTGGGCGACGCTGTCCGCAAACGCGGTCACCGGCGTGGCATGGACGCTGCTGGCGTGTCGCGAGGTCGACGGTGAGCTGCTCCTCGAGCTGCAGCCGGCGGTACGCTGCTGGACCTCCCAGCACATCGCTGCTGTCGTGGTGATGACTGTGTTCCTCCTCTTCCTCGCCGTGGGCCTTCCCGCGGTGCTGGTCTGCGGGTACGACCGGATGGACAAGCGGGCGGGAGCCTGGCAGGCGCAGAACCGTGAGCGGGTCCGGCGGATCATGGAAGAGAACGCGGCGAGGGGCGCCGGGGTCGTGGCCCGCTTCATTGGGCCGCTCGCGGCGATCGATGGCGACGGGAGCGACTCCCAGGACGACGAGCCCGCCAGCAGGGCAACTAGCTGTGCTGGAAACGGGGCTGACAGCGCGCAGCATCAGCCCGGTCGCCGCAGGCCGATGCTTGAGCCGGCTGAGGGCGCTGACCTCAGCAGCGATGACGAGGACTTCCTCTCCAGAGAGCACAGGATGCAGGGCCCCCACGTTGGGATCGGCTCAGACCGCGGCAGCGAACGTCTTTCTGGGACACCGCTGGTTGCCGACCTGGGCACTGCTGGAGCTCAGCAGGCCGGTGTCGGGACGCAGGGCGACACCGGGGACACGGGCATCCCGAGCGTCCGCGCCCACACGGCCGTCCGCATCGCCGGCGCAGAGGCCAGGTCCCTGGGACCGTACCAGCAGGTCTTGGCGGCCGAAGCTCACCGCATCGGCCAGTCTCACGCGGCCCCGATCCGCATCGAACGCGCGCGCTCGCGAAGGCGGCAGTCTTTGGGGACCGTTCTCAAGCAGCTGCCTGTCACACCCGATGCCCCGCCGGCGGTTTCCGTCGTCGCTCAGCTGAAGCATGCCTCAAAGCTCGGAAGCCGAGCGGGCAAGGGCGCCTTTGTGGAGATGGCATCGGCGGAGGATGCCGCCTTCACGTGGAGCCTCGGAGTGCCCCTGCTGGAGGTCATGCAGGCGTATCGCCCTGGGGTCAGGGGAATGTTCGAGGCGTTCGTGTTCGTGCGCCGTGTTGTGATGACTGCGGCAGTGGTGTTCCTTGCGGCCACCCCATCCTGGCGCCAGATTGCCCTGCTCGCCCTGGCGGTGGCTTTTCTGGTGGTCCATCTTCTCGTGCTCCCGTACGCTGCGATGTTCGCCAATGCATACGCCGGCGGGCTCCTCGTCTTTCTGTGCTTCATCTGCGGCCTGGAGACGTTCAACACGCCCCAGTATCTCATGGATCCGGAGCACGGAACCTCAGGGGTTGCTTCAGCCATCGCAACCATTGAGGCCGTCCTGGTGCTCGGACCGGTAGCGTTCGTCGTGCTGCGAACTGTCTGGCGTGTCCTCTCCGGAGCCTTGCTGCCAAGGCTTCGCAAGCGTGCGAGCCCAGCTGGTGGTGCGCCCCCCAGCCTCGGCCGAACGAGCGCCAAGGGGACGGATGGTGGTGAATCAGTGGTACGAGACACCCAAAGCCGAGCCTGAGCGATGATGGAATGCGCATGGCAGAGCCCTCGAAGTGGTGAGCAGGCCTGAGCAATCCGGCACCAGACCGGGCCCCCAGACCATACAGGGATCAAGCCCGAACACGCATTCACGCAGGCCGCGAGCCGCGCCGACCTGGAGCGTTCCCCATGCAAACTGCAGGTAGCCGGGTTCCCCCAAGCCCTGGACCTCCGTTGAGCCAACCCAGTCACCGGGGCGCTGTCCCGAAGGAGGAGCAACCGGCTCGCAGCATCGCCGAGGGCCCGTTGCAAGCGCTCAAGGATGCCCCCCTTCTGACGTGCTCGCGCATGACTGAGGCTCGTGAGCTCCGGGCGCGTGTGACGTGCGACTGGCGCAGGGGCATGGTGTCCACAGAGTTCCCTGATTGCAAGACACGGCTAAGCAAGCATGAGCTTTTCATAAAACGATGTCCATGCCATGGAAAGGCTGCAGTTCTGGGGCTCGCAGCCCAGCAGGGCCCTGCAGCGGGTCAAAGCGACCGGTTGATCCAGGCCTGGGCGCACGCTGCCTTTGCTCCCGGTCACCAGCTGGTAGAATCGATGGCTCAACCTGTCGGTGGAGACTGCATGCGGCATCCCCTGCTGGGAAGGCTTGGGAGCTGCCCGCAGGGCCGCCTAGGCATGCCGCAGATCCGCCGGCACCTCCCCCACCGGCCGTACCGGCGATAGCAGCCGCTTGAGCCTCAGGACCAGGAATGCCGATAGGTGATTCCCCTTGGGTATTTGATGCTGTCGACACTGGGCAGAGTGTGGTGCCTGGTTTGGTCGCAGCTCATTTTCTACGACCTCTGCACGGCAGAGCGCGTGTGTCAAGTCCAGCTCTCCTGCCGGCACTCTTACAGACGTTCAACCCCGCCTCGGCTCGCCTTCTGGCCCCCCGAAGCTGCGTTGTCAACTTTCTGAACAGTCCATCGAGTGTCCAAGTGATCTCTGTGTGAAATGTCTGGTGCGCCGTCCTACGCCGAGGTTGCATCCTCGCCGTCCGGCTTCATGGCCAAGGCAACCCTGCGGCGAACCCCGACCGCAGGGAAGCCTCCCCAGGCCCGCGCCAAGGCGGGCGCGAAGGCCACGATGGCTGACGACCGCCGACCCGGAGAGTCCGGCCCGGCGGCGAGCGCGCGGCCGGCGCCCTCTCTTCGCAGGTCGCAGCGTACTTCACGCCGCGGCTCTGCGACGTCCGCCGCCGTCACGACCGCCGTCACGGGAACTGCGAGCGTGGCAGCCGCGCCGCCCGCCGACGGCTCTGCCGGCCACAACTCCGTGCGCCCGCGGCGCACCGCGCGCCGCACGGCCGAGCCGGTCGAGCGCGAGCTGCAACTCGACGATGACGACCCCCTCGTGGGTGGAGGGTCGGTTGCGGCCCAGGGGGAGCGGGATGGGGCGGCCGCGTCGAACGCCGCCGCCACCCCCGCCCCCCCTGCCACCCCCGCAGCCGCCGCTTTCGTGAGCCTGGGCGACGACGACATTGCACAGGCCCTCGCATCTATCAACGCCGCCGACCCCCGCACCCCGGCGCAAGCAGCGGCCCCGGGTTTTGGCCCGGCGTTCAACGCAGACGGCCCCGACGAGCTCCTCGAGGCGCGCGAGCGCTTGCCGGATGACCCCGACGATGACGATTTCACAAGCCCCGCGCGGACCTTGGCGACTGTGACAGGACTTATGGCCCTCGAGTTCGCCGTTGCCCGGCACTCGAAAGTCGACCCCGCGGCCGCAACATCGTGGTCCCGCGTCATGGTCCGCATGGCCGCCGGCGCCCTCATGGCGAGCTCCCCCCGGGGAGCGGCGGCAGGCTCAGGCCCGATGTCCCTGGCCTTCGGCGGAACGACCGCATCAAGCCCGCGCCCCGTGTCCGACGGGACGGACGACCTCGTCCGCCCTCCCATGAACGCGTCGCCTTGGGTTGCCGCCGTGGAGTGCATGGACGCCTGGGCCACAGCTCTCGACCAGCTCTCCGAGGTCGGCGCCGAGATCCCGAAAACCTGGCAGGGTCCCCTCCTGCGCCGCGCTACCGACCTTTGCGAGGCGTTTGCCACCGCGGGGAACCGTGGGGCGGGCTCCGCGGCGCGGTACCTCGGCAACATGCACCGCCTCGCGACCCGGCGTGCACGCGCGCCCTTCCGGCTCCTGGTCGGAGGGCGAGTGGACCTCATGCTGGGAGCCGCAGCTTCCGCGCCGCGTCTTACCCTCGCCGGCCCCGCGGCTGCCTCCTCTGCCTCCGCGGGGTTCGACGCGCGGACGGCGGCTGGCCACGCAGGCTCGGCCGACGCCCTCGTGCCGGACCTCGACGGGTACGACGACGACTCTGACGGCGAGGATCTCCTCGGAGGCGGCGCCAGTGGCCAAGCCCTGCCTCACGGCCTCGGTGACGCGGACGACGACCCTTCCGTGGCTCACCACGACACGGCGTCTGTCCTCCACCAAGCCCGCGCCAAGAAGGCTATGAACGTCGGATTCGTCACCCCAGCACGTGAGACAGCGGCGCAGGCACTCAGTATGCATCGTCCACTCCAGCGCGCCGCCCTTTGCGTGCTCACGGGCCTGCAGGTGGAGCAGGACGCCGACGCCGCCGACGCCGTCACCGCCGCCGCCACGGATGCTTGCGGCGGAGCGGTCGCCTCCAGCGACGTGGGCATCGTCGTCCGGGCCGTCGCGCTGGCCGCCAAGCCAGGATCGGACCCCCTGGCAGGCGTCCCGTTGGTGGCGGACGTCCGGCCAGAGGCCATCCTCACCGTCATCGCGACCGTGCTGGCGCTCACGCGGGACAAGCGGCGTCCCGGCTCACACGCCACCGCTGTCCTCGAGGCTGGGCGTGCCCTGGCATCCTGGGGCTCGGACCTGCGAGCCGAGCTTCTGCTCATGCCAGACGCGATCTGCCCCCACGCCCCCGAGCGCGCGAGAGACCTATGCCGGGCCTTCGGATCCCTCTTCGCGTCGTGGGCTCTTGAGGCGGTGGCGGAGGCGTCTGCGGCCGCCAGGGCCCGACGCCAGCCGCTGCAGCTTCGCGGTGCCCCGGACCTCGGCGTCCGCCTCGCCTGCTCCGTCGTCGCCGCGCTGGTCACCGAGCGAGACCAATCGCCGGAGCTCGCGCGCCTCCGGCTCGCCCGGTGCACAGGCGCCCCGGCCCCGTTGGCTCCCCACATTCGGCAGTGGCTCGTCCTCGCCCTCGTCTCGCGAGCAAGCGCCGCTTCACCTCGGGCGACGTCGGGCTCCGGCGAATCGTCGGATCGTGCACGCGCCGCCGGCACGGAGCAGGCCGCAGGGCCGTCGCCCCTACAGTTGGCTCTGCGCGGCACGCCCGTGGGCGCCGTCGTCTCCGCCATCGCGGGCGACCTCAAGATCAGGCGCTTCAGCTTGCGTGCCGCTCTCGTGGCGGCGGACCCGGTGGCGACCATTCTCGGCGACAACGCGTCCACGGGCCGTGTGGCAGCGCTGCACCGCGCGCTCTCCAAGCGGGTCAACCCGGACCTCGTCGGAAGCAGCGCAGCGGCCACACTGGCCCGGCTCGCCGCGGCGTGCAGGATCTCGGCTTCCTCGTCTTTTTGAGTGGGCCGGGTCGAGGGTCAACGAAGCGGACACACCGACGCCGCCGCTTCGTGCCCCACGCCCCGGCCTCTGCTCGAGCGCTCCCGGACACACCCACCGCGGACGCACCCGTCGAGCCGCATCCCGCCCGTGTCTTTATCACCACCTCCCCTGAGCCCGCCGCCGCTGTGGTGCCGGCCCGCCCAGGTGCCGCCGTGGTCGTGCCCCCTTCCTCCTCCGGCCTCGGGGCGCCCCCTCGAGGTGCGCCTGCGTGCGCCGTCGGGCCCGTCGCCGTTCCCTCGCCTGCCGCCGCTTCGTCGCCGGCGCGCCAAGGGGTCGCCACGGCCGCCCGCCGCAGGGCCCCGACCCCCGCCTCGCCTGGGCCCGCCGCCATTGTGGTGCCGGCCCGCCCAGGTGCCGCCGTGATCGTGGCTTCCTCCCTTACTGGCCCCCCTCACCGGCTCGCCGCCGGTGCAGGCCCGCCTACGGCCGTCACGTTCTCGCGCGCGCTGGCCCCCAGCCGCTACCGCGCGGTGCTGCGCACCTGTGCGGTGCCCCAGGAGGAGGGCGCCACCGAAAGCTCGCGCTCGGGCCGGCAGTGGGGCCACCGCTCCTTGGACGGCATGAGTCAGTGGGCGAGGACCCGACGACTCTTCCTGGCCATGGGCCTCGACCTGGAGACTTGCGCAGCGAACGACGCCGCCGCATGCTTGGAAGCCCTCAAGACGAGCGGAGCCCTGGACGAGGCGGCTGTCGCGGCGCGTGATCGCGCAGCATCGGATCCGTCCTGCGCCGCTCCGTCTGGCTGGCTCTCGACGGCGACGGCCGCCTACCCCATCCTGGACGGGTCCTGCTTGCACGCAGGAGGCATCTCCCTTGTCCCCGTGCTCCGCCGGCTGCGGCGCCCAGGCGTCCGCTGGCGCGAAGTCGCGGGAATTGCCTGCCTGGGTGCGGATGCCCCCGTGATCGAGGCCCACCGGCCGACTGGGTCCACCCGCAACTACCCTACTGACCCCGACGAGGTCGACGCCCTTCGCACGCTGATCGACCGCGACGTGCGTCTGCGCTGGTTGGCGCCCGTGCCGGCCCACCTGGACACGGCGTCCCTACGCCGCAACGCCCCCCTCGCGGTCGTGCCAAAGAGCGACGGGTCCTGGCGCATGGTGGTCGACGACACCGCCGCCAAGGTCCTCGCTGCAGACGGCCTGCCGTCAGGAGTGAACCGCCGCATGGACACGTCCGTGCTCCGCTTCCCGGATGCCGGCTCAGCGCCTCTGGCGGCGTCTGTGGTCGACGCCTTTGGGACGAGCGCCTTCGTGGGCTCAGCTGACATCTCCAAGGCGTACCGGCGCATCGGCAACTGTCCCGCCGCGCAAGGCCTCCTCGTCGTCCGCGGTCTTGACGGCACTCCGTTCTTCACGCAGACTGCAGGCATGGGCACTTCTCACTCTGCCTCGGCCCTCTCAACCGTCACCCGTGCGGTCGGCGAGGCCCTCAGCACCAGCGACGATGCCTGCGTCTTCTACGCCGACGACGCATTCCTCGCCTCGCGCGACAGCGGCTCCTCCCTGCCCCGGCGCCTTGCGGACATCTGCTCGGACCTCGGCATTCCCGTGAACCCCGACAAGTCGGATGCGGCCCTCACGGACGTCGCGGACTGGTGCGGCTTACGCATCCACGCGGCCCGCCCGCACGTGCCGGCCTCGGTCGCCTTTAAGCCAACGACGCTCGCCTCCGTGGCCGCGGCCTTGGCGTCAGTCCGCCCGAGCACGCCCATCGCCCGAGAACCAACCGGCAAGCTCCTCGGCCGGCTGGCCTGGTTCGCGTGTCTGGCCCCGCCCCTCCGTGCCTGGACCCGCCGACTGTGGTCCTGCTACGCCCCGCTGGCATCTGGCGCTATCCCCTCCGCCAGATGGTCTGCACCGGCGGCGGCGGCGGCCCTTCGACTCTCACGCATGCTCCGGACGCACGGCACGGTGCAGGCGCACGCGGTGGCGGCCTCAGGTGCCGGTCCGGACCCACATCCCGACCGCGTACTCATCACGGATGCGTGCTCCTCCGGCGGGGGGCTGCTGGACGTCGACCTCCGAGCCTCCTCGAACGGACGTCGTGCCGATGGCAGCTTCGGCTCCGTCCATCCGACGGCCGCCTGGTACTGCTACTGGCCGATGGCCATCCCGCAAAGCGTCTCCTCGGAGCTTGCAATGGCCACGGTTGCCGTGGAGCGCGAGTGCCGCCTCCACCCTGGGTCCTCGGTCCACCTCCTGTCGGACTCGGTCGCCGCCATCTGCGCGGCCACGTCATTCAAGACGTCCGCCTCCGCCGGTTACGCGGACGACCTCCTTGAGCGTCTGGCCGCCGCCCTCCTCTCCTCACACACCCGCCTGCACGCCTCGCACCTGCCCGGCCTTCGCAACGGCGCTGCCGACGCTCTTTCCCGCCACGGCTCGCAGGCCCTGACTGTGCCCTCGTGGCCCTCGGCTATCTGCGATGCTGGGCTGGCGTGCTCGCCCTTCTTGCGGACTCGCGAGGACTGCTGCTTGCCGCTCTCTCCCCCGCTCCACCAGCTCGAGCTCGTGCTCGACGCGCATGGCAGGCCTTTCGCCCCAAGGTGGCCGCCATGCAAGCTCGCGGCCTCAGATGGGCTCTCGCTGGGCTCGTCGCAATGCACGACGGCCGGGGCGGGCTGTGCTGCACCTCTGCCGTCCGCTACTGGGCGTGCATCTCCGCCTCGTCCAAGACGCCGTTTCCGGCCCAAGGTCGCGCTACTCTCGACGCCTCATTCGCACTGATTGCTGCCCTGTGTTCCGGGACGTGCCACCTCGCTCCCCGGTCCGTCGCAACTTACCTGGCCAGGATCCGCCAGTTCGCGCGGTTCGTCCTCAACGAGCCCGACGAGGCCGCCTTTGGCACGCACGCCGCCTGGACCCTCGTCGCCAAACGGATGATCAAGTGGTCTCCTCCATCCCTCGACAAGCGGCTTCCCTTCCCCATCGACACTGTCCGTCAGGCCTGTTCCGATCCGACTGCCGACCCCGGAGTGGTCGCAGCCCTCGCGTTCGCCTGGGACACGCTCGCCCGCCTGGGTCCGCTCTGCCATGGGTCCACGGAAAACGGGCCCTACCCCATTCCTCTCTCCTACGCAGACTGCGTCCGCCGCCCTTCTGGGA
>Ga0306871_1000632_pt1 | contig 13235 bp, 2 predicted proteins | sample AntRauMeHopE1497_FD_190447 | JGI IMG/M metagenome (GOLD analysis project Ga0306871, IMG submission 190447) | Saline lake microbial communities from Rauer Islands, Antarctica - Metagenome Hop E1 #497 (v2) (version 2) | ecosystem: Environmental > Aquatic > Non-marine Saline and Alkaline > Saline ... | reverse complement strand
GGTCGCTTCACGCGCGGGCTGGACAAGGTGACGGTGCACTCGTACGAGCTGGTGAGGGCGGCGGAGCGGGACGTGACGTCGCTCGCCGACGCGGGCCCGGCGCTGGGGGCGGTGCTGGAGGGGCTCGGCGTGGGGCTGGGAGAGGGGGAGGCGAGCGGGCACTGCCTGCGGCTCGAGCAGGCGGCGGCAGAGCGAGGCGTGTCTGTGGTGCTTGACCCTTTCCGTGCGGTATCGAGCGAGTACACGACTGGGCAAGCATCGGAGGCAGGCCGGGCGTCCTTGGGTGGAGCTCTGCGCGGCGGGTCGATGTTGCAGGTGCTGCCCTTCGACGTGGAGGGTCACATGCTGCCGTCGGGGGAGCGGTGCATCGCGGACACGCACCGGCTGTGCATCCCCGAGGCGAGGCCGGGAGACGGCGCCGACGACGGTCGGTGCGTGGCGATCGTGGTGAGGGGCGATGGCAATGTGGAGGTGCAGCAGTGTAGCGTTGCTGACATGAAGTCCGACGGCAGCATCATCGCCGCGGCGTGCCGCGCTGCGGTCCAAGGGAGGGCATCGACCTCGATGGTGCACCGCGAGGCGGGAGCCGGCTGCGTCGTGGTGTCGTGGACGGACGCTCCGGAGCGTGTGATTGTGAGCCACCCGTCGCTGTACTGGCGGGCTGCTCATCTGACGGCGCTGTATCCGCCAACGGCGGGGTCTGTGCTGCAGGAGAGGGGCATCCGTGCTGTGAGCCCCGACGTCGTGCTTCGAGGTGGTGACTGGCCGGGCCTGTATCGGGCGACGGCTGAGCTGCTGTCGGATGACCAGCTCGCCAAGGCAGCGTCCAGGGTCGAGGAGCACGTGGGCGAGTGCGTGGCGGCGGGGTCAGAGGACGTGTCATCTCTGCGGGGTGCGGTGAAGGCTGGTCTGCACGAGAGCGGTCTAGGTCTGCGGCATGTATGGCACGTGTGGAGCCATGACATTAAGGGCAGCCATTTGAGGGCTGGCCTCGGCGGCTCTGCATCACGAGCCGACGCTGACAGGATGCTTGAGTGTGCCTACGTGTGCGCGTGTCTGCCTCGTCCTGGGTCCAGCGCAGGGCTGGCTCTGCAGTCGCTGATGGCATCAAGCATACATGCTGGTGACCTAGGCAAGGCTTGGCTGTGCGGCCGATGGCTGTCCGTGTGCCTGGCAGCGAGAGCAGCGGCGGTCAAGGGCTGTGGCATGGCGGCCGCGAGCCGTGTGAGCATGGCGAAGCGTGTCCTGGCGAGTGTTGCCGTGAGCCGTGTGACCCGATCGTGGCTGCTGGAGCAGCGCCGGACTGGCTTGTCGGTGAAGTCGTCGGGGGTCGGAGGTCGTCAGCAGTCCCGGCTCAGCTACACGATGACTGGTGATGCATCGCAAGCAGCGGCATTAGCGTCACTGCAGGGTCTGGTGTCGGAGCTGGGTCATCGTCAGCGATGCGGGGATGTCAATGGCGAGCTGGTCTTGCTGGAGCGGCTGGTGGACCTTGCTCATCGGGAGCTGGGATCGTCAGAGCAGGGCATGCTGGCGGCCCTCCGCGGCCTGACACAGTCGAGTGGTCGCTTGACATGGCTTGAACGACTGGGCAAACTGCTGCTGCAGTCTGGCGATCTGGCCAGCGCGCTGGAGGCCCACGAGCACGCACTGGCGATCGAGCGTGCTGCGCTGGGCGACGATCACGCCTCGGTAGGGTCTACGTGGGTCAACATCGGCAACTGCAGGTCGAGCATGGGCGACTACGCCGGCGCGCTGGAGGCCCACGAGCGCGGGCTGGCGATCCTGCGTGCAGCGCTGGGCGACGATCACGCTGACGTCGGGACGACGTGGGGCAGCATCGGCGCCTGCAGGTCGAGCATGGGCGACTACGCCAGCGCGCTGGAGGCGTACGAGCGCGGGCTGGCGATCGTGCGTGCTGCGCTGGGCGACGATCACGCCTCGGTCGGGCTGACGTGGGGCAACATCGGCATCTGCAGGTCGGACATGGGCGACTACGCCGGCGCGCTGGAGGCGTACGAGCGCGCACTGGCGATCCTGCGTGCAGCGCTGGGCGACGATCACGCTGACGTCGGGCTGACGTGGGGCAACATCGGCAACTGCAGGTCGAGCATGGGCGACTACGCCGGCGCGATGGAGGCCCACGAGCGCGCACTGGCGATCCAGCGTGCAGCGCTGGGCGACGATCACGCCGAGGTTGGGTCGACGTGGGTCAACATCGGCGCCTGCAGGTCGAGGATGGGCGACTACGCCGGCGCGATGGAGGCCCACGAGCGCGGGCTGGCGATCGTGCGTGCAGCGCTGGGCGACGATCACGCCTCGGTCGGGTCAACGTGGGGCAACATTGGCAACTGCAGGTTGCACATGGGCGACTACGCCGGCGCGATGGAGGCCCACGAGCGCGGGCTGGCGATCGAGCGTGCAGCGCTGGGCGACGATCACGCCTCTGTAGGGTCTACGTGGGGCAACATCGGCGCCTGCAGGTCAAGCATGGGCGACTACGCCGGCGCGATGGAGGCGCTCGAGCGCGGGCTGGCGATCCAGCGTGCAGCGCTGGGCGACGATCACGCTGAGGTCGGGTCGACGTGGGGCAACATCGGCCTGTACAGGTCGAGCATGGGCGACTACGCCGGCGCGATGGAGGCGTACGAGCGCGGGCTGGCGATCGAGCGTGCAGCGCTGGGCGACGATCACGCTGACGTCGGGCTGACGTGGGTCAACATCGGCATCTGCAGGTCGGACATGGGCGACTACGCCGGCGCGATGGAGGCACTCGAGCGCGCACTGGCGATCCAGCGTGCAGTGCTGGGCGACGATCACGCCGAGGTTGGGTCGACGTGGGGCAACATCGGCGGCTGCAGATCGAGCATGGGCGACTACGCCGGCGCGCTGGAGGCGTACGAGCGCGGGCTGGCGATCGAGCGTGCAGTGCTGGGCGACGATCACGCCTCGGTCGGGCTGACGTGGGGCAACATCGGCGCCTGCAGGTTTCGCATGGGCGACTACGCCGGCGCGCTGGAGCTCCTTGTCAAGGCCCGTGACGTGGCTCTGCTTATCCATGGAGCAGACCACGAGCGGTTCACAGCTTTGGAGATGATGATCCGCGCGTGCTCGCAGAAGCTTTGGGATGAATGATCATCCGCTCAGAAGCGCTCCTTCCCGGGCTTTTTTCGCACCGGGCGGCGCACACCAAAGCAGCTACTGGTTGTTGATGAAGCACACACGCTGCTATGAGCGACGTCTGGCTCCTCAGCAGCCCAGTTGATCGTTGATCCCTTTTAGGTATTCAATGCTGTCGACAGTTTCATGAGTGCGGAGCAAGGTATGCTGTTGCCGTTAGCTCCGCGCCGCGCACAACATCAACCGCGGCGCAAAGCAGCCTTCCTCTGCCGGCAGCTTCGCCGGCACTCCTTCGGACGTTCAGCCCCGCTTCGGCTCGCCTTCTGGCCTCCCGCCGCCTCGTTAACCGTTTCGCACCCTCGAAGCCACCGTCTTCTCGTGTTCTAGCTCGATCTGTGTGAACCCACCTCGCCCACCCACACAGCCAAACTATTGTGCATCAGCCTCTCGTGGGCCTGAAAGGTGACGCCACTGCCCGCTGCAGGCTTCATCAATGAGTGACCTCAGCACGGCCGCCGTGGGCATCACACCATTGCCGTTTCGAGATTTGTGCGCGCGCCAGGATTGCCCAGCAGCACAGCTCGACGCTCAGCATTCGACCACCCGTACACGCCCCGGTACTCACTACATCCCATCACCGCACATTCAGCCATCGTTGCAGACCCAGCTCCCTCGTCGCGCGCGACCGCGGCTCGCCACAACGACCAGCCCTGCCCTGCACCGCCCTCGTCCCCCCACACCCAGCACCAGCCGCCTCCCGCCTCACACTGTGTTTCCGGCTGTGCGGCGGCTGCCATGGCCGTCAGCTTCGAGGCGATGCGCGACTACCGAGCGACGACCAGGACGGCCGTTGCCGAGTCGGCCGTGGCCGCGTCCGAGCTCGCCGACGCGCGCGCCACGGAGGTCGCCGCGCTCGAGGCGCAGGTGTCGGCCCGGAAGATGATCGAGCTGCAGCTCGCGTCGGCCCGGACGGTGCAGCGGGCGTTCCGGGGGTACCTTGCGCGGCGGTTCACGATGCCGCGGCTGCGGGAAGAGCTTCGGCAGCTGGCCCGGTGGAGCATGGACGCGGTGTTTGAGGCTACGGTGCGTCGGCAGATCGAGTTTGGCATCGCGGTGGACGACGCGCTGCGGAGGCGGCGGATGCAGCGGGAGCGACGGCGCGAGCTGCGCGCGACGCTGCAGCTGGCGGCCAAGCGGGTCGGGGAGGCGGCGATGGCGATGCGTGGGGAGGTTGTGTCGGCGGAGGACTCTTTCCTGGCCGTGGTGGCGGCTATGCGGGACAAGGCCGCGATGCAGGCCGTGCTGTCCGGCGCGCCGATGGCTGGCGCGGGCAGGGGGAAGAGGGCCGGCAGGACCGACGACAACGACGACGACGAGGAGCACTCGGAGCACCGGCGGACGCGCGTGGACCTGGCGGCGATGCTGCGGGCGCTGGAGCTGACGGGCGGGGGGAGCGGCGGCGGCGGCGTCCACGGCGGCAGGGCGGAGCTGAGCCCGACGGTGGGGCCCGGGGGCGGGTCGTCGCGGCGGCGGCGTGGTCGGGGAGGCGGGGCCATCCCGTCGGGGCCAGGGGCGCGGCACGGGGGCGCGGGGCGCAGGCCGGGCGGCGCCGTCGACGACGGGCTGGACGAGGAGGAGGATGACGATCTTGAGGACGATCTCGACGACGACGCGACGTCGGTGGTGGAGCGGCTAGACGACGCGGAGGACCTGGACCTGACCGTGCGGCCGCAGGCGGGCGGGGGCGAGGGGGCGCCGGGCGGGCGGCCCGAGCTGGGGCCGGGGGACGCCGAGGCCGCCGCGATGAGCATCGCCGCCGCGCTGCGGGACGCGGCGGAGCTGGGCGCGCTGCTGGACCCCGAGGTGGCGCGGCTGTCGGCGGGGGGCGCGTCGGTGGCGCTTGTGGAGGACCGGGGCTTCTACTTCCGGGAGGGGGTGTCGGAGGGCGCGTTCCTGTCGCTGGTGCGGGACTGCGGGCTGTGGGGGAACAGGGTCACGCTGAGCTTCCTGCACGCTGTCTTTGCGCGGCGCTGCGTCCTGGCGGCGGACCACGCGGCGGTGGTGCACGCGCGTCGTCAGTTTAGCGCGCATTGCGACAGCGGGGGCCGCCTGCCGCGGGAGCGCGTGGGCCTGGTGGTGTCGGGCGCGGGTCTGCCGGTGCCGGCGGCGGAGGCGTCGGACTGGGCGTCGCGGCAGCCCCCGAGCATCGCCGTTGAGTCTTTCGTGTCTTGGTTCCAGGAGCGGCGCGCCCAGGCCAAGGCGACCGCGGCGGTGTCCGCGCGGGACCCGGCGTCGAGCCGGCGCGGCGGGGACGGCGGGGACGTGCGCTTCGCGTCGTCGTCCTTGCGGCGTCGGCTGGGCGGGGGGTCGTCCCGCGTGGCCGGGGCGCTGGAGAGCGCCGGGCACGTGTCGGCGGGGGGCCGGACGACGGACGACGCGCTGTACGGCGCGCTGGCGGACGGGCACCCGCCGCCGTCGGAGGCGCTGCTGCCGCTGTGCTGCCTGGCGCGTGACGGCTTCGAGAAGGCTCTTGCGGACGTTGCGATGGTTGTGTTCCCGTCGGTGGTGACCCGTCAGCGTCCGCCTATGGACTTTGACGACGCGCTGATCCTCGCCGGGCAGGACCCGGACGGCGCGCCTGTGGCGGGCATGGGGGCGGCGGCGGGCAGCGTGGCCCCGCGAGGCGAGATGACCGCCGTGGGCATGCCCTTCACGCTGGAGGGGGGCAGGGCTGGCGGGCGGGCGGGGGCGCGCTTCGAGATCGGTGAGATCTACGGCCCGGAGCCGCCGTCGGCCGTGTCGCTGCTGCACACCTCGGGGTCAAAGAGCCGGCGCGAGGGCCTGGACCGGCTCCTCCGCGAGCGCATCGCTCCGAGCATCCACCAGATGGAGGTGCTCGGCTGCTGGGGCCTCACCAGCCCCGCGGGGGCGCTGCTGCAGTCCGAGGGGGTGCGTAACGTGCTGAGGGAGTACGAGCCGGGCCTGCTGACGGTGTTTGGGCGGTACGCGGAGGCGCCAGTGCTCGCCACGTCGTCGGCGGGCCGCGGCATCGCGCGGCGGGCCATGGCGACGGCGGGGCGTGGGCCGGCCATGGTGTCGTACGCATCGAGGAGCACGCTGCAGCAGTCGCCGGTGCCAGGGTCGCCGATGGGCGGCCAGACGCCGGGCCTGGGTGGCATGCCGACGCCGGCGTCGTCGCGCGGGGCCGCGGGGGAGCAGGAGGACGAGGACGGCGAGGAGGGGGCGCAGAGCGGGCAGGGGTGGGTGCCGTCCGCGGCGAGCGGCGCGGACGACCTGAACATACCGGGCGGCCACGCCAGGACGGCGTCCAGCGCCCGGATCGCCGCGCGTGCTCCGGACCCCCCGGCCGGGCCGCGGGGCTCGGGGCCGGTCGGGGGCTCCCTGGCGTCCAAGGCCGCGGCGGCAGCAGCTGCGTCCGCGGCGGCGGCGGCGCAGGACGCGGAGTTTGTGCCCCCCGACCTGCTGTCCGCGCCGTCCTTCCTGATGCGGAGTGAGATGAGGACTGACGACCCGGGGGCGACGGCGCCGCCCCCGCTGTCGCCCGCTGCCTCTGGCGGCCGGGGCAGGGTGACGAGCCGCGCGGCGCGGGCCAGGGCGGCCGCGGGGAGCGACACGTCGGCGGGCCAGGCGGCGGGGATGCTGCGGACGTCGGCCAGGATCCGTTACAGCGGCTGGCGCCGGCTGTGCCTGGATTTCGGTCTGTCCCCCGGGCTGCTGGCCAACGGCGTGGAGGACGGGTTCGAGCTGCTGTCGTGCCTGCTGTGCGCGCGGGCGAGGGACCGGGTGGGGACGGCGCACGAGTGCGTGTACCCGCCCGTGGCGCTGTTCGGGGCGAGGCGGCGGCGCTGCGCCAAGTGCGGGCGTGCCGAGTACCGGTGGGCGTACGACGAGCAGGTGGCTGCGCGCGCCGCGTTCCGGGAGTGGACGTCCCGCCGGCCGCCCAGGGGGAGGCTGGACAAGGCAGAGCTGCGCGACATGCTGCGCGCGGTGGGGCGGGACGTGTCGCCGCGGTCGGCCGCCTTCCGGCTGATGCTCGCGGTGATGGACGAGGACGGGGACGGGCTGGTGGACATCGACGAGTTTATGGCGGGCCTGAGCGCCGCGGAGGCCATGGCGCAGACCGCCCGTGGCGCCGCCGCGACCTTCCCGGAGCTCTGCGTCGCCCTGGCCGTCGCGTCGCGGCTCTGCATGAGCAAGCCCTCGATGCAGCAGCACCTGCCGCCGTCGCCGCCCCCGGCCACGCAGCTCCGCTTCCTCCTCTCCCACGTCATGGAGCCGGTGTACCGCGCGGCCACCGGCTCTCCCATGCGTCGGACCCTGAGCATGGCGGCGTCGCAGCTCGCCGACCCGGGCCTCCCCCAGGTCGAGGCGGCTCTGTCGAGGGAGCTGGGGAGGGCCCACTTCCTCTACTCGCGGATCGACGGGGAGGTGACAGGGGAGCGGCTGGACGCGTCGCGCTTCCTCCTCTTCGCCCGCGACGTGGGGCTGTTCCGCTGCCTGCCCGCCGCGGACGTGATGCGAGTGTACGTCGCCGCCGCCACGGAGCGGCTGCGCGCGGGGGAGGTGCTCGACCAGGCCGTCGGGGTCGCGTCCACCATCAACACCGGCGTCACGGTCCTGGATGACGTCACCGGCGGGGAGAGGGGGTCGCCCGTCGGCGGGCCGTCGTCCCCGTCTCGCCTCGCCGGGTCGTCGGTCCCGCCCGCGCCGATCCGGCGGCCGGGGGGCCCTCCGCCGTCTCCGCTCCGGTCGAGTCACGGGGGCAGCAGCGGCCGGCTGCGCCCCGTTGAGTCGTTTCGCGTCATGGCCGACTCGGAGACCGCGGCGAACCGCATCCTCCGCGGCACCAAGGCGGTCATCGGCCCGTCGAACGACGACGGGGTTAGGCGCTTCCGCGGGCGCGGCGAGCAGCCGGAGGCACCAGGCCGCTCCCGGCAGCAGCAGTTCCTGGCAGAGTCGGGCCTCGGCTCCTCGTCGCCGAGGCTGGCGCCGCGCCGCGTCGGGCCACGGCGCCCGGGCGCGACGGGCAGTGCCCCCGAGGACCGCGGTCACCGAGCCGCGGCCTCGGCCGGCACCGACGCGCCGGAGCACGGTGACCTCAAGAGCCTCGTATCGTTCCATTCCTCGCTCGTCGACGCGCGCTCGGCGGCCAGGGGCCGGCCCAGGCGGCCCGAGGGGGCGAGGCCGGGCGCCGCCCAGCCCCCCGGGGAGGGATCCTACCGCCGCCGGGCTCCCGAGTCGCTCGGGGTCGGCCCTGCCCGTCCCCGCGGGCCGTTCGGGGCCGGGGCGGCGTCGCCGTCACGGTCCGGCTCGTCAGCTCCGACGTCGGCGGCGCCGCTGGGTCCTGCCGCGGCCACCCTTGCGGCCACTGCCTCTGCTATGGAGGAGCTGGACAGCAAGGGCCTCCCCCGCCTCCCGGGGTCCGAGGCGGCGGCCCAGGTCACGGGCCCCGGCGGCGGCGGCGGCGGCGGCGGGGCCACGGACCCGGACGAGGCGGAGCCGGTCCGCATGGCCATGCGGGCGGGCACCCTCACGGAGGGAGCCTTCCGGCTGGCGTCGGTGCTGCTGCTGCGGGAGGCGTTCCTGCTGGGCCAGAGGTCCGTTGGGCAGAGGGACGCCAGGGCGTGGTCGCTGCCCGTGTCGGTGGGCACGCACCTGTCGCCCGAGGGGCTCGCGAAGCGGGCTCTGCTCCTGCGGCTGCGGACGCTGTTCCGAGTGTACCGGCTCCCGGCCAGGGCGGGGGGCCGGCTCACCGCGGGGCGATTCCGGGTACGGCTCGACACGGAGGGGCACAAGGTGAGAGCCGGTGATGCGGCCGTGTCGCAGGCCCGCAGCGCCAGGGTCGCCAAGACGGTCAAGGCGGTGACGAGCCACACGTCGGCGGTGCCCCGCGGCGCGTGGAGGGCGGCACGGGTGGCCGGGACCAAGGAGGACGATGCTGCAGCGAGGCGGCAGCGCCGGAAGCGGCTCCTGGCGACCGCGGCGGCGTCTGCCGGCGGGGCGGCTCTGCCGAGCCGAGCGGTCGGCACTGCGGGCGGGGACAGCGCGGGCGCCGGCGGCGTGGGGAGGCGGGCGTCGCTGCGCCAGACCCGTGCCAAGGCCCGACGGGGGTCGGTGGTCGGCGGTGGTGTGGCGCTGGGGTCCGGCGTGGGGGCCAACGAGTCGACGCTTGTGTGGGAGGCTGACGCGGCAGAGGCGGTGGGCGGTGCGGCGGGGGTCGCTGAGGCAACGCCGTCGGTGCCCGGGCGATGGCGGGACAACGCCAAGCGCCTTGCGCGTCGGTCGCTCCTGGCCACGAAGCCGCTGTCCAGGCGGGAGGCGACCGAGGCCGGGGCGAGGCCGGGGAGGGGCCGGAGGGGGAGGGGGGCGTCGGAGGCCAAGGGGGACCGGCAGGAGGTTGACGAGGGGTGGGGCGAGGCCGACGGCGGGGCGGACGCCGCCGGGTTTGAGCCGGCGGGGCTTTCCGGCGAGGCGGCTCTGCCGGAGGAGGGCCGGGGCGAGGCAGAGCCCGAGGACGGGGAGGCGAGCCCCCGCATGCCGTTTGCCGGGCCGGGGGCCGGGCTGGCAGGATCGTCAGGCGTGGCCCCTTCCGCGCCGAGCGGCGGAGTGTCGGGGCCAGCAGGGTCGGGTGCCGACGGGCCGGGCGCCTCGGGTCAGGGGCGCCGGCTCACGGCGCAGGAGCGAGCCGAGGCGATCGTTGGCCGGATCCGCGGGCAGCGGGAGGCCCTGGCGGCGGAGTGGCGGCGGGAAGAGCGGAAGGAGGAGGCGAGGGCGATAGCGGAGGACGCGGCGAGCCGCCTGGCGGCGAGGGACGGGGCGGGGACCCCCGGCTCGGAGGGGGCAGGCGCGTCGCCGCGGATGACGTCATCGGAGGGGAAGCGCTCCCCCCGGCACCGCCTCCCGTCTCGGCGAGCGGCGCCTGCCCACGGCGCCCAGCGGGCCCCGCGGCACCCGAAGCCGCTTGAGATGGAGTTCACACCGGCGGCGGAGGAGGACGAGGACGACGGGGGGATGTCCGGTCCCGTGTCCCCCGGCGTGTCGCCCCGCTCCGGCAGGGGCTCCCCGCCGGCGGACCGCGCCTCCGTAGGCTTCCTTCACGTCACGGGGGGCCGCGGGGCGCACCGCGCCGCCCTGCCGACGTCCTCCGCGTTCGCCGTGGGGCGTCGGGGCGGCGGCTCGGGGGGTATCCGCGCCCAGCTCGTGCTGACCGACGTCGCGCTCCGTATCACCGCCGCGAGCGCCATCGCCGCGACGATGCCGGCTCTGCCGCAGGCGTCGGTCACGGCCAAGGGCGGCGGTATGGCCTCCGAGGTGGCCCCGTCGCGCGGGGGGGCCGGGGGCCGGCGCGCCGCGGCGCACCGGCTCGATCGGAGCCAGGCCCTCGCGGCGTCCGAGGCGGCCAAGGCTGGGGGCTTCGAGCCGGCGCTGCTGACGTCCAAGGTGCAGTCACGGCTCCGGCGAAACTCCGCATGGGAGCGCGACGCGACGATCCTGACGTCGGAGGAGCAAGAGGAGCTGCGGAGCGCCGCGGAGGCAGCGAGGCGGGCGGAGGAGGCCAGAGTGGCGCAGGAGGAGGCAAGGGCGGCGGCGGCCGCGGCGGCAGCAGCGGAGGACGACGACGACGCCTCGCCGTCGAGCGAGCCGACGGCAGGGGCGGGGGGTCGTCGTGCCAGCGGGATGGGGCCGCGGGGTGGCGGTCAGGCGGCGCCGCGGCAGGCGGGCTCTGGCAACCCCGGGTCAGCGGTGGCGGCGGCTGGGGCTGGGCAGCCCTCCCGCGTCGCTGGGGCCGGCAGGGGCGGGCTCGCATCGAAGCGCGGCCCGCCTGCGGGGAGCATGGCATCCGGACAGGCGCGTCCAGGCCCCAGGGCGGGCCGGGGGTCGGCTGCCGCGCCGCCACCCAGCCCGGTGCAGACTCGCAGGCCGGGGGTCGGGGCCTCCGCCGTCCCGCCCCTGCGGCTGGGTCAGGGGCCGGGCGTCGGCGCCCCGGGCGCTGCTGCCTCCGGGACCGCGGACGCCCGGGGGCCCGCCGACGCCGACGCCGAGGCCCGGGCTGACATCCTGGAGTCTCTCGCGGGGCTGACGTCGTCCCCCGAGCGACTCCTGCGCGTCCTGACCAGGCGGCCGGGGGGAGGGGGTGTCCCCCTCAAGCGCCTGCTCCGGCACCAGCAGAGGATAGGCCTTCCGGGGAGGGAGGCGGTGGCGGCCGATGCCGCGAGGTCGATCCGTGGTCACGCGTCGTCGACCCGAGCGAGGGCACAGCCCGCCGCCGCCGCCGCGGCCGGGTCTCTCACTGCCAGGGGGCGGCTGGAAGGGCGGGCCGGCGGCGCGGCGGCGAGCGGTACCCTCGGAAGGGCAGGCCTCTCGTCCGTGTCGGGCGACACGTGGGCCGAGAGACGCCGCAGGGGCATCGCCGCGCCCGGCAGCTCGGCCCACCTCCTGTCCGTGTCCCAGCGGGACCACGGGGGCCACGGGAAGGGGTCGGCGCTTGGCGGGGTGCGGCGGGGCACGGGCCAGGCTGACTGGGCCGCGACGAGGCAGGCTGGCCGGGCGCAGGACCGCGCGCTCGAGAGCTCCATGGGCGCGCTGCTGGGCGCCGCGGAGGAGCGACAGCGGCGGGCCCTGGATGCCCGCCGGGACAGCGGGTCGGAGGACAGCTTTGTGGGCTGACACTGCGAGGCCGGGCCTACGGGACGCTGCGCTCCCCCGTCGCGCGGACACACAATCCCATCCAACCGGCGGCTCCGAGCCGAAAGCGAGCGCAGCAGGCCGACTGTGGTGCACGCAGCGCGGCATTCACGCACTCACGAGTGCACCGCACACTCTCTGCACGACATCGACCGGCCTCGCACTCTTGCACGCGCGCCAGCCGCTGCAGTCGCGAGCGCGGGCAGCTGCTGCACTTCGGCTCCCGGGGCGCAATGGCCATGGACCTGGCGCTCAAGGGCAGCATGCCGCTGGAGCCCGAGGCCAAGATGGTGCTCGATCTCACGAAGAAGGCCGCGACCAGCATCCGAACGCGGCCTCGCGACTTTGTGCTTACAGACATGCAGATTGTGAGGACGCGCGGCCGGCGGGAGGTCAGGAGCATCGGGCGTCTCGACCAAACGTTGGCCTGATGACTTTGTCGTGCTGGGCGCCCTGCTCCCTCGCAGTTCATGACCAAGGCATGCCTGTTCCGCCCGAAAACATTGCCCCCATACTTCACGGCTGCCTCCGGCGAGGACACATGGGCCGCCGAGCCTGACGAGGACGACGAGTGAGCAAGCAGCCTCGGGGCCATCGGATGTCGGCGCGCCCGCAGCCCCGCCATCCGCCCGCTTCGTGCCGTCGTACGGTGGTGCTTTCCGTGGCGCGGCTTGGCCACCCGCGCGTGCGCCCGCTCCCAACGCTCATGCTCAGGTCGAGGGCCGCGGCTCGGATGGTTCGCAACGCCGCCAAGCAGCTGGAGGGCATCTTCAGCCCCACCAAGGCGAGCGGCCTGCTCGGGGCCAAGGCACAGGCCGCGGTGCCGTGGGACGAGCAGGTCGGACTCTCGCCGCCGCTGCTGCCGCCGTCTGTGGCGGCCATGCTGGCGCGGATCCCGGCGTCCGCGCTGACCGAGGCCGAGCCGCTGATCGCGGAGCTCGTGGCCCGATGTGCAGCCGCCGGCCGCCCGGCCACGCCCTTCACGAGGCTGGACCCGCCGGTGCCGTTTGTGCCAACGCTCGTCGCTGACGCCGCTGTTTGCGGCCTGTTTGCCTTCCTCACGCACCCCGGGCGGACCAAAATGCAGGCAAAGGACAAGGGCTACTACATCAGAGAGCGCATGCCGGGCGTGGAGGCCGGGTGGAGGCCGTCGTCCGCCTGGCCCCAGACCGCGGTGCCGCTCGGCCCAGATTTCAGCCCCGCGCTGCAGGCGTCTCTGGGCCGCGCGCACCCCTGGCTCACGGGGCGTCGCCTCCTGACCGCCCTGGCGGACGAGGCCGAGTGCGCCGCCGTGGCCAAGCACCCCGCCCACCGCAGCCTCGCCTCCCTCTGCTACTTCTCACCCGCCGTCACCGCCTGCCTCAACATCCTCCGGGCATGGGCCGGGAGCAGGGACGTGAGGACCCCCC
>Ga0306871_1000628_pt1 | contig 13325 bp, 10 predicted proteins | sample AntRauMeHopE1497_FD_190447 | JGI IMG/M metagenome (GOLD analysis project Ga0306871, IMG submission 190447) | Saline lake microbial communities from Rauer Islands, Antarctica - Metagenome Hop E1 #497 (v2) (version 2) | ecosystem: Environmental > Aquatic > Non-marine Saline and Alkaline > Saline ... | reverse complement strand
GTATCAAAAGGGCGGCTATATTGGAACTATTGAAGAGTTTTTTATATCAAAATTAAAGCAGGGCGACGTGTTTACTTTTGCTGGGAGAAACTTGGAATTTATCCGTGTAAAAGGTATGCAGGCCCATGTGAAGAATTCCGCCAAACGCACCAATAAAGTCCCTAGTTGGATGGGCGGGCGACTGAGTTTTTCGGCACAAATGTCGGAACTACTCAGACAAGAATTGTACACAGCCGGGCTGGAGACGAGTAAGCAATCCAAAGAAATCCGTGCCTTAGCACCTTTATTTGCAAAACAACGCGAGGAAAGCTTGGTGCCCAAGCCCAACCAATTTCTTATCGAAACCTTTAAAACTCGGGACGGTTATCACCATATTTTTTATCCTTTTGAAGGGCGGGGTGTACATGAGGCCATGAGCAGCATGTTGGCGTATCGCATTAGCCTATTACTCCCCATTACCTGTTCCCTTGCCTATAACGACTACGGATTTGAGCTGCTTTCGGACCAACAGATAGATATTCAGCAGGTATTGGATAACAATTTATTGACTACGGAATATATGTTGGCCGACCTGCAAAAAAGCCTGAATTCCAACGAAATGGCACGGAGAAAGTTCCGCGATATCGCTGTCATCAGCGGCATGGTATTTACGGGATATCCCAACAAGGGTATAAAAATGAAGCACCTGCAAAGTAGTTCTCAACTGCTGTTTGATGTGTTCAAGGATTTTGAAGCCGATAACCTATTGTACCAACAAGCCTATACCGAAACTTTTGAACATCAATTGGAGGAAGGCCGACTTCGGATGGCCTTGGAGCGCATTGCCACCCAAGACATTGTTTGGAAGAAATGCACTAAACCCACTCCCTTCTCATTCCCTATCATTACCGATAGATTACGGGAAAAATTATCAAGCGAAAAACTGGCCGATCGTATTAAAAAGATGACGGCTATTTTGATGAAATAAAAAAAGCCCCCTAGCCCCCGAATGGGGAACATTAATTTGTTTGTCCGCATCGCTCGTGCTCGTTTGCAACGGAGTACCATTCCGAGTAAGGAACGGGCTATTGAACCACAGTAGAAACCAAAAAGTTTTAAAAAGAGATAAGGAAGGAGCCACGCTATCTATAGTTTGTATCTAAAAACGGACAAGTTGCTATGGGAAAAAGTTACAGGCACAAGCGTGACTTTTGCGCTAGCGGAAAATCGTACTGCTTTGCAAAAGTTATGAGTTTCTTTGTTTCTTCTGCTTTGTTTTTATGTTTTTTCCTGAGCCATTGGGCTTGTTCTTTGGCCGTTTCTAAGGTAATTGGCAACTGTTTGGATAAGTGCATCATTGCTAGAGCTGCTCTTTCCCGAAAGGATATTTTGTAGTTCATTTTTTGTTTAATCTAAATTCATGTCAAAGTTGGTTATTTTGAAAATTATTGACCGATTTCGAAATTCTTCGCCCATTTTCATCCATAAAAATAGTTTCAACAAATTACTATTTATAATTTAATTTTCTTTAGATCAATCTAGAACGGTTTAACAAAATAACCAATAGAAACCATAAATACAATAGTGATAGGTTACCTTTACTTTGTGGAGAACGTTTCAAAGATAATAGCGACCCAAAACTTCGTCATGCATCCCTCCGGTGTCTTGTTTTGGGAAGAACGTTCTATGCTACTGATCAGCGACGTCCACTTGGGCAAGGTGTCCCATTTTAGAAAGTTCGGGGCGGCGGTGCCGCAACAGGCGGTTCAGAAAAACTTTGATGCTATGGATGCCGCTTTGTCCCATTTCTTGCCCAAAACGGTAGTGTTTATGGGCGATTTGTTCCACTCGTCACTCAATAAGGAATGGGAATTGTTCGTAGCTTGGGTTGGCAGGCAATCGGCCGAGTTGATTTTGGTCAGCGGCAATCATGATATCATTTCGCCATTAAAATATGAGGAATTGGGAATGCAAGTAGTGGAAGAACTGGTTTTGGATAGCTTTTTGTTGACACACCATCCGGAAGAACGGGAGCATTTCTTTAATTTTTGTGGCCACATCCACCCCGCCATCAAGCTTATGGGGCTTGGCAGACAGTCCGTTCGGTTGCGCTGTTTTTATAAATCGCCTATGCAGATGATTTTACCTGCTTTTGGGGAGTTTACAGGATCGCATACGCTTGAAGCTAGAAAAGGCTGTGAAGTTTTTGCGCTCTTGGGAGATGCGGTTTTGCCTGTTGCGGTAGAAGAAAGCAAACGCAGCCGACGCTATCGTAAATAGTTCATTTTTGAACGGATAGGATTCAAGCAAATTGCTGTATTGAATTACTTTTGAGTTTTGACAATACTTAGAAATAGGGGATTTTTTATCCGATGCTATAAAAGGTCGTAGGATAATAAGACGTAAAACGTAAGACTAAAAGCGCGATAAGCTGAATAGTAGTCTACGAATAAAACTATCTACTAATATCTCTTATGAATAAAAATCAAATTAAACCATGCAAAAGACCTTATCCATTCTAAACCTATCTTCTGTGATTTTGGTAATCGGGGTTAACTATATTTCGCAAGCACTCCGACTTAACAACACCACGATTGGAGAAATCAGTCAGAAATACGACAACCTGTTTACACCGGCCAGTTATGCCTTTGCCATTTGGGGCATCATTTTTCTAGGGCTTTTGGTGTATGGCATTTTTCAGGTACGGCGCGCCTTTTTTAGCGATAAAAACACTGATCTTATCGAGCAGACCGGTTATTGGTTTCTTATAGCCAATATCCTAAATGCGGCTTGGGTCATCGCTTTTGTGTTTGATTATACTGGGCTTTCCGTTTTGATTATGTTGGGAATTCTCTTTTCACTCATCAAAATCATTCTGAATACCAATATGGAACGTTGGGATGCGCCCAAAAGCATCATTGCCTTTGTGTGGTGGCCTATTTGTCTTTATGCCGGATGGATTTCCGTAGCGACCATTGCCAATATTTCGGCCTATTTGACCAAAATTGGCTGGAACGGCGAACCACTTTCTGAAATAAGCTGGACACTTATTATGATTGTAATTGCCACACTCCTAAATCTCATCATCATCAAAACAAGAAATATGCGGGAATTTGCAGCGGTGGGTGTTTGGGCACTTTTTGCGATATTTATTCGCCATAAGGACATCTTGGAGATTGTCGCTTATACGGCCCTTGGTGGCAGCATAGTGATATTTGCCTATATTTCGTGGCACGGTTTTCAGAACAGGAAAACGAATCCTTTTTTTAAGTCGGCCGACTAAAATTCATTTTTGCAACCACTTATTTTCAAAGGATTGTATATTTGATAGTATCAAATGATACTATTAAAATGAACTAATCATACCAAATGTCTTAACTGACAATCATGGCAAGTCCTTCGTCAAGTTTAAACATAAAATTGCCCTTTTCAATTTTTACGGATAAATAAGTCGGTTACGAAAACAGATTTAAAGTCCATTCCTTGGCAGGAAACGATGTTAGCAACTATCTTTGCACCCCAATACGTTAAATTTTTTGTCGAAAGTTACTCTTGAACAGGCATTTTCAACAGCTCCCCATGTACGGGAACTGCAAAATGCCATTGCCGCATCCCAGCCTTCTGTACCTTTGAACCTGCAACTAAAAGGGCTTGTGGGATCTTCGCTTTCCTTTGTTTTAGCAGCAGCCTTTAAGAAAGCCGATGCGCCGTTTTTACTCATTTTTAACGATAAGGAAGAGGCAGCTTACTACCTAAACGACCTAGAACTCATTATTGGCGAAAAGGATGTACTGTTCTATCCGGGAAGTTATCGCAGACCTTATCAAATTGAGGAAACGGACAACGCAAATGTGCTTTTGCGTGCAGAAGTGCTCAACCGCATCAATTCTAGAAAGCAACCAGCGATTATCGTTACCTATCCCGATGCCTTGTTCGAGAAAGTGGTTACGCGCAAAGAGCTGGACAAGAATACCTTGAAAATTCAGTTGGAGGATACGCTATCGCTCGATTTTCTGAACGAAGTGCTCTTCGAGTACAAATTCAAACGGGTAGATTTTGTGACGCAGCCGGGGGAGTTTTCGGTACGTGGCGGTATTGTGGATGTGTTCTCTTTTTCCCACGACGAACCTTACCGATTGGAATTTTTTGGCGATGAAGTGGACAGCATCCGAACCTTTGACGTAGAGACCCAATTATCTACAGAAAAGGTAAAGAAAATAAGTATTATTCCCAATGTGGCCAATAAGTTTTTAACGGAGAAACGACAACCTTTTTTAAGCTATATCTCGGAGAAGACCATTGTATTTGCCAAGAATACGAGCTTATTATTTAGCCGCTTGGACGATTTTTATGAAAAGGCCCAAGAAGCCTTTGCGAAGCTTTCCAAGGACATAAAACATGCGGAGCCGGAGGAACTTTTCCTAACCAGTTCGGCCTTTAGGAAGCAACTGCAAAGCTTTGGTGTCATTTCGGCTACGCTCAATGACCACAACGGAAATGACCTATCGACTGCGCTCGAGGTAACATTCGATACAGCACCACAACCATCGTTCAATAAGAAATTTGACCTGCTGGTGCAAAACCTCAACGAATTTCATTCGGCAGGGTTTGACAATTATATTTGTTGTGCCTCAGGCCAACAGGCCAAACGTTTCAATGACATATTTGAGGAAATTTCGGAAAAAGTCCCTTACAAAACCATCGTTTTTCCCTTGCACCAAGGTTTTGTAGCCAAGGATTTAAAACTGGTCTGTTATACGGACCACCAGATTTTTGAACGCTACCACAAATTCCACCTGAAAAATGGCTACGCGAAAAAGCAGGCCATTACCCTCAAGGAACTCAATAAACTGGAAATTGGGGATTATGTGACCCATATAGATCATGGTATCGGCAAGTTCGGCGGACTGCAAAAGATAGATGTAGAAGGCAAAAAACAGGAGGCCATAAAATTGATGTACGGCGAGCGCGATATTTTGTATGTCAGCATCCATTCGCTTCATAAAATATCCAAGTTCAACGGTAAGGACGGTGCCCCGCCAAAAATCTACAAATTAGGCTCGGGTGCGTGGAAAAAGGTCAAGGACAAGACCAAGGCAAGGGTCAAAAAAATTGCCTTCGACCTTATAAAAGTATATGCCAAAAGGCGACTGGAAAAAGGATTCCAGTACCATCCGGACAGCTACTTGCAAAACGAGCTGGAAGCCTCTTTTATCTATGAGGACACGCCGGACCAAAGCAAGGCTACGGAAGATATTAAACAGGACATGGAAAGCGAACGCCCCATGGACCGACTCATCTGTGGCGACGTGGGCTTTGGCAAGACGGAAGTCGCTATACGGGCCGCATTTAAAGCGGTGGACAACGGGAAGCAGGTGGCCGTTTTGGTGCCTACGACCATTTTGGCCTTTCAGCACCACCGCACCTTTACGGAGCGTTTGGCCGATATGCCAGTGCGCGTAGATTATCTCAACCGTTTCCGTACGGCCAAGGAACGAAAGGAAACCCTACAGGATTTGGAAGCCGGAAAAGTGGACATCCTTATCGGCACCCATCAGTTGGTAAATAAAAATGTAAAGTTCAAAGATCTTGGATTGCTCATTGTAGACGAGGAACAAAAATTCGGGGTCGCGGTCAAGGACAAGCTAAAAGCTATCAAGGAAAATGTAGATGTGCTGACGCTTACGGCTACGCCCATTCCACGCACCCTGCAATTTAGCCTGATGGCGGCGCGGGATTTATCCGTCATCACAACGCCACCGCCCAATAGGTATCCTATTGAAAGTACGGTCATCAGTTTTAATGAGGAAACTATTAGAGATGCCATCGCCTATGAAATAGAACGTGGGGGACAGATATTTTTTATCCATAACAGGATCGAGAATATCAAGGAAGTGGCCGGTATGATACAACGCTTGGTACCCGATGCCAAAGTAGGCATAGGCCACGGCCAAATGGAAGGTAAAAAACTGGAAACCTTAATGCTTAGCTTTATCAATGGCGAGTTTGACGTGCTGGTCTCCACAACGATTGTAGAAAGCGGTCTGGATGTGACCAACGCCAATACCATTTTCATTAACAATGCCAATAATTTTGGACTGAGCGATCTGCACCAAATGCGCGGCCGTGTAGGCCGAAGCAACAAAAAAGCCTTCTGCTATTTCATTACCCCACCCTACGAAGCCATGACCAACGATGCCCGAAAGCGTATAGAGGCCCTAGAGCAATTTACGGCATTGGGAAGCGGGTTTAATATTGCTATGAAAGATTTGGAGATTCGCGGTGCGGGCGACCTTTTGGGTGGCGAACAGAGTGGCTTTATGAACGAAATAGGCTTTGAGACCTATCAGAAAATATTGGCCGAAGCCATTGCCGAACTAAAGGACAATGAGTTTAAGGACTTATATGAAGAAGTGGAAGGACACAAGGAGAAAATCTTTGTTAAAGACACCCAGATAGATTCCGATTTTGAACTGCTTTTTCCCGATGCCTATATCAATAATATTACAGAGCGACTGAACCTATACACCGAACTGAACCAGGTGAAAGATGAAGCCGGACTCCAAAAATTTGAGTCAGATTTGGTAGATCGTTTTGGCGAACTCCCTACGGAGGCGGGCGATTTATTGAACTCGGTCCGAATCAAATGGATCGCGAACGGTATTGGAATCGAGAAAATTGTAATGAAGCAGGGGAAACTCATCGGTTACTTTATTGCCGACCAACAATCGGAATTTTACCAGACCGCTGTTTTTACCAAAGTCCTTCAATTTGTGCAGAAGTATCCACAACTATGTACCATGAAAGAAAAGAAAACCCGCAACGGATTGCGCTTGCTCTTGGTTTTTGATAACATAAGGAGTGTAGATAGGGCGTTTTTGGCCTTGCAGCCTTTGAAGATGGAGAGTTCTGATAGCGTGAAAGTCTAGGGTTTTATCTTTACTACCCATCAAAATAAAGGTTGCTATTTTTATATCAGCATAAAATATAGTTTTTGAAAGTTGATGTAAGATAATAAGGCATAAGAGGTAGGACTTTTTTAGATTCAAATTTTTAATACTTCTTCAGATACATTGTACTTATTTCTTTGCGTGATACCTTTTAGTCTTATGTCCTAAATCTTTTAGTCCTAAGTCTAATACGTTTATTTTTGTCATATTCGTGATTTAAACAAAACACAAAAGCCTGCAAAACTCCGTCTATAGGGCAATGCCGTGCGAATGTCGGGTCAAATTTCGTAAAGTTCGTTGGATTCATTTTATCTTGAGCGTAACATTGCGGAACAATTTAAAATTCAATCGTTATGAAACAACCGGCATTAGGTAACAAGATTACCGAGTTACGCAAGCAAAAAGGATATACCCAAGAGGAACTGGTAGAGCGCTGCAACATTAATGTGCGTACCTTACAACGCATAGAGAGCGGCGAGGTTTCCCCAAGAAGCTATACCATAAAGACCATACTTTCCGCACTAGACCACGAGTATGAGGAACTGTACGGGCAAGAAAACAACACGCAGGAAAACGAGATAATCTTAGATTCCCAAAACGAGGCCAAGTCCGTTCGTTTTTTATTGGGACTGGCCGCTATCGCCGGAATTTTATACCTGATTGTTAGCACATTTGAAGGTTTTGCCGATTATTATCGGTTTTGGGAGCAAGAACTCATTTTCAGCATTCCCATGCACATAACCATCAAAATAGTATCCTATCTAACGTATGCATTTTTCATCTATGGCTTCCTTATCGTGGGTAAGCTGGCACAAAATTATTTGATGAAAATAGCTTCCGTCCTCATCATTGTTGTCCTTTTCCTTTTTTATGTTTATGACATCAATTCATTATTTTACGAAGCTACCTTTCCAGTAGAAGGTGTGCTTGTGGCAGAATCCATTATATTAGGCACTTTGGGGCTGTTGTTCGGTATTTCAATTATCAAATCGGCCAAGAAATGGGGCACTTTGGGCTATGTTGCCGGTGCTTTTGAGATTTTTACGGCCATCTGCTTTCTAACCGTGATTTTGGCCTTGGTAGGTCTATTTACCCAGCTTCCAACGGTTGTCCTAGAGGTTGTTTTACTCGTTAAAATTAGGCAGATGGTAAGCTACAGGTAAAAATTAGGCGCGTATCAAGCTAAAATAAAAACTAAATATTTGCGTTAGCATCGATAGGATACACCCGAGTATCTAAACGAAAACTAATTAATGCACCCTGATAATGCAACTTAATCTAGCCGAAAAATTATCCATTGTAAAAATGATCTACACCATGGTACAGGCAGACGGTATAGTACATCCTTTGGAAATAGAAGCCGTAAGTAAGTTCATGCACATCCTGGATTTTGATAGCCACCATATGCAAGTAGCACAAAACCTTGAACATGAACAGGCTACCGCTATTGTTAGCAAAATGACAGAATCCAAGAAAGATAGGCTGGGACAAATCTTAAAAGATTTAGCCCAATCTGATGGTTTTGTGCATTTAAATGAAACCGTTTTATTGGAAGGTGTTTTTTCTGTTGTTACTACGGATTAGATCTATTCCTCAGGCACTGTATTCTTTAGGGTATCAACTTCTACAAAAGAAGATTCATCGTCATAAAACTGCAGTAATTTAGCTTGATTTGCAAAGCGCAGGCCCAAATCAGCCTCCCGTTTGCGCATGGACGCCGTTGCCCCCGAAATCAGTTGGACGGAGAACGACAAAATAGTATCGCTTTCCGAGCTGTCCGGAGCAGCACGGTATATATTGATATTCTGGAGCAGTACCTGTTCCCATTGCTTGGAAGAGCTACCTGCCCTATATCAGGAACTCGCAAACTATAAAAATACAACTGTAGTAGCCGTAGGTTTAGAGGACGATAAAATAGCTTGGGAACTAGAAATTAAAAAGCTTCCCAATTTTAAACATGCCTTGGCCTTAGGAAAATGGGAAAGTGAGTATGCTGAAGTTTTTGATGTTCAGCAAACGCGGACCTATTTTGTTCTGGATATGGAAAAGCGTTTTGTGGCAAAGCCAACGGACGATAAAGAAGTGGTTATCTTTTTAAGGGAACAAAGGAAAAATGGTAAGGATTAAAGCATTTTAAGGTCTTTAATGGTCTTAAAGGCAATGTCTACCTGCTCATCGTTTACCAGAATAGTGAACTCATTGGTGGTAGAAATCACTTCGTACAGGATAATGCCTTCCCAGGCCAAACGCTGAAATATAAAATAATAGATGCCGGGAACCGAAACATTTTCTGCCGGAAGCTTTACCGTTATGGAGGAAAGTTCGGCTGTCTTTTGTGTACACTTTTCGGATGCGAACAAACGCTCAACGGTTCTGTCCATGATATTACTGATGACGATATTGATTTCGTTTACGCCCCTGGACGAAGTGTAGAAAACATCTTGATTGACGTTGATTTCCTCCAATAACTTGGCCTGTTGCACCAAAATAGTATTGGAAGCCAAGAATGTATAATCGGTTAAAGAGGAACGTACCGTAATTTCCCCAATATTCTTCAAAACCTTGATGATTTTATGGGTAGCCCTAAACTCCAAATCGTCCGATAGGCGCTTTAATGCCATAACAATGGCACCGTTTCGGATGTCCTTCCCCAATTCTTCCTCGATCTCCGGTTTAACTATTCTAGAAAGGGATGTAAGGTTAATGATTCCTTGGGCTAAGGCACTTTGTAAAAAAGGCTTTTTCTTGATGTACTGCTCTACTACAGAAGAAATTGTTTTCATGTCGGTTCGGTTGTCGGCAAATATAACAACTTGTTACAAATTAAACAATATGTTTGGTAAATTCGGTCTGCAGGCGTACCAAACTTTAAAAATGGTAGAACGCATCTTCCAAATGTTCTATCTCAAAACGGTGCTTGTTCTTTAGAATGGTAATAATGTCAAAACGCACTTCCACGTCCAAATCTGCCCTAATAATGTAGTGATTTGCCGCCGACACCAAAAGTTTGATTTTTTTAGGCGTGACCGTTTCAGCAATATTTTCAAAAAAATCGGAACTCCTGGAGCGCACTTCTACAATGGCGACCACAACGTCTTTTTTTGCTATAATATCTATCTCTGCTTTTAGGTACCTATAATTTGTAAATAAAATTGTGTAGCCCTTTTTCAACAAAAAATCGACCGCGATTTCTTCGCCTTCCTTTCCAAATTCGTTGTGTTTTCCCATAAAATTGTATAAAAAAACTGTATTTCATCGAAAATATAAACCCTTCGGCGTGTTTTTCACATTTAGAATGTACTTTCGAGTGTCAGTTAACGAAAATAAGAGGTTTCATGTACTAACCCAAATTTCGTTACGTTTAAGTAGAAGCCCCAACTCTATGAACGTAATTTACTAACGCCTTTTTGAGACTATGGAATATTTCATTAATTGCAATACTTCTACTCTTGCGCCCTACACTGTACCCTTGGACCAACAAAGGGTGCTTCACCTATATAGAAGGTTAGGATTTAGCGCATCTGTAGAAACTGTACAGCAGGCAATTGGTCAAAACGCAGGTGTCCTTGTAGATAACTTGGTTGACCAAGCTTTGAACCTGCCAGTAATAGCGCCCCCCATATGGGCAGATTGGACCAATGCCAATTATCCCGATGATGACGATGCACGCAGGCAGTTGAGGAACCAACAGTTTAGCGAGTTCCGATTAACCTACGCCAATGGCCTACTGAACAACAATCTTAGAGATCGCCTGAGTTTTTTCTGGAGCAACCACTTTGTTACGGAATACGATGTGTACGATTGTAATTCGTTCCTCTATGAATATGTGGAGTGTCTGCAGCGAAATTCCCTAGGGAATTTCAAGACCTTTGTTAGCGAAATGGGCCTCACCTGTGCCATGCTCCGTTATCTGGACGGTGCTTTCAACACCAAGAACAGACCCAACGAAAATTATGCCCGTGAACTTTATGAGCTGTTTACCCTGGGCGAGGGAATAGGGTATACCGAGGAAGATATCATTGAGACTTCCCGAGCCTTAACGGGCTATGTTAACCGAGGCGAAGTAGGATGTACAAAAATAACTTTTGACCCCACCCTTTTTGATACCGATGCAAAAACCATCATGGGCCAAACGGGAAATTGGGGATATGATGATGTTATTAATATCCTGTTCAATGAAAGAACCGACCAAATAGCATTTTTTGTTTCCAAAAAACTGTACATGTTCTTTGTGCACCCGGACGCTCTGGCAGATGAGGCACAACCCATACTCAACGGTATGGCCGCTACCCTTATGGCCAATGATTTTGAACTGGCACCTGTCCTAAGACAATTATTTAGAAGCGCACATTTCTTTGATGATGAGGCTATTGGTGTTATTATTAAAAGTCCGTATGACCTATACCTGAATGCCCTGAACGAATCCAGTTTCGCCTATACCGATACCAACGTAAGCGAGGTTGTCAATTATACCAGAATGTTGAGCCAAGATCTGTTCGACCCCTACGATGTAGCCGGGTGGCAAAGAGATCGGTCGTGGATCAATACCAATTTTATTATTGGAAGATGGCTGACCATGGAGAGCATTTATGAAGTTTTCTACCAACAAAACAACGAACAGTTCAGGGATCTTGGGCTGGCCATTTCCGGTAGTGTTGGTTTATCTACGTATAATCCGGATGTTATCGCTAGGTTGATAATAGATTTTATACTCCCGAAAGGCCTTTTGGACGAAGGCGAGTACACTAAGGCATTCGCTATTTTTAGGAGCGATGTAGAAGAAGTGTATTTTGAAGGAGGAAACCAAGAATCTTGGACTTTGTACGGTTGGCCACAAGCCTCGTTCCAAGTATTTCTATTACTTCAATATCTAGCAAGACAACCCGAGTTTCAACTAAAATAACACCTACTACTATGTGCTATACACACCACACCCCCCATAAAGGATTACAACACGAAGGACACGACGACGAACACAAATTCTGGAGCCGTCGTTCCTTTTTACAAGCCTTGGGAATAGCCGGATCCGGCTCTATGATGCTCGGTTCCAACATGCTTACCGCAAATGCTCCGTCAGCCCTATCGGCAGGTATCGCAGCGGCAGAAACGGACAACATTCTTATTTTAATCCGACTCTCCGGAGGAAATGACGGACTAAGTACCGTTATCCCCATCAATCAATATGACATGTATGCCCAAGCCAGGCCCAATATTTACATCCCTGAAAGTAAAGTCCTAAAACTTACCGATGACTTTGGTGTACCTTCCTACATGAGTTCTTTGGAAGCTTTATGGGGCAACGGCCAGTTTAAGGCCGTCCATGGCGTAGGCTATGAAAACCAGAGCTTATCACACTTTACCGGTTCAGATATTTTTGCCAATACCGACTTGACCACTTCCGGCTTCAGTGGTTTGAATACCGGTTGGATGGGCCGTCATTTTGAGAACACCTATCCAGATTACCTCATCAATCCGCCCCCAGCGCCTGCGGCCATTCAAATTGGTCAGTTTGGCAATTTGGTATTTCAGGGCGAAGAAACCAATTATGCGTTCACCACCTCCAACATCAGCCAATTGGAAGAAATTGCGGAATCGGGCGTAGTTTATGGTCTTGGGGATGAACTTTTCAACGACTGTATGTATGGAGATCAATTGAAGTTCTTAAGAGGTATTGCCAATACTACCTATGAATATTCCGGCATCATTCACGCTGCTTACGAAAGAGGCCAAAACCAAGTGGAATATCAGAACAACGGTTTTGCCCGTCAGATGAAATTATTGGCAAAATTGATCAAAGGGAATTTGGGAACAAAAGTGTACATGATTTCCATGGGCGGCTTTGACACCCACGGTAATCAGCCTTTGGCACATGAGCGTCTGATGACCAATCTGTCCGTAGCCATTAACAATTTTTATGAAGATATCGCTTTTACACAGCAAGATGATAAGGTATTGAGCATGACGTTCTCCGAATTTGGCCGCCGAATATTCGAAAACGGCTCCAACGGCACGGACCATGGAAAGGCGGCACCTACCCTTTTCTTTGGTTCCGGACTTAACGGCAGTGCTTTTGTGGGAGACCACCCCACACTGGAAGATCCGGATGGCAGGGGAAACTTGAAGTACACGATGGACTTTAGAGATCTTTACGCGACTGTGTTGGCAGAATGGCTCTGCGTAGATGTACCCCTAGTGGAACAACATTTATTGGACCACCCCTATGTCCCCGTAAACCTGGGCTTCAATTGCAGCGGTACCGCATTCCCGGATATTGTCTATAACGATGGGGAAGTGACACCGCCAACACCGATAGACCCGGTTGGTACCGACCCGAACCCTATGGACCCAAATCTACTCAATGCCATTGTGCATAAACCCTATTATCCTACAGGCAGT
>Ga0306871_1000625_pt1 | contig 13352 bp, 10 predicted proteins | sample AntRauMeHopE1497_FD_190447 | JGI IMG/M metagenome (GOLD analysis project Ga0306871, IMG submission 190447) | Saline lake microbial communities from Rauer Islands, Antarctica - Metagenome Hop E1 #497 (v2) (version 2) | ecosystem: Environmental > Aquatic > Non-marine Saline and Alkaline > Saline ... | reverse complement strand
TAGGGCCGGAAAAGGGGAATTCAAGGTCGTAAATAACGTCACTGGGGAAAAAACAATCATAAAGCCCCAAGAGTACCTCAACAACAAGCAGCAACGCAAAGTGTTTGCCTATCCGGATTTTGCTTGGCAATTCGCCGGCTACCTACAAAAAGAATTTTCGCAAAACGGGGAAGACATATCGGTGTACCTAGAGCAATCGCGTCTCAGCATCAACGGAAGACCCTACGCACCTTTTATAGACCCGAAAACCGATTTGGCCAATACGCCTTGGCTAACGTTTGAACATCATGACTGGATTTTTCCTTCCAGATTAAAGGGAAAATAGTTGTTAGTTTTTAGTGGGTAGAGGGTAGTTTCAGGTTTCTAAAGTTTCAAGTTTCTGTTGTTTCAGGTTTTGTTAGTTTGTAGAGGGTAGTTAATTGGGGGTAGACGAAAAAAGCAAACGTCTTTGCGAGAAGCAAAGCGGAAGTTGAAGTGATGAAAACAAAGCTTATGCGACGAAGCAATCTGTTGAATTTGTGTTTGATTTTTGTATTTGTGTTTGATTTTTGAACTTGACACTTGAACTTCAAATCAGAAGATTAGTTTAAATTTGCACACTTAAACAGCAGAACCATGTTACAGTTACAAGCTATTCGAGAGCAAGGGGACGATATGATCATCGCCCTGAAAAAACGGAATATCGATGGAGATACGTTACTCGGACAAGTAATGCTATTAGACGAGAAAAGACGGGCTACACAAACACGTTTAGATTCCGTACTGGCAGAATCCAACGCACTTTCCAAAGAAATCGGCATCCTTTACAAATCCGGAAAAGCGCAAGAAGCCAATGTATTAAAAGAAAAAACAGCTACCTTAAAGGAGGAGTCCAAACAACTCGGCGACGATCTGACCGCCACGGCAGATGCACTCCAAACCTTGTTATACCAAATCCCTAACGTTCCGCACACATCCGTTCCGGCAGGCAATTCAGAAACCGATAATGAGGAAGTGTTCCGAGAAGGCGATATCCCCAAACTAGTCGCTAATGCCCAGCCCCACTGGGAGCTGGCCAAGAAATATGACATCATAGATTTTGAACTGGGCGTAAAAATTGCAGGTGCAGGTTTCCCGGTGTACAAAGGAAAAGGTGCCCGTTTACAAAGGGCTTTGATTGCCTATTTTCTGGATAAGAACACCGCCGCCGGCTATACCGAAATACAAGTGCCGCACCTGGTCAACGAAGCTTCGGGTTATGGGACCGGACAGTTACCGGATAAAGAAGGGCAAATGTACCACATAACGGCAGACAACCTGTACCTTATCCCTACCGCAGAGGTTCCCGTAACCAATATTTTCAGGGATGTCATCTTAAACGAGAACGATTTTCCCGTGACATATACGGGCTATACACCCTGCTTTAGAAGAGAGGCCGGTAGTTACGGCGCACACGTAAGGGGTCTCAACCGTCTGCACCAGTTCGATAAAGTAGAAATTGTACGCGTGGAACACCCTAGTAAATCCTACGAAGCCTTGGACGGCATGGTAGACCATATTAAAGAAATTTTACGAGAGTTAAAATTACCTTTTAGAATACTCCGCCTTTGTGGAGGCGACTTGGGCTTTACCGCTGCCCTGACCTATGATTTTGAGGTATTTTCTACCGCTCAGGACCGTTGGTTGGAAATAAGTTCGGTCTCTAATTTTGAGACCTACCAGGCCAACCGCTTAAAACTGCGCTTTAAGGACGGGAACGGAAAAAGTCAATTGGCACATACCCTTAACGGAAGTGCCTTGGCACTACCCCGAGTTTTGGCAGGCATCCTTGAAAATTACCAAAGTGCGGATGGTATTCGGATTCCAGAAGTATTGGTACCCTATTGCGGGTTTGATAGGATAGATTGATCAAAACTGCTTGAACTCCGAAAAGCAATACACTATTTATAATGCATTACGTATTATAACCATAAAGAATCTTACAAATCCTTTAACTACTACTATTCCCATTCTCCTTATCTTTGAATATGCGTTTCCATCTCTTTCTAATCGCGTTTTTTGCGCTACTGTTCACTGTATCTGCCCAAGAGGATTTCTTGGCCAAACAGTATTTTGAGGACGGAGAATTTGAAAAAGCGGTCGTCTTTTACGAGAAATTGGTTAAAAAGAGTCCCAGAAGAACCGACTATATGCAGGGTCTTGTGGCCTGTTACCAACAACTGGAACGCTATGGGGATGCCAAACGGTTTTTAACGGAACAGTTGGAAGGCAGAAGACCGCATCCTACCCTCCTAATTGAGTTGGGCTATAATTACACGCTCCAAGACTCCACGGCACAGGCCGATCTGTATTACGACCAAGCACTGAATTTCATAACAGAAAATCCAAATTACGGTTATCCTTTGGGCTCCTATTTCCAAAAATATAGCTTGTTGGACAGGGCGGTCTCCGCCTATCAAACAGCAATGGAGATAAATCCCGAACTGGATTATAATTTTCAATTGGCAAGGATTTATGGCGAACAGGGCAATGTGGACAAAATGTACCGCTCCTACCTCAACCTTATGAGCAACGGAAGAACATCAAAATCCAATATTCTTAGAAGTATAGACGCCTTTATTAGTTCTGATGCGGAAAGTCATAATAACATTGCCCTAAAAACCATTTTACTCGAAAATGCACAACAAAACCCCGATATCATCTGGAACGAGCTGCTCAGTTGGCTCTTTGTCCAACAGCAGCAGTACAGCAGCGCATTTAGACAGGAGAAAGCCATTTTCAAACGTATGGAAGACGGCAATACGCAGCGATTGGAAAGTTTGGGAAGTCTGGCCTTGGAAGAAAATGAGACCGATGTGGCCCGGGATATCCTTGAATACATTGTAAAAGAATCCAATGATGTTATTACCGCGCTGGACGCAGAACTCAATCTTATAGACATCGATTTGCTGGATGCAAAGGAAAATCAACTGGACGATATTCAAAAAAGATACGAAAACCTGATCGAAACCCACGGCTACAAAACCCAGACCCTGCAATTACAAGTGGCCTATGCCAATTTCCTGACCTTCCGAAGGGATGATCCAGAACCCGCAATCGATATATTAAAAAACGCTCTGGAACTTCCCCTGAACCAAAGGGGAACCGCCTATCTAAAATTGGCGTTGGGCGATATTCTTGTGTACAATAGACAGTTCAACGAAGCCCTGATCTATTTCTCGCAGATCCAACAAAAACTAAAGAACGATATCCTAGGCCAGAACGCACGCTACAAAGTGGCCGAAACCAGTTTTTATAAGGGTGATTTTGAGTGGGCACTGACCCAATTAAAAGTGCTGCGAGGCTCCACCTCCCAACTTATTGCCAACGACGCCATGCAGTTGAGTCTACTGATTTCGGATAATTCCCTAGAAGATTCCACCCAAACGGCTCTAAAAAAATATGCCCGGGCCGATTTTCTCGCCTACCAGAACAAAACACAGGAAGCCGTGGATGCCCTAGAGGATATCCTACAAAACCATAAAGGCGAAAAAATAGAGGACGAAGCCTTATTGAAACAGGCACAGTTATTGGAATCGCAGGAAAAATATGAAGCGGCAGAATTCAATTATTTAAAAATAACGGAATTTTACGGAAACGGAATCCTAGCGGACGATGCCTTTTTTGCCCTAGGAGAACTGTATAGAAAAACCTTGGAGCAGCCCGAAAAAGCGAAAGCTAACTACGAAAAAATTATTTACAATTATCAGGACAGCTACTATTTCCCCCAAGCCCGAAAGAACTTTAGGATGTTACGCGGGGATGCTGTTAATTAGTGGGTAGTGGGTAGTGGGCAGTGGGTTGAAAATAATATATTCAAACTACACTAAAAAGTATTTTTCATAACGTTTTAGTTCTCTTACTTTTGAGCGTGAACTCAAATCCTATCTAGAAAACAAAACCAAATCAGCAATTGACACCCTAAATTTACAAGGCTAAGCCAAGCGAAAGCAAAAACCTTTGAATTTGAATTTCACTTTTGTATTTGTATTTGAACTTGAACTTGACACTTTAACTTTTTATAATGTTTATATACAACGTAACTACCAACATAGAAGAATCTGCCCAAGACCAATGGGTAAGATGGATGAAGGAAAAACATATTCCCAATGTTTTGAGCACCGGTAAGTTCATCGACGCAAAAATGAGCAAGGTGCTAGTCGAAGAAGATTTGGGCGGCGTCACCTATTCGGTTCAGTTTAGGGTAGAGAGCAAGGCACTGCTGGAACGATATTACCAAGAAGATGCACCGCGCCTGAGGCAGGAAGCCAATACGTTATTTGCGGGTAGGTTCGTTTCTTTTCGTACGGAGTTGGAGGTAGTAGACGAACAGCATGTGATGCGGCCCAGTGCCACCTATCAGCTATTTGCCTACGGGACGCTACAGGAAAAAGCTGTGCAGCTCGGTGTTTTTTCCAGACTGCTTACAGGCGCGGACGACTTCTTGAGCCATCATAAAATAGCAGTGCAAAAAGTGGCCAACCGCTACCCTACCCTAGAGCAAACCAACAATGACCAGGATGTCCTAAGAGGCAAAGTGTACACCCTAAATCCGGAAGAATTGGCCCAAGCGGACCGTTATGAAGGCGAGGCGTATGAGCGAATGGAAGTCACCTTGGTCTCCGGCAACAAGGCATGGGTCTATACCGCTAAAAATAGTAAGAAGTAGGCTTTAGGCAAAATAAAACAAATACGTTCTAACCATCACAAGTCAAAACTGGGTACTTATTAAAGTTTTAAACATAGCGCACCTCGGGGAGAAGTAACACTTTACATACTTTTAACTACAATTAGGAGTAGGAAAACAGCAAAACTTTCAAAAAAACTAGTTATAGTAGGCAAAAAATGGGTAAAAAGAAGAAGAAAAAGGGAGAGCCCTTTCGTAAAAAATACGAGGAAAAAGGACCGGTAAAGGCAAAAAAATACTTGGGCCAGCATTTTCTTAAGGACGAGGGCATCGCGCAGCAAATTGCAGAAACCCTGAGCCTAGAAGGCTATACCAATGTCATAGAAATAGGGCCTGGAACCGGCGTGCTTACCAAATACCTGTTGCGACAGGAAATAGACCTTGTGGCCATGGACCTGGATTCGGATTCCATTACCTACCTAAACCATAGTTTTCCGTTGGAACATCCTAAGGTATTGCAAGGAAAAGGTTCTTTTAAGGTCATTGAGGCCGACTTCCTAAAATACGACCTAAATCAGCTATTTGGCGACGAACCCTTTGCCATCACGGGAAACTTCCCCTACAACATCTCCACCCAGATCGTTTTTAAAATGCTCGAAATGCGGGAGCAGGTTCCGGAATTTTCGGGTATGTTCCAAAAAGAAGTGGCGCAGCGCATTTGTGCGGAACATGGCAACAAAACCTATGGTATCCTATCGGTATTGGCACAGGCGTTTTACCATGCGGAATATTTGTTTACGGTGCATCCGCAGGTATTCGATCCACCTCCAAAAGTACAATCCGGAGTGCTTAGGCTTACCCGAAAAACCGATTTTGAATTGGGCTGCGATGAAAAACTGTTTTATACCGTAGTAAAAACGGCCTTTAACCAGCGTAGAAAAACGTTGAGGAACAGCTTAAAATCTTTTGCACTTTCCGATATTCTAAAAGAAGACCCTATCTTTGACCTACGTCCGGAGCAACTGGCCGTGGGCGATTTTATAGGACTTACCCAGAAGATAGCAGATGATACCCTTTAAACTCACAGAAGAATTTATTAACGAGATAGAACAGTTGATTTTCGCACAAGAAGATGCGCAGATCAATTCCTTGTTGGCAGATGTGCATTATGCGGATGTCGCCGAAATCGTTAACGAACTGAAAGAGGAAGAAGCTACGTACCTCATTAAGTTATTGGATACGATTAAGACCTCCGATATTCTTACGGAACTGGACGAGGATGTTCGTGAGGCCATTCTTGCCAACCTCTCTTCCAAGGAAATTGCCGAAGAGCTGGATGAGCTGGATACCGATGATGCGGCGGATATTGTTGGGGAACTTCCCAAGGAAATTGTACAGCAGGTCATTTCTGAAATTGAGGACAAGGAACACGCCAAGGATATTGTGGACTTGCTCCGCTATGACGAGAACTCCGCCGGTGGACTCATGGCAAAGGAACTGGTAAAGGTCAATGAAAACTGGACCGTGACCCGGTGCGTAAAGGAAATGCGAATACAAGCGGAAAATGTTAGGCGCGTACACTCCATTTATGTGGTGGACAAGGACGAGAAATTAAAAGGCAGGCTTTCCCTAAAAGACCTGCTTACCGTTTCTACGGAAACCCATATCCGTGAAATCTATATCCCTAAGGTAGATTATGTAACCGTTAACGAAAAACCGGAGGAAGTAGCCAAGATCATGAGCAAATACGACTTGGAGGCCATTCCCGTAGTGGATGAAATTGGACGCCTCGTGGGCCGCATTACCATTGATGATATTGTAGATGTTATCCGAGAGGAGGCAGAAAAGGATTACCAAATGGCCGCAGGTATCTCACAGGACGTAGAGGCTGACGATAGTATTTGGGATCTGACACGGGCCCGACTCCCGTGGCTCATTTTAGGACTGTTCGGTGGAGCGGCAGCGGCAGTTATCATGGGAGGTTTTGAGGAAATGTTCCGTCAATACACCGTTCTGTTCCTTTTTACTCCGCTTATTGCGGCCATGGCGGGCAACGTTGGGGTGCAGTCCAGCGCCATCATCGTGCAAGGACTCGCCAATGACGATATTAAGGGCAGTATTGGAAGCCGACTCATAAAAGAAATGTTACTCGCCCTTCTTAACGGGGTCATTCTAGCGGCCTTGCTCCTACTTTTTACCTGGGCATGGAAGGGAGATTTCCTTACCGCACTGGCCATATCCGCTTCCCTGATCGCCGTTATTGTGGTAGCTGGTTTCATTGGTACCTTTACCCCTTTATTCCTGCACAAAAGAGGTATAGATCCTGCCATTGCCACGGGACCGTTTATTACCACGAGCAATGATATTTTTGGTATATTGATTTACTTTATGATCGCTAAAGTGATATTGGGGATTTAAGTTTGGGCATTCCGCAGCAAAAAGCTGCGGCGGGCTATTCGCACTACACGGTAGTTTGCTACTATCCCTAATGCAAAAACAAAGGGGTACAAATGACCATCCGTCACATGACGGGCAAAAGTCTTTTTAAAAAAAACGAATAGAAAAGGAAACGATAGAATTTCAACAAGTGAAAAATCCTCATTTCAATGTATTAGAAACATGTAAGGCTTCTCTTTTTTCTTGGCTCTTATCTCCTGTTTCTTGATTATTTTGTTCCTATGTTGAAAGCTAAAAAAATTTAAAGTGAAATTATTGACCTGAATTGAATGCCATGAACCCCATCAACCTAAAAGAAAAACATGTCTCGTTTACCAAGCAATGGCATCCTCACCAAATAGCAACGGTAGATGATATGCTAGAAGTACTGCTTTTTGAGAAACAACAAACCGCACATACCGGAAACGTGCAACATGAAAAGACCCAAAACAACTATCCAAAAATATAAGGACACTAAAAAATAAGGCATGAACGTATTGCATGTGGATGTAAACCATCCCTTAATTATAGAACAATTTAATTCCCTGGGCTTCCAGAACCACGAGGACTATACCTCCACCAAATCCGAAATTGAAAAGATAATCCATCAATATGACGGACTCATCATACGCAGTCGCTTTACTTTGGACCAATCCTTTTTGGAAAAAGCGACCAAACTAAAGTTCATAGGGCGTTTGGGCGCCGGTCTGGAAAATATAGACACCCGTTTTGCCAAGCGGCATGGTATCTTTTTGGCAGCGGCTGCCGAAGGCAATAGAAATGCGGTTGGCGAACATACCCTTGGTATGCTACTTTCGCTCTTGAACAAGCTCCATACGGCAGATAGGGAAGTACGAGAGGGCATTTGGGACCGTGAGGGCAACAGAGGCCTGGAGTTGGATGGAAAGACCGTGGGCATTGTAGGCTACGGTAATATGGGAAAGGCCTTCGCCAAAAAACTAAAGGGCTTTGATGTAGCTGTCCTTTGTTATGACATTGAAGGTGGCGTTGAGGATGGGAACGCGCGGCAGGTAGGCATTATGGAGCTACAACAAAGGACAGAAATATTAAGCCTACACGTTCCCCAAACGGAACAGACCATGGGCATGATCAACTCGGAATTCATTGGAAAATTCCACCATCCGTTCTGGATACTGAACACCGCTCGTGGAAAATGTATCCAAACGGCCGACTTGGTAACCGCCTTGCAATCCGGTAAAATTTTGGGGGCGGGCCTGGACGTTCTGGAATATGAAAAAGCATCCTTCGAGGAAATGTTCCAAACAACGGACGCCGCCGAGAAGATGCCAAAAGCCTTCCAAGAACTCCTAAAGATGGACAATGTCCTGTTTTCTCCCCACGTGGCCGGTTGGACGGTGGAAAGCAAAGAAAAATTGGCACAAACCATAGTGGATAAAATTAAGGCCGAATTTTGTTAGGCAGTTGAAAACCAGTTCTTTTTAAATCTATCAACGGCCTATGTCCGAGCTATCAATATTTTTGTTACTTTTAAAGCATAATTTAACCGCCAAAACATATTCAAAATGTCAGACGAAAATAAAAATTTAGGGGACGAGGCAGAAGATGCCATGAACAATACAAATAAAAAAACCGAAAATCTAGGCGATAAGGCCAACAATTCCTCTGATAAAGAAAAAGAGCAAGCCAAGGATTTTGGCGACAAGGCAAAGGAAGCACCGAACGAGTTTGAGGAGGATGCAAACAAAACCTTTGACCCCAACAATCCGGATAGCGGCAAAACGGTTGCTATAATTGCACATATCACTTTTATCGGATGGATTGTGGCGATTGTAATGAATAGTCAAGATAAAACAGAGTTTGGAAGTTTCTACATCCGCCAAACCTTAGGTATTTGGATTTTTATGATGGTTCTTGGATTTGTTCCTATTATAGGTTGCTTTGCCGGATTAATTGGCTTGGTCTTGCTCATACTTAGCATAATAGGCGCCGCAAACGGAAAAATGTCTCCAACAGTAGGTGTTGGACACTTATTCCAAGACTGGTTTAAAAGTTTATAATTCAAGGAAAAGGTCGACACAAAACATCGACCTTTTTTATTCCGTTTTATCATCGTAATATTGCAATATATAAATATAACTTATGGGGATTACCAAATCACACATATTCAACCTTAGGCAGAATCAACTGGCCAATGTGTTTAAAGTGCTTTCAAATCCCGCACGTATTGCCATCTTGGAATACATCAGCAAACAAAATGCCTGTATCTGTAATGACATCGTAAATGAAATAGGTTTGGCACAACCCACTATCTCCCAACATTGAAAGGAGTTAAAAAGCACGCATCTAATTAAAGGAGAAATTGAAGGCAAAAAGGTCTGTTACTGCATCAACCTAGAAAAATGGACGGAAATTCAACACACGCACAACGCCTTTTTCAATAGCGCAAAAAATAACTGTTGCCAAATACTGCATACATGAAAACAAATAAAAAGACAGAACCGGGGGCTTTGGAACCGGACTAGAAGTATTTATTCCCCTTCCTGAGTTGGCTGAACCTGGGTTTCGGCCAATTTGCGTTCCAGTTCTGCCTGAAATTCTTCCATAACGGGCTTAACGGTACTTTCCGGCAAATCGGCAATCTTAATGTACATGAGTCCGTCTATCGAGTTATTGAAAAGGGGATCCACATTAAAGGCAACCACTTTGGCATTTTGCTTAATATATTTCTTTATCAATACCGGCAAACGCAGACTGCCCGGCTCTACTTCATCTATTAAACGGTCAAACTTGTTTAAATCCGCCTTTGTCTCATCGAACACAAATTCCTTGTCCGCGTCGTTGAGCTTTACCTTAAACTCCTTTTTTGGTCGAATATACTGCGCCACGTAGGGATCCCAGTAATGCGATTTCATAAATTCGATCATGAGCGACTTGGAAAAGTTGCTGAACTGGTTGCTTATGCTTAGGCCACCGATCAAGTATTTATGCTCCGGATGCCGTAAGGTGGTATGCACGATGCCCTTCCACAGCAGGAAAAGCGGCATCGGTTTTTGCTGGTATTCCTTTACGATATAGGCCCTGCCCATTTCAATGGAATTCTGCATCATACCATACAGTTCCGGTTCTACACGAAACAGGTCCTGAAGGTAAAAACCATCAATGCCGTACTTAGGAAAAATCTCTGAACCCATTCCCATCCGGTAGGCGCCAACGATACATTTATCGGCATCGTCCCACAAAAACAAATGATAATAATACGTGTCAAAAACATCTAAGTCAATCGCTTTATTGGTGCCCTCGCCTATGGCCCTGAAGGTTACTTCGCGCTGTATGCCTATTTCTTTTAGTATATAGGGCATATCCTGTTGCTTGGCCAGGAACACCTCATAATTTTTGCTCTGTAATAAACGACAGTCCTTTTCCCTGAGTTTCTCTATTTCGCCTTGCATGACCTCCTTACGCATGGCACCGGCAATTTTTTTGGGCGCTTTTGGCATCTTAAGCGACGAAGGCAATTGATCAATTAGGCGTTCCTTTTCATAGGCATTGGAAAGGATATAGGTCTTGCGGCGCAATAGCGCGGTGAATTCCTCCAAACTTTCCTGCTCGTCCTGTATCTGTACGGAAATAGGCTGACCTATACGTACCTTCAGGGGCCTGTTACGTTGCGAAAGTACCTGCGACGGAATCATGGCCGTTCTAAAAATAGGGTTCCATTTGGCCATTCTATAGAACAACTTACTGTTTCTTCCGTGAAAATAAATAGGAACAACGGGCACTTGTGCCTTACGCACCAATTTCATGGCGGCCTCCTCCCACGGTTTGTCCACGATCAGTTTTCCTTCCTTATGTGTGGATACTTCTCCCGCAGGAAAAATACCTAGCGGATGCCCGTCCTTAAGATGTTGAAATGCTTTTTTAAATCCCGAAATACTACTTCTTGCGCCTTTGTGTTCCTCAAAAGGGTTTACAGGAAGTACATACGGGGCCAAGGGCACCATACGTTCCAATAGAAAGTTGGCCATGATTTTGTAATCCTTGCGCATGGGCAACATAAGGCGCATCAATAAAATACCATCAATACCTCCTAAGGGATGATTGGAAACGGTAATATAAGCGCCCTCTTTTGGCAATCGTTTGAACTCCTCTTCGGGGATTTCATAGTCTATTTCGTAATGCTCCAAAATAGCTTGGGCATACGCCTCGCAATCCAAATGCGCTATGGTATCATAATGCGAGTTGATGGCGGAAATGCGTGTGACCTTCATCAAGACCCAAGCTAAAAACGTCCCTAGATATCCATATTTGGACAAATTAATAGCCGTTGCAACTTCTTTTGCAGTTACCAAACCCATAGAAAGAAAATATTATGAAGGGGTAAAGATAGGGAAAAGAGATAGCGGGCAATTTGTTTTAAAACATAAATCGGTGGTACCCGGTTGAAGAGGTAAGACCGTCCCGAATGCTGGGACTACTAGACGAAAGAGATAAGACTAAAGTACAAGCATTTGAAAATTACCATGCAAACAAAAGTTTGTAACTAGTAAAGCCTATTCCCCAAAATCTAAAAAATAATGTTCCGGGTTTTGGTTTGCCCCAAGTCACCAGTGATTACACCTGTTGACACAGCTTTTATAAAAGTGTAACGGACAATAATAATTATGTACTCGGCAGACCTTACTTCAAAACGAGCTGTATGGTTTCTTTTCCGCGCTGTTCCAACAATATTTCATATCCATTTTGAAGCGATTCCAATGATTTATCATCAAAATGCCGTACGGTGTACAGCGATACCCCTTCATGATGTACCACTTTAAAGGTGCTTTTAAGTCGATTCAACAAAGGCTGCAGACCACCAAATTTATTATCTACACAGACCGAAAAACTAATGGCCGAATTTTGGATCAAATCCACCTTCATTTTGTGCTCGTGAAACAGTTTAAAAAGTTCGCTTATGCTATCCTCTACAATGAAGGAAAAATCCAAGGAAGACAATTTCATCAGTACCTGATTCTTTTTAACTATAAAACAAGGCACTTTTGGTTCTATTCCCACGCCCTTGCCCACCGTAGTGCCCATATCCTTGGGATTGATAAACGACTTTACGTGCAAGGGTATTTCCTTGCGCTGTAGGGGCTGCAAGGTTTTGGGATGAATGACCGAGGCCCCGTAAAAGGCAAGTTCTATGGCTTCCCGGTACGATATATTGTTCAATAATTGGGTTTCCTTAAAATACCTGGGATCCGCATTCAGTACGCCGGGGACGTCCTTCCATATCGTAACCGAATCGGCATTGAGACAATAGGCCAAAATTGCAGCGGTATAATCGGAGCCTTCCCTACCCAAAGTAGTGGTGAAATTATTGTCGTCGCTCCCTAAAAATCCTTGGGTAATATTCAGTACACCTTTATTTATTTTAGATATGTTCTGCTGGGTCTTTTCCCAGTTAACGGTGGTATCCCTATAGCTGGTATCGGTCTTAATAAAATTCCTAACATCCAACCATTGGTTTTTAATGCCAATTTCCTCTAAATAGGCACTGATGATCGTAGTGGAAATAAGCTCTCCATAACCGACTACCTGATCGTAGACAAAGTTGTAATTGGGCGATTTGTTCCAAGCCAAAAACCCGTTGACCTCATCGATCAACACTTTGATATCCTTGTAAATCCTGTGTTGTGGATTTGGGAACAAATCCTTTATAATTGCAGAGTGATAGTCCACCATATCGGCAATTTTTCCTACTATGGCCGACTTCTCCATAAAATAGGCATCAACGACCGCTTCCATGGCATTTGTGGTCTTGCCCATGGCGGATATCACTAAAAGCGTATGGTCATGCCCGGTTTCCTCCAATACTTTTACCACATTCTTAATACCGTCCGCATCCTTTACAGAAGCGCCGCCAAATTTAAAGACCCTCATAAAAATTCATCTTAATTTTACCCCGCCAAAGCGGAAATTCGTTCTATATACTGTCTAGGTAAGAGCGCATACCCTGCTCGTCCAAATGCACCACATCCCAGTCGCGCATGACGTTCGCTCCTTTACTTTCATAAAAATGTATAGCGGGTTCATTCCAATCCAAGACTTCCCAACTGATACGTTTCACACCTAAGTCATGGCCGTATTTCACAACTGTGTTCAAAAGGGCGGTGCCCAGACCGCTGCCGCGCATCCGTTCGGTAACGATCAAATCCTCCAGATGGATTACGGCACCTTTCCAGGTAGAATATCTAGGATATACCAATGCCAAACCTAAGATGACCCCTTGTTTTTCCGCTACAAA
>Ga0306871_1000624_pt1 | contig 13378 bp, 4 predicted proteins | sample AntRauMeHopE1497_FD_190447 | JGI IMG/M metagenome (GOLD analysis project Ga0306871, IMG submission 190447) | Saline lake microbial communities from Rauer Islands, Antarctica - Metagenome Hop E1 #497 (v2) (version 2) | ecosystem: Environmental > Aquatic > Non-marine Saline and Alkaline > Saline ... | reverse complement strand
AGTCGCGAGCTGCGCCTCGCCCCCGCCGACCCCAGGGGGGGCGGCGGCGGCGCCGGCGCGACGGAGCGCGAGGGGATGGCGCCATCCTCCCCGCGGGCCGCCGCGCCGTATCCCCCGTCCCGGCCGAGGCTGAGTCGGTCCGCCGGCGCGGCCGCCGCCACCCGCCCGAGCGCGTCGGCGGTGCGGCGCGCCTCGTGGTAGCTCGCCGTCGCCTCGTCACGCCAGTACGCCGACGTGCCCCCCGCCGCCTCGGCCATGCGCATGGTGTCCTCCGCGTGCGCCGCCTCCTCGGCGGCTGCGGCCGCGGCCTCGTCCCTCAGCGACCGCGCGCGCGCCTGCATGGCCCTGGCCTCGCGCAGGCCCACGGCGGGCGCGCAGTTGAACACGTGGTGGCTCAGGAGCAGGCTGAACGCCGTCACCGGGTCCTCGGCCGGGAACTTCGTGATGGCCATGGCGGACAGGGCGTCCAGGAACTCGCGGTACGCGATGCGCCGCTGCCCCTTGGTGCGGCATTTCGCAAAGATGAGGTCCACCTCCGCGCGGTCCAGCCGCGCGTCGAGCAGGCCCGGGCACTCCCTCGCCAGCCTCATGAAGTTGAACGAGTCCATCGTGGTGGTGGAGTCGCCGCGGGGCCCGGTGCGGCCGAAGCGGCAGTAGTACTGGAAGATAAGCTGGAGCTGCGTGTTGGCATCCAGGGGGTAGGCAGGCCCCGCGGAGGCACCGGATGCCGCGCGCTCGCGCACCTCGCTGATGCGCCGCTCGCGGGGCGACAGAACCCGCTCCCTCGGGTAAGAGTTCAGGTTGGGGCGCATCACGTCCGAGATGTCTCTGATCACCTCGTCAGTGCCTGTGTTAGTGTGTCCGTGGAACGCAGTGCGCCTGCAGTCGGCGTCAGGGTCGGGGGGCGCGGAAAATGGGGGCGGCGGGCCTTTCGGGTGGCGGTTGCGGCCGAGAGAATCGCGACAGTGTGCGACCGACGCCTGCCTCGGCCTTGCTGCCAGGCACGGTGCCCGGGTGTCGCACGGGGCCGGGCAGGGCTTCCTGGACACGGCGAGCCGTCCCAGCAGCGGTGCCTCACTGCTTCCACGAGCGCGAATCGGTGTCCTGGTTGATGCCTGGACCGTCGCGGAACCTCTCGGCGTACACGCCAGTGTAGGTCTCTGGGTCATAAAGCCGGTCCCAGACTGTAGCATGCTCAGCCATTCTCGCACAGGCACCGCCCAATCACCTGTAGAACCGCTATGGTGCGTGTCAGGGGCGAGTGCGCCATGGCGGGTTCCGGCAGAGCCAAGCAGAGCGGCGCGGGAACCCAAACGGTCGGGCGGCCCGGAGTCCGTCGACTCGGCGGCCTTAGCACGGCAGCACCGGGTGCGGGGAGCCCAAGCAGCACCGTCCAGGACCGTCACGCGCCGGGGACACCGGCTGCGAGCCACGGCCGGGGGACTGTGATGGCCAGTCCTGGCAACTCCGACAACTCGATGGAGGGCGCCTCACAGATGTTCTCCTTCGTGAAGAAATCGGAGCACGGCGAGAGGCGCAGCTCCCATCTCGGCAACGTAACGCCGCCGAGGCGGGCCGGCGACGGCGCGAGCCTCGGGGGCCACCCCTGCGAGCCGACGACGCCGTTTGGCCTCCCTCCGTCTGGCTCAGGAGGTCCCGACGAGCGGGGCTCGATCAGCGACGACTTTGCGTCCGTATCCGATGGCAGGCTCGACGTTCGCGCGCTGGAAGAGCGGGAGGACGGAATTACGCCGGGCGATGCGTTTGCTTTCAAGCCCGAGCTCACAATGAGCCGCTCGGGTGCCACTGCGGCGAGCGGCCGGCCTGGGTGGGCTCATGGCAGCTCTGCTGGCGTTGGGTCTCCCCCTTTGCTCGGCACAGCCGGGCGTGGCGGAGCCCGAGCTGCCGCGCCGCCAACTCGTGCGCCCCGCCTCAGCGACCCAGCATCAGCCTTGGTCTGGGACCGGGCCAGCGCACATCGCCAGGAGGTGCCTCCGCACGACGGCGATCTTGCCGAGGACGAGGAGGACTCGGGCGTGTGGGGTGGCGGGGAAGCCTGGCGCGAGCGCGAGCTGGGGGTCGGGAGGGCGGAGGCAGGGACGGACGGGCAGGGCCACACGCCGCCGTGGGGCCAGCACGGCGACGCCGGTGCCCTGGACTCCGCCACTGGCGGCGCGACCAGCGGCAGCCGTCAGGCCTCACGGGCGGAGCCTGAGGCGAGCTATGAGGACAGGGAGGTGTCCCACGGATCGGGCGGCGAGAGCCAGTACGACGGGGAGGACGAGGAGGAGGAGGACGGCAGCGAGGAGGAGGAGCTGGACCACGACCAGGTGATGGACGACGCGGCGCGGGAGCTACGGTCGCGGTCGCTGGACCGGGAGTTCCAGGACGAGATGCGGCTCGTCCTCGCCGACGCCGCCGTGGTGCACTGGGACATGGCCACGCCGGCGGCTCCGTCGGCGGGCGCCGCCGCGCAGAGGCGCCCGATGGGTGCGAGCGGGATGTCGTCCACGCAGATCGCGTCGTCCCTCTCCGACTCGGGCCGAGACGAGGAGGAGGAGGAGGAGGAGGAGGAGGAGGGAGACGGAGGGGGACGTGTCGGGGCCGGGATTGACGAGGACAGGGGGGCGGGCGGTAGCCCGGCAGGCCCGAGGTCGGGCGCGGCCCACCGGCCGGCGGACCCCGCCGCGCCGTCGACCCCCGGGCGGGCTCGGCGCCGCCCGCACGTGGCGTTCGCCCCGTCGCCCGACGCCCCGCCCCCCGGCCGCGGGACGCTCGCCGGCTCCGTGGCGCCGCCGTCCCGCCGGCGCAGCGCGGAGGACGGCCGTGCCAGGGTCCCCGTCCGCGTCGTCAACCGGCGGACCAGCGCGGGAGCGGCCCTCACAGGGACCGCCGCGCCGCCCGGTCGGGCCGCGAGGCGGGCGGTGGAGCCGCCCTGCACTCCGCACACCGCCGGCGTGGTTGCGGCCGTGCACCGGCAGTTCGACCAGCTCGAATCCTCCTCCGTCTCGGCCGTGTCGCCGCAGCCGGGCGGCGAAGGGTCGACACCGTCCGAGCGGGCACCGGCGGGCGGCGACCGCCGGCTCGCCCGAGCGGGGGAGGCGAGCGAGGCGCGCGGGGTGGGCGGCGCGCCTCGGCCGGCCCAGCGCCCACAGACGGGCGGTGCGGTGCTGGGCGGGGCCGCGGTTGAGAAAACAGACAGGCGCGCCTCGCATCGCGGCTCCCAGGGGCCGGGACGAGCGGGCGACGCCTCAGGGTCTGACACGGGCGCGTCGCTCGGAGAGGACGAGCCCGGGGGCGGCACCCGCGTGCGGGACCAGTGGGACTGGGACGTCGCCCCCGCGGCAGAGCTGCGGCCGTCGGTGGGGAGCGCGGGGTCGGCAGCGTCGGCGGACTTTGTCACGGGCTCCGAGGCGCGCAGGCGCGTCGTGGACGGCGGGCGGGAGCAGGGGCGGTTCCGCATCACCGAGGAGGAGCTCCTGGCGGCGTCCCTTGTGCCGGGGGACGGGGCCGGGAGCGGGTCCTTCTCGGGGCCGGGCGGGAGGGACTACGCGTCGCCTTCGGTGCCGCTGTCCATGGGAGCGTCGACGGCGGCGGCGGCCTCGAGGGCCGGGCACAGGGACTGGCAGAGGCAGGCCAGGCCCAGGTCCGGCGGGACGGAGCTGTTCGGCGGGGCGGGGGCGGGCGGCATGTCCGGAGCGATGCTGGAGGGGCAGGGCACGCCGGAGCGACGGGGTGCGGGGGTTGCGGAGGCGACCCCGCGGAGCGAGGGCGCGCGCGGGCCGCAGGGCGCGGCGCCGGAGCACTCGGGCGAGGCGCGCACGCCCGGTGCCGGGGACGATGGCCGAAGCGGCGCCGCGGCGGCGCGCTGGGACGCGGCCGCCCTGCCCGTCACCCCCGAGGTGCTAGAGTTCCGACACTCGACGGGCCTGTACCCCCCCGAGGCCCTGGACTACCTCAAGAAGAAGTGGGCTGGTGGCAGAGCCGGGGGGGCGCCCGCCGCGGGTCCTGCTGGCGAAGCCGTCGCGAGTGATGCCGGCCAGCCCGACACCCCCCCGACCCGGCCCCCGACGACGCTCCCGGCCCAGGAGGATGCTGCACGGGCCGGGGCGCCCGGCCAGCCGCCCAGCGACTCGCCGTCGAGCACAGGTCCCCCCGGAGCGACCGCCCCGGTGCAGCCCGGGCAGGACTTCATCGTGCAGGCGGCGGCGCCCAACCAGGCGGCGCGGCGGGCGCTGCGCTCGCCACATCGCGCGACATCGCCGGCAGAGCCGCCTGCCGCCCGTCGTCTCGGGCAGGGCCGGCCCGCAAGCGGCGCCGCGCGGCCGGCCGCCAGCGGCGGCGACAGCTCGGCAGCACCGCACCAGACTCGCCAGGCCGAGACCCGGAGCGCCGCGCTGCCCGCTCCGGCGGCGGCGGCGGCCCTGCCGCCCCAGCCCCGGAACACCGGGGACCGGAGCGCCGCCCGCCCGACCTCGCTCGAGGTGCTGGTGGCAACGCACGCCGCAGAGCCGACGCTGGAGGCCGCGGCGGGCGCCTCGGCGTCGTGCGTCGTCCCCATCCGCGTCGTGTCGACGTCAGCCTCGGCCTCCGCCGTCCCCGTCGTCGTGCGCTGGCACCTCCGGAGCCGGAGCGGCGCTGCCCCCGCGGACGGCAGGCTCGCGGCGTGGACTCGCGTCGAGCCCACGTCGGCAGAGCTCGTGCTCCGTCCCATCGGTGAAGGCACGATGGCGGCGGAGACGACCGCCACCATCGTTTTCGCGCCCCCCCGCACCGCCGGCGCCTCCGCCACCCGTGCCGCCGTCGTGGAGGCCGTCGCCATCCCCGCCCACGCCTCCCACCCGGGCCTGGCGGCGGAGGCTCGCGTCCTTCCCGTCACCGTTCGCGTCGTCGCCGGCCCCTCGGACCCGTCCGGCGGCGGCACGAGCGCCGCGGCGGCGGGGCGCCAGCCCCAGCCCACGCCTGACTTTTCCGTCGCTGGCATGTCAGGCGGGGGGCCTGCCCGGCCCGAGCAGCCGGCCCAGCCCGCCCGGAGCAGCCCCCCGCGCCGACGCATGGGCCGCGGCCGACGGGGCCGCCATCCCGGATCGGTCACCCGCTCCCTGCGCCCCGCGGGGCCCGCCACCGCCTCCCCCGCCCGGTCCACGGCGTCGAGCCGCCGCAGCGCGACCCCCGCCACCCCGCCGCGGGCCTCCTCGTCGCCGGCTCGGGGCTCAGCGCAGTCCCTTTCCAAGCGGGCCCGGTCGCGCGTCGCCGGAGCCGGGGCGGGGGAGGCCGCCGAGGCGTGCGAGGCATGGCTGCTCTCCGCGGCGTCTGCGGTGGTCACGCTGCAGGGCGGCGGCGAGACGCGGCTGCTCCCGTCGGGGCGTGGCGCCGTGGTCGGGCCCGTGGCGGCGGCAGAGCACGTTCGCTCCGCCGTCGACGTCACCCTTGCCGTGGACGCACCGTCCCGGGGCGCGCTGAGGGGCTGGAGGGTCCGCCAGGTCACCTTCCGGGCGAACATCGAGGCCGACGGGGCGGCGGAGGCCCCGCGCGCGGCCCGGAACACCGCTGACCTGATGGCGGCGGGGGGCGACGACGGCCCGGACCACACCGCCGAGGCGGAGGAGGCTGAGGCGGACGGGGGCTGGCCGTCGGGCGTGTGGGCGTCGGGCGCCGCGGACACCGTCGTGGCGTCGCCCGTGGGCCCGGAGCGCCGCTGGGTGGGGCGGTGCGGCGGCGAGGTCAACGTGCTCGCGCCGGGTCCGGGGGTCACCGCCCACGCCGTGCGCGCCGTCGTGCGGGTCTCCGCGCTCATTGAGCCCCGCGCGGTGGCCGAGGCGCGCCGGCGGGCGAGGCGGGGAGCGGCAGGCGACGGCGGGAGCGGAGGCGGGGCGGACGACGGCAGCGTTGGCCGTCACTCGCAGTGGGTGAGCGTCGACGTCTCCGCGGCGCGCCCCCCGTGCGTCTGGGCGGTGGTGGGCCGCCCCAGGGTGGACGCCACGCTGCGGCCGGAGGCCGGGCGGGCCGTGGTGCCGCTGGTCGGGGCGGGCGGCGCTGCCGTGGAGGCCGTCGTGGTGCCAGCCGACGCCTCGCCGTCGTCGCTCCCCGGACGGTCCGCCTCGGGCGGCTGGCTTACGCTCCGGGCGCGCAACGCGGGGGACCGCCCCGCTCTCGTCGCGGTGCTGGGCTGCGCGGTAGAGCCGCGGCCGGACGGCCTGCCGCTCGACGCCACCGGCGCAGTCTCGCTCGCGTCCGTCGTGCTGGCCGAGGGCGCAGGGATGCTGCGCCCCGCGTCAGGAGCGGGAGCGGTCCTCGCGGCGGAGCCGAGGGGCTGGGCCCTGCTGCCCCCCGGTGGTGCGGTCTCGCTGCAGCTCCGCGTGGCTGCGAGCGAGGGCATGGCGTGGGTGGCGGTGCTGGGTGCCGACGCGGGGCTCGCCTCGGCGTGGGAGGCGGCCGTCAGCGCCGCCGTCGGCGTGGCGGGGGAGGCGGAGGGGGAGAGGACGTGGCCGACGGGAGGCCGCGGGCCACCCAGGGGCGGCAAGGCCGCGTGGGCGGCGCTCGCCGACGCCGTGCGTGCGGCCAGGCGCGCCGGGCACCTCCCCGACGCCGGCTCCCGTGCCTCCCGCGCCGTCTCGGCCACGGTGGGGCGGCGGGCGCTGGCCGCGGCGCTGGAGCGCACGGCATCGGCGGGCTGGACGCTCCTCGCCTGCCGGGACGAGACCGCCGAGGCGGCGGAGGTCCGGCGCAGGGCCGTCCTCCGCAGGCAGGACGACGCAGAGACGGCGGCAGAGCCGACGCCGGGGTCGACGTCTGGCGTGCGGCCGTCGGGGGGGCGGATGGCGCGCTCCCTGCTGTCCCCTGGGGCCCGGTCCGCCCACACGGCCTCCTCGTCCTCGCTGCCGTCCCAGGGCGGCCGGGGAAGCGGGGCGAGCACGGCAAGCGACGGCGGTACGGGGCTCGCGCGCAGCCTCTGGGGCTCGGCGGGGCCCGCAGCCGCCGACCCGTCATCGCCCCCGCGGCGTGGCCGGTCGGCAGCAAGCATTCCTGCTGCGGCGGCGGCCCCGGCGTCGCCGGGCGCGGAGTCGACGCCCCCGACGCCCGCTGCCGTTGCGCTGAGCCGTGCCGGCGAATCGGCAGCCGGGGGGCCTGCCTCGCGCCGGGCGCCGGCTCCCAGGGCCGCCCGCGCGCTGGCTGCGACCCAGCGGGTGCCACGACGGCGCAAGACCTCGCCAGCCCCGCGGGCTCCGCCCCCGTCAGCCCCACAGCGGCGCGGCCCGAGGCGGCAGCAGGTCCGTGCCGTCCCGCGGCCGCGGCGGGCTGCGCCGTCGCGCCCGCTCAGGCGCTCCCTCGGCCCGGCCATGCGCGTCCCCGCCGCCGAGGCCGCGGCCCAGGAGGAGGATAATGAGGACGAGGACGAGGAGCGCGGCGGGTCGGAGGAGCCACCGCCCCGGGAGGACGGGGCACGCCGCGCACCGCACGACGAGGATCTGGATGACGTGTCCTTCTCCTTCAGCGAGCCGTCGGAGCAGCTGTCCGCCGGCTGGGGCCGCGCGGCGCGGAGCGGGAACGGCTCGCCGCCGGGCCGGCGTGACGCGGCCACGTCGACCCCCGAGAGGTCGCCGCCGCTGGCCGTGCCCGCGCAGCCTTCGCCCGGCACCGTGTGGCTCGACGGCGAGGTGACGATGGACGGCTCCGCCTCCACCGCCTCCGGCCTGTGGTCGTCCCGGCGAAAGGGGGCGGCCGCGTCGGCGTCGACCCTCGCTCGCGTCTTCGTCGTCCCCTCGACGGCCGACGTGACGCTCGCAGCGGTCGACGGCGGCGGAGCGTCGGCGACGGTGTCGCTGTGCAACAGAGCGAGCCACGACGTGGAGGTGGACGTGGGCAGCGCGGCGGCTTCGGCGGGCCTTCGCGCGAGCGTGGGGCTGCTGCCCATGCCCGCCGGGACCGTTCGCACCGTCACGCTCAGCCTGGGGCGAGAGGGGGGCGGGCCGCTCCCGCGCGCCGCCGCGGCGGCCACGGCCGCTGCCATGATGGCGGGCGAGCCAGGGGTCGCGACCGCCGACGCCGACGCCGCCACCGACGCCGGTGGCCTCACCGGCGCCGTGCGGAGGTGGTCGGCGGATCTGCAGCTCCGGGTCCGAGCGGCCGCTGACGGGGCGGCGTGGGCCGCGGCACCGGGCCTCGCGCTCCGGGTCACGGCCAGGCCCGAAGCCCTGCGTGCCACGGGCCTCGCCGACGCCCTCGCAGCCGTCATGGGCCTGGGCCCCGCGCCGGGAAGCGTGCCGCGGCGGGGAGGCCGCGGGAGCCGAGGCCCGGAGAGCGCCCGACGGGCCTCCCCCGGCCCGGCACCGGCGCCCTCCCCGGCGCCCTCCCCGGTGCCCTCCCCGTCCCCGGCAGCGGCCACCCCGCCCCGCTCGGGCGCGCGAAGCCGCCTCACCGCCGCCTCGGCGTCGCCTCGCGACCCAAGCCCCGCGCCGCGCCCCGCGCCAGCCATGCCCTCCTTCTCTCCCCCCGAGCCGGCCCAGGAGCCGGTCCGCCGCGCGGTTCGCCGGGTCGCTCCCGCCCAGCCGGCGCGCCGTGCCGCCCCGGCGCCCTCCCCGGCCCGCCCCCGCGGCGCCGCCGGCGGCCTCGTCCTCGGCTCCACCTCCGTCTTCATGGAACGCGCCCCCGCCGGCGGGCGCTCTGACACGCGTGTGCAGGTCGTCAACACCTCCGCCGCCCCCCTCGCCGTGCGCTTCGCCATCCGGCCCGCACCCGAGGGCGGACCCCCCGGGGCCTTCTCCATCCTCCCCGAGCACGCCACCGTCACCCTCCGGCCCCGGTCCTACTGCATGGTCCCCGTAGCCTTCCACGACGACGGCGCCGCAATCCCTGTCCGCTCATGCACCCTCCTCGCCGACGCCGACCCGGCAGAGCCGCTCGGCAAGCACGACGCGGTAGAGCTCGTCCTGTCGGCCCGCGCGGACGTGGTGTGCAAGGTGCAGACCCCGCGCGCCGTGCCGTCGCCAGCGTCGTGCGCCAGGAGGCCGCGGACCAAGAAGCGCCGGCCGACGTCGTCGCCGGGGCGCCGCGTCCGGCGGAGCGCCGCGGCCACGCCGTCGCCGGGGCGGGGGCAGTGGACGTAGCCCGGCGGGCGGGGGACGGGCCCCGGCCCGCAGGTTGCGGTGACGCGAGCGTGTGGTGTGTGAGAGCGGGGGGCAGCACGGCGGCAGTTCAAACGATCGAGCCGGCGAGCGCACTCGAGCACGGGCCCTCACGCCTTGGCCCTGGCTGCCTCGGCCTCGTCCGCGCCGTCTGCCGCGCCCAGGGCGCCAAAGGTGGGGTCGTCGAGCATGCGGAAGAGCATGGCCTCCACGTCGTCGCCGTGGTTCTTGTACCTCCACGCCGCCCGGATGGCCTCGTGGAAGACCTGCACCACGTTGGTCCCGTCCGCGGCGGACACGTAGAAGATGGGGAGGCTGTTCTTGGTCGCGAAGGCGAACCTCTTGGACGTGACGCGCTCGTTGACGTCGATCTTATTCGCCACGACGAACGTGGGGATGTGCGGGCAGAACCCGCGGAGCTCCTTGTACCACGCAGGGAGGTGCTGGTACGTGGCCTTGCGCGTCACGTCGAAGACCAGGATGCAGGCCTGGGCCCGGTGGTAGTAGGACGGGTGCATCGACGCGAAGCGCTCCTGCCCCGCCGTGTCCCAGAAGTCCACCGTCAGGGGGGCGCCGCCCGCCTCGCCGACCTCCTCGTCCCTCGGCACGGTCGTGTTGTACCTGTACAGCGTCAGCGCGAACGTCGACCTCGTCCTCGGCTTGTACTTGTCAAGCAGGAAACGCTCCACCATCTTGCTCTTGCCCACGGCGCTGTCACCAAGCAGGATGATCTTCAGGTCGGCGGGTGCGATGCCCTCGGCCTCGTCCTCCGCGGCCTCGAGGTCGACGCGGTGAGCTTCGGGGATCCCCTCGGCCTCGGCCCCGGCTGGCCCCGCTGAGGCCATCCTCGGTCGGCGGCTTCCTCTGTGTTCGCGTTGCCTCGCTGGCGCCCCGGCGCTCTCGCTTCGTCCTCAAGCAGCTGGAGGCTCCAACGTCCGGCTTTCAGTGAGCCTGCAACGGTCGCTTGTTGACCACAAACGGTGCCGCCTCGCCCCGACGGTTGCTGCCACCGGCTCGGGAAGTGGCAAATCACCAGCTTGGTCGGAGAGGGGCTCCCGGGGAAGCTACGCAGCATATCCGGCATGCCTCTGCCAGCCCAAACGGGGTGGCTCGACTGCAGAGCTGCTCAGCGTGGAAAAGAAATGGTAAGGCCAATTTTCTCTACCCCTCCAACTGAGTCCGTAGGGCAAGCTGAGAGAGTCAAGCGTGCTCACAAGACTGAGACGATAAGTGGCGACACTCTGGTCGAAGGCGCGCTCCAAAAAGACGCGCCGCGACGGCGGGAGCGGCGGATTTTCGCCCAATCAAATCCGTTTTTCCCTTGGCGCGCGTGCTGCTCAGCAAAGAACTCGGTTCAAACGCTTTCCGAGCCCTGGAGACGCCAGCAGCGCATCCAGCCCCTCGCGCCCGCTGCCAAAGAGAGCAAACCCCTTCCACCCGTAGATGGGTCATGGATCTGTGGCCGCTGGTCGGCCTGATGTGTGCGCAGGGCGCTTCGCGGCAGAATCACGTCGAACTCATTTTCTGCCCCGCATCGAGTGATGCATCACCATGGTCACGTCACACAGCAGCAGCACCTTGCGACTCGAATGCCCCGAGCACGGAATCGCCAACCGCCTTGATGAGGGTCCAAAATCCACTGGTCACGAACTGGAAGCCACGCTGCCCCCCTTGCTGAGCCTCGTCCCCGGGCTCCGAGGAGGATGTTGCCGGCTCCGAAGGTGCCTCCGCGGCATGCCCTTGTCTGGTAATACGCTGGATGCTGGTTGCACACGCCCTGGCCGCCGAGCGCGCAAGACGTGGCGCAGTCGCCAGCCTCGTCTCGCCCACAGCGCCCACCAGAGTCTTCGATGAGGACGACGACGAAGAGGACGGTGCCGAGGTCTGAGCTGAGGACGCAGGCGAGGACGAGGTCTGAGCTGAGTGCGAGGAGGACGAGGAGGACAAGGAGGACAAGGAGGAGGACGAGGAGGCCGAGGATGGGGGCTGGGAGGAGGCCGGCTGGGTAGCATCGGAGCGCAGGATGACTCGCCCCGCCGGGAATGCAGCCAGCCCACCCTTGGCGATGGTGAGCCCCACCTGCTCTCCAGCGGCCTCTATGCCTGCGGCCCCCCCACCAGGCTGGCTCAGGAGCTCTGCAAGCTCCCCAGCACAGCGCTCGATGCGCTGGTGCATCTCCTGGCAATGCTGCTCGCCGCCCCAGGCGGCATACTTCTCCTGCTGGACCTGGAGCTCAGCAATCAGGGCTGGCACCACCTCTGTTCCCGGTCGGGACGCGCCCACCGCGCGCTCGAGTGTCCGGCGCCGGTGATCCTCCCTCGCAGTGAGCTGAGGCGGGGCTGTCTTGGCCGAGCCGGCCAACATGGCGCTGAGAACGCCAGGACTTCGGTATCTCCGGTGTCGACTTCGACCGCAACTTCGTTCGTGCTTGCTATCTGGCTTGCCTTCTTAGCTGCCTTCCGCCGGTTGTTCGCCATGACTTGCTCCATCGTGAAGAGGTGCTCCCTCTGCACGGTGACGGCGAACTTGCCCCCCTCAGTCCCGCCGCCAAAGCTCCCCGTCACTCCGCTGGCCGGAATGCTATCGAGCTCGCTATTGCGGGGCTGTCAGGTCCTTGATCCAAGAGTACTCCTTCTTGGCCTCTGTGTCGGAGCTGGAGCCGATGGTCACGGGGTCAGCTCCTGCCGGCTCGCACTTCCCCCGGCCTCGCTTGGCACTCACTAGGTGACTTGCACAACTCCAGGGCCCGATTGGCCAAGCCTGCGGTGATGCTGCGGCAGTATGCACCGTTTAGGCCGCTGGTCAGCTGCGCCGCCGCCTCAGAGCTCGACAAACCTTCGGCCACGAGCAGCTCTTGGCCGCGGCCACGAAGAGTGGACATAATACGCTGAATGGCATCAGCGTTCCAGCTTTCCCGGCTTCCCCCGCGCTTTGGCAGCGGCGGAAATATTTTACGGCTGAGATTCTTGGTCGAGGCGTTCTTTATGGAGCCCAACGTCCGCATAGTCGAAGTTATTTCCAAAGCTGATGTCAGCGAGTCGGGAGAGGCGGCTCCATAAGCCTGCTTGCGAGCGCGGTCGTCCAGAGCCGAGGTGGCCAACAAGTGCCCGTACTTCAGGCCCCAGTCCAGCGCGTCGCGAAGCGCCTGGACGACAATCATCTTGGGCACACCAAACATGGTCTGGCCGCGCTTGAGCTCCACCAAGCTGCCGCCATCCTGTTTGATGAGTGTGTCGAGTTGGATTCCCAGCCGCCTCGGTAATGCGGGACGCGTGCAGAAAACCGACTTCATGCGCTACGGAACTATCTGCGGGGAATTCAAAACGAAAAATCAGGCCGCAAAACATGAGCATAGGCTGTCAGTGCTGGGCTATGCGGGGCTGTGGCTGAAGCCGCCGTTCGCCGTTGGCTTCGGCTGGGCAGATCCGATCAACAATTGGACACAACGATAGGGACCACCGATCACTGCCGGATGCACTATGTAAGCGCACCCAAGGGAAAGATGGGCTGGGACCCAGTTGGAGGGGTTGCCGTTTCAGGCGGCTAAATGTGCCGCGCTCGTGCTCGTGCGCAAGGCATGAGCCCCTCGGTCTGACTGAAACAACATCAAGAGCTTACGAAAAAACGCGCGAAGCCGAAGCTAGGCGCTCGTTGGGGACCTTCCATCTGCCGAAAGTGCGTTTCTTCGCTGAGCAGACCCAAATTGGCTTTTCCACGCTGAGCAGCTCTGCAGTCGAGCGACGGCCTCTGCCGCAACCTGCGCCGCCCCCTCGCCAGCGACGCCGGTGTCCGGACGCACTCCCGCCGGCTCGCAGTCGCGAGGCACCATGGTGAGCCCATGATGCTGGCGCCCGCCGTGCCCTGTGCCCCGCCGGGCTTCGGCAATCTGCCACGCAGCCCCACCACAACCTGCCGTTGGTGACGATCCGGCAGTCGGCTCGGCGCCCGGCTCGGCTCCGGCCCTTACTCCCTTGCACCGGCTTACACCCTATGTGCGCGCGCAGGCTTCCCGGGCTCGTTCGTCCCGCTCGCTTCTGTCGCCGGCCATGAGCAGGCGCAAGGAGCCCGCCGTGAGACTCGTCGGCGCCTCGCACGCCTGGCGCTTGCCCCAGCTGCGCGCCGCGCGCGTACCAAGCGGCTGAATTCATTGATGCCGTGCCGCGTGGGATGGTGCGCCCGCCCTCGCCGCTGTCAGCAGGACCAGGGCGGCCCACCGCGGGCGGCAGCAGGCGTCCGCCCCCCCCCCCCCCCCC
>Ga0306871_1000621_pt1 | contig 13413 bp, 18 predicted proteins | sample AntRauMeHopE1497_FD_190447 | JGI IMG/M metagenome (GOLD analysis project Ga0306871, IMG submission 190447) | Saline lake microbial communities from Rauer Islands, Antarctica - Metagenome Hop E1 #497 (v2) (version 2) | ecosystem: Environmental > Aquatic > Non-marine Saline and Alkaline > Saline ... | reverse complement strand
TGTGTGTAAAAGCGAGCGTGTTGTGTCTTCATATTGTATGGTGCAGCAAGTGACGCACACGTGTACGTGTGCGTGCGAGGGTCTTCACGTTGCATGGTGCAGCAAGTGCGTGAGTTAGCAGGTGTGTGCACATAGAGCATGCCCGCCATGCGGAGCATGCTGGAGTGAGTTGCCTGTGACACTGGCTACGCCGGCTGCAACGGCCTTGAGCCCCAGAGGTGGGTCAAGGCCAAGAGCACCTGGTACATCTACGTGCGCTCTCGCGACCTCCACACCCAGGGCTCCTGCCACGACGTGTACGCCTCGCTCTACATGCCCCCTCGAGCTTGCATCGCGCCATACTCACCTACACAGTACCTGTCCTGTGCCCACGAACTGAGTCGTGTGCGTCACACTCTTCATGCTGTATCTGTCTACACGCCGCCGTCGGTGCTATCTGTCTGTCTACCCTTGCCCTACTCTATGACTCTACCTTGCCCATGTCCACGCGCCCGTTCCAGGCTGCAGCGTGGAGGCAGTTCCTGCCGTCGTTGTCGGGGAGCATGAGCAGGTCTTTGCCGCCGGCCTCCACCAGCATCTGCGCCCATGCAGGCCCCGTGAGTGTTGTGTGCATGTGTGCGCACATCAGTGTGCGTGTGTGTGTGTGCGTGTGTTCGTTTGCTTGTATGTGTGAGTGTTTGTATGTGTGTGTGTATGTCTGTGTGTGTGTTTGTGTTTGTGTTTGTGTGTTTTTTTTTTTGTGTGTGTATCTATGTGTGTGTGTTTTTTTGGTTGTGTTTGTGAGTGTTTGTATGTGTTTGTGTGCGTTTCTTTGTGTGTCTTTGCGTGTACGTGGGCAATAATGTGCACCTGCGTGTATGTATGTGTGTGTTTGTTTGCGTGTGTTCTTTTTTTTGTGTATGTGTGTGTGTGTGTAGATGTCTGCGTGAGTGCCTCAGTGTGTGTGTGTGTGTGTGTGTGTGTGTGTGTGTGTTTGTGTATGTGGTTGTGTTTGTTATAAAGTTTGTGAGTGTGTCTGTTTACGTGTGTCTGTGCGTGTTTACATGTTTTGTGTTTGAGACCTGATTCGTCTGTGTATGTGTGTGCTTGCGTGTTGTTGCATATGTATTTGTTTTTCGTGTCGTGTGTCTGTACCTGTATCTTTACATTTATTTATATGCATGTACCTGCGTACGGATGTGTGTGTGCGTACACCAATCATAACACGCGACATTTTGGAAGCATGTAGAATTGACGCATACTTACATATATGTATCACATATGCATATGTTTATATGCATGTTATGACATATTTACAATGTATGAAATCGACATATTTACAATGTATGAAATCATATACAAACATGTATACCAACTAATATGTATGTGTACATACATATAAAAATATTTGTTTTAGTCACACAGGGACTCACAAATATGACTCAAACACATGAATAAACCTACAATTGCAGACTCCGATGCTTCGAAGGAGATTTAAACTTACACGACGCTCTGTCGCCCATAAATTGAGCACTTTCTCGACTGATCCCTGTGCCTGTATGCATCTTGGGAGGAATGACTGTGGCGATGGATATTTAGGGTACATATTCGATTGCATCAACAACAAAAAGTGCGATATCATCTAGGTGTCAGGCCTGCATTATGTTCTCTGTTGCGACATCACACATAAATCTAATGCACCCATAAATATATAAATAACTATGTGTGCATATATGTACATAAATATATAAATAGGTATATATCTATATATATATATATATGTATATGTCAGTATAAATGTATGTATGTATATGCACAAATATATATATATATACAAATATATATATTTATACATATATATAAATATATGTATATATATATATATATGTTCATATATATACCTATATACATATATGTATACATATACATACATATATATACATATACATGGATTGTTAAATATACATATGTATATGTATATATATACAAATATATATGTGATTGTATAAATATATTTTTATATATATATCTATATATGTACACATATATACGTATGTATATACATAGAAATATATACATATGTGTATATATATAGGTATATAAATACATACATACATATGGATTTATATATGAATATATATATTTTTTTATATATACATATATATATGTTTGTATATATATTCATATATGTATATGTATAGTTACAGTGTCCCTCCAAATAACTAATTAGAAAGAAAAAAAAGGTTGAAATCTGTTGTGCTAGAAGTGAGAACCACGTGGCTCCTGCTTGAAATTGCCGAGTATGAAGGACATCACCTTCAAATTCGCAAAATGCCGATACTTTTAGTAATGGCGTTTGAAGAAAGGCGCAATTCAAAACAAGTCGTCTGTAAAAACAACTAAATTTTTTTTTGGAAAATTTGAACTTTCAAAGCTCAGTTGCGAAATCACAAGCAAACATAGTTCACGCATATTACTAGATGCACACTTCTGGAGTAACTTTCTCGTTCATGCGGGCATTTTTTTGCCCTGTTTGCCTTGTCTTTGCAAAAATTTCCTTGTCTTAGAAAAGAGGGGTTAAATTCTATAACGTACTGCTGGTAAAGTGATTTTTGAAATTTTGAACTTTGACAGCTTCGAGATCACAAGTCAACCTAATGTGCGCATATTATTAGGTGCTCAGTTCTTTTACAATGTGCTCCTTCATGAGGGTACTTTTTTCCCCTGTTTACCCTGTCCTTTCATATATTTCCTTGTCTTGGAAATCTTGCACATATTTCCTTGTGTGAGAAATTTTTTTTTGTTCTCCCGGGAAATTGTTTTTCAAACTTTGAAATTTCAACGTTACGGAATCCGCTGCTTTGCCGCCAGCCACAGCGCAGTTGCAAGCAGCCACAGCGCCATCGCAACGCAGGTACAGCGCCATCGATTTGCATCGCACATATTTCCTTGTCTTAGAAATCTTCCACATATTTCCTTGTCTGAGAAATCTTTTTTGGTCTCCCGGGAAATTGTTTTTCAAACTTTGAAATTTCAACGTTACGGAATCCGCTGCGTTGCCAGCTGCCACAGCGCAGTTGCAAGCAGCCACAGCGCCAACGCAACGCAGGTACAGCGCCATCGATTTGCAACGCAGTTACGGCGCCGACGGTACGTTTGTGCGTTGCAACGCAGCCACTGCGCCAACGAAACGCAGCTACGGCGCCAACGATTTGCAACGCCGCTAGGGCGCCACCATACCAACGCAGCCACAGCGCCAACATAACGCAGCTACGGCGCCACCGATTGGCAACTTAGCTACAGCGCCAACGATACGAATCCGTCTGACGTCTTCAAATTTCAAGTGCAACAAATTCAATGGACAGAGAAGCACTCTGCGCATCGTTACTTACTGTATTTTCATGTGCTGCTGCTGTGGCAGCAACCAGAGCGTCGTTTGCAGAAGAGAGGTATAAACACCATCTCAGCGTATCACAACAGAGTGCAGCCGGCATGCGCGCGGTGAAAACAATGTGTGCTCAAGCAGCACGTGACGTGCAAAAGAAGAAAAAAGACTTGAAAAAAAATTTGCAAACAGAGAATAGCAAACAAACGATTGGTTCAAACATGAAAATGGCTCTGAAACATCATCTGGATCTGCAGCCACATCGTACAGCTTGCAAAAGAATGCTCGTTGAACCAACGGCCAAGCCCGATGCATTGCTGATGCTTGCAGAAGAAGCATTAAGGGTCTCTCCTGAGCCCGTACTCACAGCTTTCAAGACACAACTTCAGATCCCTCTTCTCGGATCTGGACAGGCAGTTTCCTTGGGTGCCACATTGGCATCCTCTACAGGTAAGAGTAGGACGATTGTTGTCAATTTGTTTTGTGATTTGAATATGCTATGTCATAATTTTTTCGTTCTCTGTTTGTTATCTCACAATTTGTTTTCTTCGACATGGCCGGTACAAAATCATAATACCGGTACAAAATCATAATAATGGTTGCTGGATCTTCACAGTGGATGCATATGCGTGTCAGAGAGCACTGAACATTTAGGACCCTTTTTTTTTAATGTTGTTGGCCATGAAATGACGTTTGGGCGAAATTTTACATGCGCAGAAACAGAAGCGCCAGCCCTTCGCAGTGTATCGCAACAGAGTGAATCAGCCAAGCGGGTGGTGAAAACAATGTGTGCTCAAGCAGTGCCTGAAGTGCACAAGAGGTCAAAAAACTTGAGCAACACGTTGCAAACAGAGATCAGCAAACAAAAAATTGGTTCAAACATGAACGTGGCTCTGAAGTATCTTCCGGATCTGCCGTCAAATCGTTCAATTGGCAACGAAATGCAAGCGGACATTTGGCGACTAGAAACAGAGAGACAGTCAGATACATTGCCGGTGCTTGCAGAACCATGTTCAAGGTCCTCTCGTGAGCCAGTAGTCACCGCTATTGGGGAAAAACTTCCCAACCATCTCCTCGGACCTGAACAAGCAATTTCATTGTGTACAGTATTGTCACCTTTTACAGGTAAGAGTAAGAGAATTTTTGTTAATTCATTCTTGATTTGAATATGCAAAGTTCTTTTTTTTTTGATCTCTGTTTGTTATCTCATGATTTATTCTCTTCGACATGGCCGGCACAAAATCACAAAAAGGTTGCAGGATCTTTACAGGGGATGCATATTCATGTAAGAGAGCACTGTATATGTAAATTGTATTGTCTTGCTGTGTTGTTGGCCATGAAATTACCTTTGGTGACAATTTTACAGGCACCGAAACAGCCACAAAAGACGCGCCAGCCCTTACGTTTCTGCCTTTATCAAGCTCCTGTAGTTTACCTAGTGTCAGTGCATGTCACATTGCAACATCTGGACCTGATGGTCAATTTTTTGTTTTGTTGCATTTTGTACCCTGCTTGTACACTTGCGCTCCCAGATCGTTTTCCCAATTACATACTCCTTTTTTCATTTTCGTGATTCCATTTAGTTCTTGAAATCATAAATAATCCATTTCTAGCCCATTTTCATTTTGGGTGATGTTTGTTTTTGAAATTGTTCGGTGGTTGATTTTGAAGTTTGTCCTAATTTTTGTCACACATCTAATTTTTCAAGCCTCCTTGGAATTGCAAAAATATTTTTTGTAATGTGATTGAAAGTAAAGATTTCAATTAAGTTTCTTACTCTCTGTTCCTCGTGAGAACATGCTGTTTTTAAATTGTTATTAGGTGAAAGCTGACATGTGTACCGATTTTTTCAGGTGCCAGCACATTGTCGCTCCCCCGTGCAAGTACTTGTGCTTCGACCATTTTTGCTGGTTCTGTTTTCAGAGCTCGAACGGATTTCAATGCAGGCTCCCTTAGTCAGCCATCTTCCCGAGGTATGTTTTATTGCACCTTCTGTACATCCTGGCACGTTTCTGTGCACTGCAAGTGATTGCCTTTGATGACAAACATATATGTAATTTCCCGCAGTCCAATCTTTATAGTAGTTCAGAGGCAATGTCATTTCATGGTGTCTTGTGTGCATGAAAATAACATTCGTACGAACTGTTGCCGTTGGCGAAACAAAATCGTCCCATACGAATGCTTGTGTATCGTTCTAAACCTTAATGTTGTGCATGCATATGCAGATTTCATATCTGGTTTAAATGAACAATCATTGTAATTTGGTACATCTCTGTGTAGTGCTTCATGAACTTGGTTCCTGGATTGTCTGTTCACTCTGACATAATATTTCAATTTTCGTTTCTGAGTGCTTGGGGTTTCATAGTTTTCAGGAAGCAAATTGTATGTTATTGCTGTAGTTGTGCTTTGTTGTAACAATTTGTTGGTGTCTCAGCTTTTTAAATTTCAACTGCATGGAGTATCTCAAAACTCAACTGCATGACGAGGCTGGTTTTTCTCTTTTTTTTCTTCATTATCTTATGCGTTGTGTGCAGTTTATGCCATATGACCTCTGCAATTTTCGATCAAATTCATGATCTTATTATATTCGTGCCTTTTGTGCGTAAAAGTCTTTTATTTCTGAGTGTGAGTATTTTCAATGGTTTGAAAAAAACATGTTTGGATGTCTGCAGTGGAGTTACGTGCATGATATGGGTTAACATATAATTACAGGTCTTGCGCTTTCGTGTATTTGACCATGACATTTTCTTAAACAATTGCAGGCACCCACATGTGTACGTCACCTGGGCCACTGCAGTACAGCGTGCGTGCTTCTGAAATGGCGTCCATTGTTGCGAAGGAGTTCGAAACTGAAAGACCGCAGTGTATTCAAGAATCAACTACATTGAAAACAGGTTTGAATCGGAGGAGAAAAGGATTTATGTGGAATAGTATGCAATTACATCATCATGCAGCAATATCCCAGGAATTCTGACGTCTGATAGTATTCATTTTTTTCATTTTAGCTCACAACCATGGTTAATTTGTTAACCTGTTACTGCGTACTGCAAGTCTTCGTCTTTGTGTTCTCACCAAATTGACCACGAGCATCCAATCAGGACTGTGCAGAGTGGTGGATTCATCGAAAAACCTGTTTTCATGTCTGTAGTGGAGTTACATGCATGATATTGGTCAACATACAATGATAGCTCTTTCGATTTTGTGTATTTGACCAAGACATTTTCTTGAACAACTGCAGGCACCAACATCCATAGGTCAACCGGGCCACTGCAGTACAGTGATCGTGCGAAGAGAATGTTTGCAAACATCGAAAGACCGCAGGGCAGTCCAGAATCACTTGAAAGACCGCAGGGCAGTCCAGAATCACTTGAATTCAAAACAGGTTTGACTCGAGTGAAAAATACATTTAATTGGAATAAAATTCAATTACATCATCATGCAGAAATTTTCAGCAAATTGTCACGTATGACATGAGCTATGTATTTCATTTCAGTGCACAACCACGGTTTATTTGTTGGTCTTTCACGTGTTACCGTGCATCGTAACTGTCAAAACATTTTTGAACCAAATTGACCGTGTTTATTCTTTCAGGACTATGCAGCGTGGTGAATTCATTGAAACGGTCAGTTTCGTGGGGCCCTGTATCGTATTGCTCGATTCGTGATGATTTGAAGCAAACATCGCCCTGCCGTCAGTTATGGATGGGAGGAAAAAGCCAGTTTTATGAATCAATTGCACTTGGTATGTGGACTTATCTTGCTGTTGTATTGGCTCTTGTTTAATGTCAAATTTTTGAAAATTTCTCTGAGGTATTTGCAGCGCAGGAAGTCTATCCAAAGGGGGCCTTTACTCATGATCAGAAACAAACAGGCAACAATTCATCAGACCATCAGATGATGATAGATCCCAACGCTGTTGGAGGTCTGAAATTTGCAATGTTTAGCACGGCACACCTGAATAAGTCTAGAATGTTCAAATTTCACAGCATCAAAAATTTCTTTGCGTCGAAGGTTTGTAATCTGCATAGTTGCTATTGTAGGTTTAATGCATTGCTGTTGTGGTGTCCGCATCATATCCTTCTACCTGAAATGCAGCTTTTTTCCACATTAATCTATGGAGACATCGTTGACAGGAGCTGTGGGTCGTCACTCTGCGCCCTCGCCCACGTCACTCGGCATCTCGTTGATTAATTCAAGGCCTGGTCAGCCTTTAACAAATCTGACCAATCGGACGCTCATGCAGTTTGCAGGTTAGAGCTCTCCATAATGGTTTGTGTTCCTTCAGTTCATTCTGTCACGATGTATTTAGGCGCAGTGTGCCATGTTGAGTCTGGATACGTGAAGTTCACATTTTTTCAACAATGTGTCTTTGGTTTATTTTGTGTTACTATGCCTGATCTGGTAATTCTCCCTTGTAAGGAGATTGCTTGTATTGATGGCCTGTGTGGTGCACATATCTTATTTATGCAATATATCGTTTGCATCTTCACGGAAACTGTTGAATGGTCTTTTGGTACGGGTCTCAGAAAAAAAGGACATGTCTTTGTATGCTAAGCGCATCTGTCGCTTGTCGCTATCGCCTCGTGTCAGCAAGCTGAATCCCCTTGCACAAAGTCTTTCGAAACAAGTTGAATCTGTCGACAGTGAAGGTGAGGTGCTTGGTGGATCTGTACTCTTGTTTATGGCAGCAGCACACTCATTGGGCAAATTGAGGTTGTTCACGTGTTTGAGAGGGTCGACGGGCGGAGCACCTGTAACCACTGTTGTTTTTCCTCCTGTATAGGATTCGGCATGTTAGTCTATTTGCTGTCGTGTGAGGTGAGAACTTTCATTTTCATGTTCTGATTTGTTGGAGTGATGTGCAGCTCAACCAAAATCTGCCCAGAACAAAAATTTTCCTAGATGGAAACGCATGACTAACAAGTCATCAAAGCCTTCAACGGAGATAGATCCGAAGATTGGTGCAGGTCTGATATCTTGAACGTTTTCCACTTTATATCAAATATTTCTGTAATTTATGAATGCCACTGCATTCTTGACTGTTCTATAGGCTTATCTATGACAGCACACTCGCGGGGCAATCTGACGATGGTCACGCGAAGGACAAGGTCGGTGGGCGCAGCACCTGTATCCACAGTCGTTTCTGAATCCCCTGAAGATTCTGCAGGTGTCTATTTATTGTCGTGTGTTGTCTGCAGTTTGATTTGCGCTTGCTGATTTGTTTGAGGGATGTGCAGTTCAACAAATTTCTGCCAAGAGCGACATTGCACCCAAACGGACACGCTCGCAGAAACCGTCAGACCATCCAACTGTGATGTATCCGGCAAATGGTGCAGGTCTGATTTGTTTTTACTTTTTGCACCAGAACAAAATTTTTCCTAGATGGAAACGCATGACTAACAAGTCATCAAAGCCTTCAACGGAGATAGATCCGAAGATTGGTGCAGGTCTGATATCTTGAACGTTTTCCACTTTATATCAAATATTTCTGTAATTTATGAATGCCACTGCATTCTTGACTGTTCTATAGGCTTATCTATGACAGCACACTCGCGGGGCAATCTGACGATGGTCACGCGAAGGACAAGGTCGGTGGGCGCAGCACCTGTATCCACAGTCGTTTCTGAATCCCCTGAAGATTCTGCAGGTGTCTATTTATTGTCGTGTGTTGTCTGCAGTTTGATTTGCGCTTGCTGATTTGTTTGAGGGATGTGCAGTTCAACAAAATTCTGCCAAGAGCGACATTGCACCCAAACGGACACGCTCGCAGAAACCGTCAGACCATCCAACTGTGATGTATCCGGCAAATGGTGCAGGTCTGATTTGTTTTTACTTTTTGCACCTTATACATGAATATATTTATGCCTTGTAAATGCCACTGGATGCATATTGTTACAAATAATGCTTGTTACGTGTGCAGCTCAACAAAATTCTGCCAAGAACGACATTGCACGCAAACGGAAGCGCTCGCAGAATTCTTCAGACCATTCAACTGTGATGTATCCGGGAAATGGTGCAGGTCTGATTTTATGTTTATTTTTTGCACCTTATGCATGAATATATTTATGCCTTGTCAATGCCACTGGATAAATATTTTTACAAACAATGCTTGTTATCAGCTTATTATGGAGTCTTCAAAATTTACTCTCCTGTCTAAAAAACATTTTTTGTTGATCTCAATCTATGGACACATCGTCGGGGTGACTGCTTGTAACTGATACCAGAGGATCTGTTGGTTTTGTCGACCTATTCGTTTTACTTTGTTGTATGCAATTTCTCTCTATTGCACCACATTCGTGCATACTATTATTGGGAAGTTGTCATTGATTTTTGACCAATGATGATTCCATTTGACAAGATGCTCTGATGCAGGACCAAATCACGATCCTCCAGCGTTTCGAGAGCGAATGGTGAAAAATCAGCGTTCAATAAAGCATGATGCACCTAACCATGTATTTGTCATTCCTGCATCATCGGAAGAGTGGTACTTCAATCCGGACCAAAAAACCTTTTTGAAGCGTCCACGAAAGATTCTTTCCAATTCAAAAATGCGTGAAGTTACTCTGCCACAATGCAAATATAGCAAATCTCTGATTCCAGGGGCGGGTAATGGTTTGCATGCGATGGAACCGTTCAGCAAGGGTGACTGGCTTTCGGAGTATGGAGGTGAGATACTGGACATTCCTGAAGCAAAGAGGCGAAAAGTTGTCAAGGAGAGTTCGCACATAAGGGGCATCGGGCCAGCGGCAGGTTCGGGAGTGGCACTCGACGGGATTGTAAATGATTTGAGAGGATTCACGGCCGCTTGGTTCAGAGAACACCATTTGATGGGTAGTGCTGTCAATGCAGTCCCCAAAAAAAAACTTGGCGAATCACACGCAGTTTGGCTAAAAAGAAAGAAGGGCCATGAGAGTAATTGCGACTATGTGAATGTGGACTGCTTTCTCGAAGGTCATCGCTATCCGTATGATCCTGACCAAATCCAGGGCGCGGATTCAGAGCGACAGGACGGACGTTCAAAAAGGCGAGTAGGTGCCCACCGCTCGGGGTGGATGCCAGCACGATGTTTCATCAGAGCCACTAGAGATGGAAAAGCTGGTGAAGAGTTTTTGGTCAAAACTTACGGGAATGGTTACCAGTGGGAGTAGTATTGGTAGGAGGAATATAAGGTGTAGTGCACTATGGGAATCTACATTTGGGAGTAGTAGAGAGAGGAGGAGATGGGTACATGCAGTGATTACTCTGTTGAGTCTGCCCAGGACAAATCAAAAAAGTCAACGAATAATAACAAAGTCTATATTTTTTGAGGCTCATCTCATCATGCGATATTTGAGTCTAGGCCTTGCAATCTTGAATCTTTGTTTTGGATTTTTTACTTTGAATGGACCTGTTGTCGCAGGCTGTTGGTATGAACTGTTGAAACATAAAGGGATATTCACAAATCATTTCGTATGTTTTTGGTTTATTTCTTCAAAAGGTTTTTGGGTATGAAATTAAAAAATTTATATCTATTGATTCAAGAACTTTCGCATGTTGTCGCATATTGGCGCCTTCGCAAATGTTGATTGTTCGTTGAGATGTACTTAGAGGATTCCTTTTGATTGATTTAATGCATTTATCTTGCTTATCAACGTTTGTCAGATTTTTCCTGGAAAAAATCCTATTTTTTGACATTGCATGTCAATGAATGTTCCCTTCATGTTTTCGTGTATTTGCAATTTCATGTACCTGTGTATTACGTGTGGAGGTACAAAAAATGCAATCGTTATTTGAATGCAGTTCCAAATTGTTTTTTTTGGTTGAAAAGAACTGTTTCTTCTGGTTTTAATGATTTTACTCTGTGAACTTTTGAATAAAGAATCTATCGCTTAAATATCTGTGGAATGCTCTTTGTATATCTCTACCTGCAAGTATCTCTCTTGTCTCGACCCTAATATCTCTCTCTTTTTCTTTACCCGCAATCTCCCTTCCTCTCTCCACCCACATCCTCTTGCTTTCTCCACCCGCAAATATCTCTCTGTGTCTCCACCCGAACAGTTCTTTTTTGAGAGCAAGGAATTTGTGGGGGGCTGTGTGTGTGTGTGTTTGTTAAAGTTACAAACAATGTGTGTGTCTACCAATCTCAACACGCTTTGAGAATCTTGTGCGCTATCTGTTTGCTCTTGACGTCAGGTCGGGCATGTAGGGCCCTTTATACCAGAATCATATCACCATGTAGAAAGAAACTTGCATGCATGCGCGGATATGCCACGAAGCAATTGATAGGTGTCATTATTGCCTTATTTTGTGCCGAAAGCACCTCTTCATGATTGGGCATGGCAATCAGTGTACATTGCAAAGTACCTTTGTCTTTCCGTGTCACATGCTTGATGACGTCTGGTTGCTCCATTGCTCGGAGACTGCTGACGTTGAGTCAACTCAGGTTGCCGAATAATGTCATAGCATATGGCTGCAACATGCTGTTATTGTACAATGCTTTTGTTGCCAAGCACACCTTGAGCACAATGTCCGCAGCAGCCACTGTAGGGCGATATGTCACGCTGTATGCGATTGTGCGCAGCATAGACACAATAGCAGTCCAGTGTACTGTCAATCTGTTTCTATTCAAAGCTTGCGTTATAAATTTTTGAGAAGAGCGATCAGCTTGGCATCAACTATATGATCTGTTGTTTTGGGATAGGTGTGCACAAGGGCTGCCGCCAGCTTGATAGCTCTCTCTTCAGTGCGGTGATGGAGGGGACCGGCGCTCTGCCAATTTATGCGAACAAATGGAATACCACGCGAGTCACTCCAAGATTCAATGGCATCAGCCAATCAAAAATACACAAGGAGCGTGAGTGTTTTTGTCATGACATTGCGGCCACTGTTTGCCTGAAAAATTGGCCATGTAGTCGAAGATGATTGCATTTGCACTTGCGTTCAGCCAAGGTGTTGCATTTCATCACGTAAGAAGCTTAAGAAAAGAAGTCCAAAATGTGTGAAACAAAACAGCTGAGAGGTTTTTGCGTCAGCTCACATCCATCGAGTGAGCTTTAAAATAGCACTTACATTGATTGCTGCTTGAATTGTGGCTTGATTTCCGCTGGGAGAGACATTGGAAAATAACATCTTGTTCACTGCGCAGTTAATCGAAGCAAACATGCCACTACTAGCGGCAAATCGATCACCCACTTACATCTGTCTCAGAGTGCCAGTTTCAAGCAAGGCGTTCTTGTTCAGCTCATTTATTGCAAGAGTCTCCGTAACTGCACATACCAATTGCTGGACACGCTGGATAGAGGCGTTCACTATCTCGGACATACTCACAACTGCAATGCGCCTCGTACACGTGTGCTGTTGCATGTCTATATGTCCTACACACACAGCGAGCTGTGGGCTTTATACTGGGCATGCTCTTTGAAAATGAGCGCAAACATCTGTTCCTCGTAATAGTGAGCGATTTGTTTGCTTGCACGAGAAGCATGCACGCTTTCATCTGCTTATTTTTCCCAATCTAGCTCGGAAATCGCCTCAACCAGCTCGGCAATTTCCTCCCCAAACTCTTCTGGCGAGCGGCAAAATTGTATCCAGCCACTTCTCGTCCACGACAAAACAAGATATTCCTGCATGAAAACATTTTGAAACCACCTCCAACCGCAAACATGCCTTGATGATGTCTCCGGAGGCGACATCACAACCTAACAACGATTCCAAGAAAATTGGGGTTGCACAAGTTGGCAAGTATTCCTGTTTAATGATACACCTGCGCTGACTCTGGCAGTCTGTGTTATTTGATTTTCACTCCAGGTGAATGACAATTTTCACTTATGATGTATATATATACATGTACATGAACTTATAAACATATACATTTATACATATATATATCCATACATGTATATATATATATAAATATATCCATATGTATATATATATATCTGTGTGTAAATATTTGCATATGCCTATATATATATATATATATATAATATGTATATGTATATGTATATATATATATTAATATATATATATATATATATATATATATATATATATATATATATATATATATAT